>Ga0307510_10003847_pt1 | contig 17597 bp, 18 predicted proteins | sample 12_EM_MG_FD_207224 | JGI IMG/M metagenome (GOLD analysis project Ga0307510, IMG submission 207224) | Populus trichocarpa ectomycorrhiza microbial communities from riparian zone in the Pacific Northwest, United States - 12_EM | ecosystem: Host-associated > Plants > Roots > Unclassified | place...
TCGCACAGATGCTCGTAGAGCGCGGTGCCGACCTGTCAGCCCAGACCGAGGGTGGGTCGACTGCGCTGCATTTGGCATTGAGAAACGGCCATGTGGAAGTCGCACGGATGCTCGTAGAGAGCGGCGCCGACGTGTCAGCCCGGAGGAAGGACGGGCGGACTGCGCTACTTTCCGCATCCGGCTATGGCCATGTGGAACTCGCACGGATGTTCGTAGAGCGCGGCGCCGACGTGTCAGCCCGGAACAAGGACGGGTGGACTGCGCTACTCGTCGCATCCCGCTGCGGCCATGTGGAACTTGCACGGATGCTCGTAGAGTGCGGTGCCGACCTGTCAGCCCGGAACAAGGACGGGTGGACTGCGCTACATTTGGCATTGAGCAATGGCCATGTGGAACTCGCACGGATGCTCGTACAGCGCGGCGCCGACGTGTCATCTTGGAACGAGGACGGGTCGACTGCGCTGCATTTGGCATCCTGCTATGGTCATGTAGATCTCGCACGGATGCTCGTAGAGCGCGGCGTCGACGTGTCAGCCCGGACCGAGGACGGGTGCACCGCGCTGCATTTGGCATCCTTTCATGGCCATGCAGATCTCGCACGGATGCTCGTTGACCTTAGCACTGACATGTCACCCCAGCCAATCCCACAGATCACAGCCACAACATGTATTAGAGTCCATGCTGAGTAGCATTCGTAAAAGGATATTTCCCTTTCCGTTCGCATCATGGGAACAGAAAAGGTCATGCAAGTTACAATGTGGAGTGTACGCAGGCAGGATTTGAATCTACGACCAAGGTCTACATTGGAGATCCATTGGGTCCCCCTGACGTTTGGTTCCGAAATTTCTTACCTTACCTATGAAGCATGCTTTAGAATATTGGAAGAAGTCCGATCCTCAGCACCTGTAATGATCGTTTATGAATCAAATATAGCCCGATGGCGTCTTCACTTCCATGTATTTTTCTTATGTTTACTTAGACCTTGCATGTGCTCGAAGAGATCGAGTGGGGTAACCGTGATCCCGTTGTCCCGAACGCCTTCCGGCCGCTCTCTCTTCTTAGGGAAGAAGTATTACTATCGTGTTCCTCGCTCAATACCCCGTTGCATACAGTGCCGTACAACGTACGATGCATCTTACTCTAAGATGAATGTCGCATGAAGAACTATTCTACGGATTGCCACAAATGATCCCCATGAATTCGAAGTTCTTAACCATTCGTTTTGTTCCTCAAATAGCGGTGGAGTCAGTTCAGCGATTGCCAAAAACAAAAGGATCTCCACAAGCAGAGTGAACGTTCCCTAGTGATAGATCATCGCGACACGCCTAGCTCACCCCCAAACCCCTGAAAGCATTCCCTCGCCAACACACACACATAAATTTAAATTGGCTCATTTTGAGAATTGTTCTAAAAGGGATAAAACGGGCAAGGTAGGTCCATCGGGCAAGATGCTGAGCGGTAAGAACTAACCGAATAAGAACTTGGGGACAAAGGTAATTATGTTGTACTTCGTTGTGGAAACATAAATTTGACAGAAACTTCGCATCGGCATCCAGATTGTTGAGGGCGATGACTCGTTCGCCGGTCAAGACCGGCTCTTTCTCCCATGGCCGCCTCCATCTTCGACGCGAGGCCTTCTTGGTTCGCGAGGAGGGGGCTGTGGTGGCTGAGCAGGAGGGTCGTCTTGATCAAAGGTCCACCGTTGTGGGACGACGTTGGTCTGAAGAGACATCTTGAATACACCTAGCCAAAGGTGCAGCCTGGCCGGGCAAGTGTAGATTTGCTCTCCTTAACATGCATAGAGTGAGCGCCGGCAAAGGTAGAATACGGGGGGGATCTCCTTCGTCTTCTTCGTCGAAAAAAAGGATCCAGCAACTGTGGATCGTGCGAGGAGGCGGAAGGAGGGTAGCCGTGGTTAGCGCGTTGATATTGAGAATTATGAGAAGATGCGGGGTTGGCTTGGAAGACCAAGCGAGCAAAGTCGTCCGCCATTATGTGGGGCAGAGACGGCGAGTGGGCCGCAAGCGATGAAGCGTTGCGGAGTCGACATATTGAGTGAGCTCGAAGAGAAGTGAGTCTCCAGCGTTGGAAGGCTGACGCTCACCATGGGGATATCAGGCACGACCCGCTGACGTAAGTCGAAACACTCGCTTTGCATCAACGGCCTTGGCATTTGTTGGTCGTTAGACCGCGTCGACGATATCATCTCTCGTACTCGAGCGATGTATCAAGCACTGACCCATCGGGAGCTCGTCCTCGTCCTTCTCCTCTTCATAGCCCTTTTGGTTTTCTCATCTAGATCTGTTTCATATTAAAGCCTTTCTCACCTTCCATATGGCATGATGTTCCTCCACAGCCCAAAACATACACCATTCCCTCCCCTCCCTTCAGACACAAGAGTATCCTGGGGAACGTCCAAAGTTTCTCGAATGAATATAATCGCACACGTCCTGGGTGAGCATTCTTCGTCCGATTTTGACACCTGTACGCTCATGTCGACTCTTCCTAAGGATGGACTATCATTGATAAGGTGTACATTTACAACGGCACCGTATTTCTTGTCAGTGACGAACCAGGAACATTCTCCAATCGAAAGTTCGTCACCTCAACTGGAATCATCATCGACAGTGGTCCAGAAATGGTCAGAGCCCGCCTGCCCATCTCCAATGACTTGCGCATCACCAGCACAAGTGCAGCGAGGGAACTTTTCGGGAATGGCTCCAATCGTATACAGGGTGTAACGGTACGTGCATTTACTAGCCTGGTCGTGGCGTACATACACTAACAACACATTTAGTGCCTGGTCAATGGCCCCAAGCGATTGTTATTATCATTGGTTTTCCGCTCACATTTGGCCTTTGGCGCACATACTCGTCTCTCGGCCCCTATATCCCCCCCTAGCGGCAAGACGGAATTGCCACCTCCGTGAAGACTAATCTTCACCCACCCTGATGCAAATCACTGGCGTGATTACGCCTCCATGAACCAGTGGGTGCTCCGCTCTGCCTTCCCCTTTATCTCCATGGAGTTCTCCGACGACTGGAAGGACCGCGCCGCGATGAACGTCCCCTTCGTCTTCGATCGTGTCGTCTTCACCGGTCGTGCCGCAACCATGAACGGCGCGAACTTCTTCCGCACCCAGCGCACGGCCAATGAAGCGCTCACCCTTCCCTGCTCGCCGAACTGGTGGAGCACGTTCAGGAAAGAACAACGTGATCGAGTCCACGGGCTTGAACGCGAGCACCGGCGCCGGAACCCGCGGCAATCCGGTGATCACGTATATCTCTCGTCAAGATTGGGGACGACAGAAGCTCATACAGCGGGACCACGAGAAGTTGGTCGAGGAGTTGCACAAGCTACGCGATCAATATGGGTACGAGGTCAATGTGGTGAGCATGGACAAGCTATCGCCATTTGAGCAGTTACGGCTTGCAGGGCGAACCACGGTATGTACCTTTTACCTTCCCACCCGATCGGGTCTGATGGTCGATTTGACCATGACAGATCATGATGGGGGCGCACGGCAATGGTTTGACCTCGCTGTTGTGGATGAAGTTCTCGCCACGCTCGACAGTCATGGAGTTCTTCTATCCTGGTGGTTTTGCATGCGACTACGAATACACTACGCGCGCTCTGGGTATGGTGCATTATGGGTTCTGGGGAGACAGGTCTGTCTCAAACTGATGTGGCGCTTTCGACGCGTGCTCATGTTGCATACAGCTACTTTACCGGTGCTGAAGTGCCACGTGTGGCCTATCCCGAGGGTTTTCAGGGGAACGAGATCCCCATTGACGGCGAGTTGGTAGCGAAGCTGGTGCATAGGAGGCTGTCCTTGGCAGAGGAGGCGGTCGATTAGACACTCGAATTCTATACTTAAGATATCTGGTGCTATGCAAGGATTAGTACCCCACATGGATTGAAAACTGTAACTTTACAGCGCGCTATTAGAGGTGACGTTCATGGTATATATGCAGAGGATTTCTATCTGGAAGACTATATTAATACATCGTGACTATATACATGAACAGTGAAAGCGCAGAGCCATACGAAGTGGGGAACGGGGTAATACAAAAAGAGACATCTGAAAGGTGTGTAGATTGATAAGGCCAAGTGTTTGTGAAGCGGGAGGTGGGCTTGGGAACAGTGACTGTAGAAACCTAAAGCCAGTGGGTCGTTTTTATAGCGTTCGCATCCGGTGCCAAATCATATGGCGGGGATCGTCGTCGACGGTCTGGAAGGCCCCACCGACTGCGATGTGGCAAGGCCGCCCATTGCTACCACTGACTCTTGCATCCATCTATTTCACGCGATCACCTGAATGAGCTGAATCACCTCGTGGTCTGCGTGCGAATATGGAACATATTGATGGAAGCAGTGCCCTCACCCTCGCTCTTCCCCCACCCATCACGCCCCGCTGTCTCGCCATTATTTCGTCTCCGAGAACCAATCCTCCACCCATCCACCCTATTCTTTTCCTACTCGTGATATGACTGACCAGCCAGGGTCGGCTCGTTTCCAAGCGCTTCTAGACTCTGCCTTACAGGAGTGTGAGAAAAAGGCCGGGGTCACATTGGCCGACAGCGAAGATTCGCTTGCTATCCGACTACAGCGTTGCCACTCCATCGATGACATTAATACCTTGTTGCAAGACAAAGCCCGGGCCTTCAATGATCTTCGACAGCGTGATAGAATCTTCAAGTCGATCAAAGTTACTGTATCAATTTTGACCCCGATCTCTTCTGTCGCATCCGTCGCCGACGACGTAGGCCTGGTACGCCAAAAGGTCCTGAAGGCATGCCTCGCATTTCTGACCGTTTTTACAGAATTTACTCCCACATACGAAAGCGATACATTCTACTCTCGGTATCCTACTGGACGTATGTATCATTCCTAGGTTTATACATCGATATCATTCTGACGTCCAGGTCAATCAGGCGGCCAATGGCGTAATCACGAGTTGCGACGCACTCGCCGAGATGCTCGAATCGATGGAACATTTCATCAGTCGTCTCAGAATATATGCTGAGACGCCTCACGCTATGCCTGCAGTGGACGAGATAGTGGTCAAGTTGATGGTAGAGCTAATCTCCACGCTCGCTCTGGTGACGCGAAAGCTCAAGAAGCGACGTTTGCGTGAGTCTTTCCTCCTGATATGTTACTTTACTCAACGCAATGCAGTCAAATGGGTAAAGAATTTTTTCGGGGTCAAGGATATCAACACAGCACGTCAGAGGCTTGATCGATTCCTACAAGAAGAGGATCGAGCTGTCGGGGCTCAGACTCTTAGGGCTATCGAGGGTGAGTGAACACACTCGACTTGTGATCCGCCGTGTTTTGAATACGTTTCCACTCCAAGACAACAAACTGTCCACTGACGGTGTTCGGGATGCCCTCGGTACGTTTAACGTGTTGTTGGCGATAACGAGTGAGTTCCGCGTCTGACTGGGTGCTAGACCGAATGACAAGTGACATGAAAAAGTCGAAACGTCAGCTTTCTCCTGACATCAGCATCGCTGCTTGAAAGGCTGAGATATCCTGGCAGGTGACGAGTTAGTGGATAATATTCAAAAGTTGCTCTCTCCCCCCGATCCTTGGAAAAACTTCAATATCGCGCGCAAATCACGGTACAAGGAGACTGGGGCGTGGTTCGTTAAGGGAAATACAATCCCAGAATGGAAAGATTCGGGACCAAGTTCGCTCCTCTGGATCAACGGGAAACGTGAGTTGTCGCCCAGCGCTTACGTTTTCGCAGAGACTGATGCCCTCTCCGTTCGTAGCGGGCGCTGGGAAGAGCGTCCTTTGGTACGTTAAACCGTCCATGTTTTTCTCTTGAGGACTTACAGTTTGGTTAGTTCCGCGATCATCGAGGAGATCAAGACTATGCAGAAATCTGGGCTTGTATCACTTGCCATATTTTACTACGATTTCAGGGAGGATAGAAAGAAGCACGTCTCTGGGCTACTCTCATCGATATTATTCCAGCTGTGCGACCAGTCCGACTCCTACTACGATATCCTCTCCAATTTCTATTCGACATACCACAATGGTGCACAAAGTCCCGGGGACGACGAACTTGTTGAATGTTTGATGGACTTATTACAACGCCCAGGACCACGACCAGTGTATCTGGTCATAGATGCCTTGGATGAATGTCCAAGCACATCTTCTCTGTCATCCCCCCGTGAACAGCTCCTCTCATTTTTGGAGGACCTCGTCGAAGCACAACTCCCAAACCTGCATATTTGTGTCACGAGCCGACCCGAGGTCGACATCAAGGCTATCCTCGAGCCTCTAGCTTTCCGTTCTGTTTCTTTGCACGACGAAAGCGGACAGAAAAAGGACATTATAAAGTATATCGAGTCGATCGTTGGCACAAATCAAAACATGCAAAATTGGAATCTGGAGCACAAGCAGCTTGTGATCGATGTGCTAACAAAAAAAGCGGATGGGATGTAAGGGTTTTATACCTCATCTCGTTCGTCCATCTCATCCGTACATCTGACAGGTTTAGATGGGTAGACTGTCAACTCGCATACCTCTCCAACTGCTTCCCAGGAAACATCCAGGATGTTCTGAATGAACTGCCGAAGACTCTTGATGAGACATATGAGCGCACCCTGCGGGAGATTCAAGAACCAAAGTGGGAATCTGCACAACGACTCCTCGTCTGCGTCACCGTGGCTTCCCGCCCGCTCCGAGTGGAGGAACTAGCGGAAATTCTGGCATTTGATTTCAAGTCTGGAGCAATTCCGAAATTTCACGAGGATTGGCGCCTGAAAAATCCGGTCCAAGCAATATTATCCACTTGCTCCACATTACTCTCCGTCATTGACGTGAAACCGTTTTTCGAAAGATCCCGAGTCGTACAATTCGCTCACTTCACTGTGAAAGAATTCTTGACGTCCAGCCGGTTTGCCGAAAAACACGACAATATTTCCGGCCGTTACCATATTTCTATGTCACGTGCTCACGCCTTCGTCGCCCAAGCATGTCTAGGTGTGCTGTTGCACCTGAACAAAGATATCACCAGCCGGAGCCTAACGCAATATCCTCTCGCTGAATACGCTGCCCAGCACTGGTTCGAACATGCCCGTTTTGAGGGTGTGTTGCAACATGCAGTGGAAGGGATGAAGCAGCTCTTTGACCGGACGAAACCACATCTTTCCATCTGGCTCTGGATACACGACCCAACAGTGCCCTTCTGGACTTGCAAGCCACGCGAACGAGCTGAAGTGCCATCCCCGCCCTGTGGTACCCCCTTACATTATGCCGCTTTTTGCGGTCTACAAGACATTGCGGAGATCCTGACAATTGAGCACCCACAGGGTGTGAATTCACGGAGCTTCGATGAAGAATTAACGCCTTTGCATTTGGCATCCCACAATGGCCATGTAGATCTCGCACGGATGCTCGTAGAGCACGGCGCCGACATGTCAGCCCAGACCGAGGACGGATCGACTGCGCTGCATTTGGAATCCCGCTACGGCCATGTAGATCTCGCACGGATGCTCGTAGAGCGCGGCGCCGACATGTCAGCCCAGACCAAGGCCGGGTCGACTGCGCTGCATTTAGCATCCCGCAATGGCCATGTCAATCTCGCGCGGATGCTCGTAGAGCACAGCACCGACGTGTCAGCCCAGACCGAGGACGGGTCGACTGCGCTGCATTTGGCATCCAGCTATGGCCATGTAGATATCTCACGGATGCTCGTAGAGCACGACGCCAGCATGTCAGCCCAGACCAAGGCTGGGTCGACTGCGCTGCATTTGGCATCCCGCTATGGCCATGTCGATCTCGCACGAATGCTTGTAGAGCACGGCGCCGGCATGTCAGCCCATACCGAGGATGGGTTGACTGCGCTGCATTTGGCATCTCGCCATGGCCATGTTGATCTCGCACGGATGCTCGTAGAGCACGGCGCCGACATGTCAGCCCAGGGTGAGGGCGGGCGGACTGCGCTGCATTTGGCATCGGACAACGGCCGTGTCTATCTCGCACGGATGCTCGTAGAACACGGCGCCGAAGTGTCTGCCCAGAAGGAGGACGGGTCGACTGCGCTGCATTTGGCATCCCGCTACGGCCAGGTAGATATCGCACGGATGCTCGTAGAGCGCGGCGCCGACATGTCAGCCCAGACCAAGGCTGGGTCGACTGCGCTGCATTTGGCATCCCGCTACGGCCATATAGATCTCGCACGGATGCTCGTAGAGCGCGGCGCCGACACGTCAGCCCAGGGTGCGTACGGGCGGACTGCGCTGCATTTGGCATTGGACAACGGCCATGTCTATCTCGCACGGATGCTCGTAGAGCACGGCGCCAACATGTCAGCCCAGGACGAGGACGGGCGGACTGCACTGCATTTGGCATTGGACTATGGCCATGTAGTCCTCCCACGGATGCTCGTAGAGCACGGCGCCGACGTATCAGCCCAGACCAAGGCCGGGTCGACTGCGCTGCATTTGGCATCGGACTATGGCCGTGTAGATATCGCACGGATGCTCGTAGAGCACGGCGCCGACATGTCAGCCCGGGATGGGGACGGGCGGACTGCGCTGCATTTGGCATTAGACTACGGCCATGTAGATCTCGCACAGATGCTCGTAGAGCACGGCGCCGACGTGTCAGTCCAGACCAAGGCCGGGTCGACTGCGCTGCATTTGGCATCCCGCTACGGCCACGTAAATATCGTGCGGATGCTCATAAAGCACGACGCCGACATGTCAGCCCAGACCAAGGCTGGGTCGACTGTGCTGCATTTTGCATTGGACAACGGCCATGTCTATCTCGCACGGATACTCGTAGAGCACGGCGCCGACATGTCAGCCCAGGGCGAGGACGGGCGGACTGCGCTGCATTTAGCATTGGACTATGGTCATGTCGATCTCGCACGGATGCTCGTAGAGCACGGCGCCGACGTATCAGCCCAGACCAAGGCCGGGTCGACTGCGCTGCATTTGGCATCCCGCTACGGCCACGTAAATATCGTGCGGATGCTCATAAAGCACGACGCCGACATGTCAGCCCAGACCAAGGCTGGGTCGACTGCGCTGCATTTTGCATTGGACAACGGCCATGTCTATCTCGCACGGATACTCGTAGAGCACGGCGCCGACATGTCAGCCCAGGACGAGGACGGGCGGACTGCGCTGCATTTGGCATCGGACTATGGCCATGTAGATATCGCACGGATGCTCGTAGAGCACGGCGCCGACGTGTCACCCCAGACCAAGGCCGGGTCGGCTGCGCTGCATTTGGCATCCCGCTATGGTCATGTAGACATCGCATGGACGCTCGTAGAGCACGGCGCCGACATTTCAGCCCGGGATGGGGACGGGCGGACTGCGCTGCATTTGGCATTGGACAACGGCCACGTAGATCTCGCACGGATGCTCGTAGAGCACGGCGCCGATGTGTCAGCCCAGACCAAGGCCGGGTCGACTGCGCTGCATTTGGCATCCCGCTACGGCCGTGTAGATCTCGCGCGGATGCTCGTAGAGCACGGCGCTGACGTGTCAGCCCAGACCAAGGCCGGGTCGACTGCGCTGCATTCGGCATCCCGCTATGGTCATGTGGATATCGCATGGATGCTCGTAGAGCACAGCGCCGACTTGTCAGCCCAGGATGAGGACGGGCGGACTGCGCTGCATTTGGCATCGGGCTATGGTCATGTAGATATCGCGCGGATGCTCGTGGAGCATGGTGCCAACATGTCAGCCCAGATCAAGGCCGGGTCGACTGCGTTGCATTTGGCATTGGACAACGGCCATGTCTATCTCGCACGGATACTCGTAGAGCTCGGCGCTGACATCTCAGCCCGGGATGAGTACGGGCGGACTGCGTTGCATTTGGCATTGGACAACGGCCATGTCAATCTCGCACGGATGCTCGTAGTTCACGGCGCCGACATCTCAGCCCAGGATGAGGACGGGTCGACTGCGCTGCATTTGGCATCCCTTTATGGCCATGTAGATCTCGCACGGATGCTCGTAGAGCGCGGTGCCGACATATCAGCCCAGACCAAGGCCAGGCAGACTGCACTGCATTTGGCATTGGACAACGGCCATGTAGATCTCGCACAGACGCTTGTAGAGGGTAGCACCCACATTACAGCCTCAACATGTGTTAGTAAGTAGCATTGGTAGAAGGATATTTTCTTATTATATATCCTACTGTGCAGACTGTAAACATATTTAGCGTCATAGGGAATAGAAAAGGCCATACAATTTACAATATGAAGGGTATCCTGGAGAGATTTGAACCTGCAACCTCAGGTCTCTCTATTTGGGACGTCACCGTTAAGCTTGGGCCCCCCTGAGTTTGGATTACGGAAATTTTACCTATGAAGTATGCTTTCGAATATCAAAAGGTGTCCAATCCTCAGCACCTACAGTAAACACAAAACTCAACCCAATATAGCCCGATGGCATCTTTACTCCCGTGTACCTCTCTTATGCTTTACTCAGACCTTGCATGGGCTCGAAGAGATCGAGTGGGATAACCATGACCTGGTCGTCCCGCATGTCTTGCGGCCGCTCTGTCTTCTTAGGGAAGAAGCATTACCATGGTGTTCCTCGCTCAACACCCCGTTGCATACAGTGCCGTACAACCTACGATGCATCATACTCACTCTAAAAAGAATCTCGCACAGAGAACTATTCTAGGGAGTACCACAAATGATCCCCATGAATTCGAACTTCTTAACCATGCGTTTTGCTCCTCAAATAGTGGTGGGGTCAGTTCAGCGTTCGCCAAAAAGAAAAAAAAGTGATCTCCACAAACAAAGTGAACGTTCCCTAGTGATAGATCATCGCGGCACGCCTAGCTCACGCACAAACCACTGAAAGCATTCCCTCGCCAACACACACATAAATTGGCGTATTTGGAGAATTGCTTTGAAAGGAGTAAAATGGGCAAGTTAGATGCCTAACGAATAAGAACGTAGGGACCAAGGTGACCATATTGTAATTCGTTGTTGAAACATAATTTGACAGAAAATTCGCAGTCGCATCCGGATTGTTGAGGAAGACGACATGTTCACCGGCCAAGACCTGCTCTTTCTCCCATGGCCACCTCCCTCTCCGATGCGAACCCTTCTTGGTCTGCGAGAAGGGGCTGCGGTGGCTGAGCGGGGGGAAGGGGGGGTCGTCTTGATCAAAGGCCCAGCCTTGTGGGACGCCATTGGTCCGAAGAGATGCCTTGGATGCACCAGCCAAAGGCGCCGCCTGGCCGGACAAGTGTAGATTGCTCTCCTTGACCTGCGTAGAGTGAGCGCTGGCAAAAGTAGAATACGGGGGGTCTCCTTCGTCTTCGTCATTGAAAAAAAATGATCCAGCAACTGTGGATCGTGCGGTGAGGCGGAAGGAACCCTCGTTGGCGCGTTGATATTGCCAGTGAGAATTATGAGAAGACGCAGGATTGGCTTTGAAGACCAAGTGAGCAAAGGCGTCCGTCATTATCTGGACAGAAACGGCGAGTGGGCTGCGAGCGATGAAGCGCTGCGGAGTCGATGTACTGAGTGAGTTTGAAGAGACGCGGGTCTCCAGTGTTGCCAGTGGTTGCGTTGCGTTGAAGGCTGAGCGCTGAGCGCTGAGCGGCTGGGTTGCTGACGGTCACCTGATAACATCCCGCTGACGTAAGCGAAGCACTCACAGCATTCGCGTCTCCGTTCCAGGGTGAGTGCGATGATACTCTTGTACTTGAGCGATGTACTGTATCAAGCACAGATCCGCCGGGAGCCCGCATCCTCCTCCTCTCCGAAGCTCCTTTGGTTTCACCCTCCAGATTTTTTTTCATATAAAAGCCTTTCTCACCTAGATATCTCTTCCGTATGGCATGATGTTCCTCGACAGCCCAAAACATACACCATTCCCACCCTCCCTTCAGACACAAGAGTATCCTGGGGAACGTCCAAGGTTCCTCGAACGAAAATAATTGCACTCGTCCCAGGTGAGCATTCTTCATCCGATTTTGACACCTGTACGCTCATGTCGGCTCTTCCCATTCCAAGGATGGACTATCATTGACAAAGATGTACATTTTACAACGGCACCGTCTTTCTTGTCAGTAACGAACCAGGAACATTCCCCGATCGAAAATTCATCACCTCAACTGGAATAGCCATCGGCAATAGTCCAGAAATGGACAGAGCTCGACTGCCTTCTGACAATGACCTGCGCATCATCAGCACAAGTGAAGCGAGGGAACTTTTGCCGCCAATCGTATACAGGGTGTAACAGTACGTGCATTTACTAGCCTAGTCGTGGCGTACATCTCCTAAACAACACATTTAGTGCCTGGTCGATGGTCCCAAGCAATTGTTATTACCATTGATCTGCCGAGCTCACATTTGGCCCTTGGCGCACATACTCTGCACCGCCTTCCCTCTATCTCCATGTACTTCTCCGACGACTGGAAGGACCTCGCGGTGATGGACGTCCCCTTCATCTTCGATCACGTCGTCTTCGCCGATCGTGCCGCAACCATGAACGCGCGAACTTTCTCCTCATCCAGTGCACGGCCAATGAAGCATTCACCCTTCCTAGCTCACCAAACTGGTGGAGCACGTTCAGGTAGGAACAACGTGATCTTGAGTCCACGGGCTTGAACGCGAGCACTGGCGCCGGAAGCCGCGGCAATCCGGTGGTCACGTATGTTCTCTCGTCAGGATTGGGGACGACGGATGCTCACATAGCGGGACCACGAGATGTTGGTCGAGGAGTTGTACAAGCTACGGGATCAGTATGGGTATGAGGTCAACGTGGTGAGCATGGACAAGCTATCGCCATTTGAGCAGTTACGGCGTGCGGGGCGAACCACGGTATGTACCTTTTACCTTCCCACTCGGTCGGGTCTGACGGTTGACTTGACCATCACAGATCATGATGGGGGTGTATGGCAATGGTCTTGGCTGTTGTGGATGAAGCCCTTGCCACGCTCGACAGTCATGGAGTTCTTCTATCCTGGTGGTTTTGCACACGACTACGAATACACTACGCGCGCTCTAGGTATGGTGTATTATGGGTTCTGGGGAGACAGGTATGTCTCGATCTGATGCGGCGCTTTCGTCTCGTGCTCATGCGGCATACAGCTACTTTACCGGTACTGAAGTGCCACGTGTAGCCTATCCCGAAGGCTTCCAGGGGAACGAGATCCCCATTGATAGCGAGTTGGTAGCGAAGCTAATGCAAAGGAGACTGTCCTTGGCAGAGGAGGCGGACCATTAGACACTTGAATTCTATACTTAAGATAGTGGTGCTCTGCGGGGGTTAGTGCCCCTGCCCCATATGGATTGCAATCTGTAACTTTACAGTGCGCTATTAGAGGTGACGGTCATGGTATATATGCAGAGGACTTCTATCCGGAAGACTATGTTAATACATCGTGACTATGGACAGTGAAAACACAGAGCGATGCGAAGTGCGGAACAGGGTAACACAAATGCTGGTATAGGGAGTGGACCTCCGAAAGTTGGCCCCTGCGTGACGCGATGGCAGGGCTTGAACGATGCGAAAGGATCTATTTAGGGGCAACAGGAAAAGGGGCGGTTGAGGGGTGGGAAGGGAATGGGAAAAATGTAATGGGCAATTAATAGGCTAATAAGGGACGAGAAGCGTTGCGGAGTCGATGTACTGAGTCTCCGGCGTTGCGTTGCCCTGAAGGCTGACGCTCACCGTATATGAACTTATCTCATCCCACGACCATGGGTTCATTATCACAGTTGCGCACGCTGTGACCTTCGTCAATAGCTTCCATCGATCCCGCCGGGGAGATGTGGTAACGACGGTATGAAGTTTGTTGAACGACTGAGTAAGTTCGGTTGGAACGGCATGTTCAGCGCTGTCAGTATCGACGAGCACCCAGAGACCTGGTCGACGGAAAGGGATGGTAGAGAACTGTCCGGGGCACCAGTAACTTTTCCCTTTTAATAGAGGTGTTCAAGAAATGGGGAGTAAGAGGAAAAAACATGCTACTTACCGATGTCGGGTTGGCCTGTTATTACAACAGAAGGTGCTTTGAAGAAGGACCCCGTTTTCCATCAGTTGAAGTAGGCTGTGCAGTGGTTATACAGCAACAGCAAGACATAATCCTCCCTTACCCATAATTTCAAATTGAAGTCACTGATATCAAAGTCGAGGGCGAAGTTGGCCGACAAATCGTTGTTTCCTTCGGTGTCCATGGGTTGGTCCTCACTCTGCTTCTCCTGCCATTGAAGCATTTCATCGCGGATACCCTTGCCCCAATATTTGGCATGGAAGATGTAAAGAAACTCGTCAGGGTCCAGCTTGGGCCAAGGTGTCTTAGGGTGGAGGGGGATCCATTGGCGAAGTCAGAAGTGCCAGTTTTACGCCACGCAACTGTAGTGGTGGAGGTGGTGATCAGAAGCGCCTCTCGCTGCCGATGACCATTTTAGCGTAATAATGGGCCTTGATTAGTCAGCACAATTTTCTGGTCCGAAATCGTTGTCTATCTATCGACAAAACCAAGTCGCTCATGGGTCTTTCAGGTAGGAAAGTCAAGCAGCGGATTGGCAAGGACCCGCGTAACCTCTCGTGGGCCGATGGTCAGTATCCTCCACTCTCCGTCTCTCTCTCGGCTCCTCTCAGCAGAACTTCATTCTTCATTCACGAACAGATGCCAATCGCTTCGGACAGGCCTACCTTGAGAAATTCGGATGGGACGCGTCCAAGGGTCTCGGTGCATCCGGAGAGGGACGTACGGGTGCGATCAAGGCGACGCAAAAGCTGGACATGCTAGGCATCGGTATGCAGCACCAGAAGGACCCCAACGGCATCGCGTGGCGGCAGAACCGAGACTTTGAGAACCTGCTGCGCAGGCTGAACGAGGGTACGAATGCCGTCGCAGGGCCATTCCATAAGGCGCGCGAGGAGGAGTCGCTGAAAGGATGGGGAGAAGGAGGGGAGCAAGCGTCCACGAGTGAGACTGGGGACCTGCAGAAAATGAACGAAGACGAGCGCGACGGCGACGAGGACGAAGTCGTTATCGCGAAGAAAGAGAAGAAGGGGAAAAAGAAGCGCAAGACTGCGGAGGCGCTAGAGGAGGAAGACCCTCTCGACAAAAAACAACGCAAGAAACGGAAATTTTTAAAGGATGGCGATGACCACGCAGTGCCCAGTGACGAGTCGGAACCGCCTCTTGCTCCTTGTCCTTCTGGATCCCCCGCGCGGAAAGAACCTGGATATGTACCGATGACCGCTGTAACTGCGCCGGTCCCGATCCGCGCTCCGTACGTCGCACCTCACGTTCCGCGAATTTTTTTCTGACAGAAGGCTAATCGTACATCCGTCCCAATGCGCCTTCCACTCCTCCCCACCGCAGCCCACGCACGCACCGCGCCCGCATCATCGCAGCCAAACGCATGGCGGCGTCAAATTCGACTGCGCTCGCCGAGATTCTTGGCATTCCATCCTCTTCTACTTCTTCTCTTTCCTCCCCGTACCTCTCCACCGCCATTACTCCTACCTCTACCCCCACCCCCATCTCTGCCGCAGAAGAGCAAGAGCCATTACAAAGGTTGACGACATCATCGCAGTCTGTTGGCGATTACTTCAAGGCGAAGCTCAGTGCCAAGGCGCACAGAGAGCGGCAGCCTCGCTTGACTGTGGCTATTGGCGACAATGCATCTACTCCTACACGGGACGATGACGATGATGACCACCGTCCCGGTTTGGGTTTGGATAAGGGCGCATCGCGAATGCCGGTGACGGACGGGTTGGACGAGGAACAAACGCGTGGGGGGATTGGCGCTTCGTCGTCAAAATTTGCGGCAATGTTTACGCGGAGTCAGGTTGCGACGGACTCCCGGGGGGATGACGCTGCGGCTGCCACTGAACTTGTTGAGGCACATGATACTGCTGACCGGGATGACGACTGTAGGAAACGTGAGAAGAAGCGTGCAAAGGAGGAGCGACGTAGGGAGAAGGAAGAGAGAAGACGGAGGAAAGCGGAGGCAGGCCGATTGGACGGTGCGGTGGTGGACGTGCCCGTTGGTGGTGAAGAATCAGCCGGGCGAAAGAAAAAGAAGAAACGTAATGAACGTGGGGCTCCCGATGGCGATACCCAACTCCCCAGTGCTGGTGGGACAGAGGTCATTCGGACAAAAAAACGGAAGGGTGACAAGGATAAAAAATCTGCCAAGAACCGCAGACCTGCAGAATAAGAGGACATTGCATTGTCGATACCCTCCCATTCGCACTACAATTTGCACTGTATTCCTCATAGACAGATATGGCATACTAAGTTATTTCACTGCTTTACACAAACTACACTGCAAGAACTGACGAGGGACGGGCGGACCAACAGTCTAAAAATTGTCCCGACTCCATGCGCTCTTGGCTTCCGCTAACGCCAAGTCAATTTTTGTCGGGTGTTTCAAAAACCCGCGGGACATGAGACAAATCTTGGCATACTGTCTTCGCCTCTAGAACGACTGCGGACGGGCGAAAGTTGAGTAAAGAGCACTGCATGGGAAAGACGCCGAGCCAGGAGCCCATGGTAGTAAACTGCAATGAATTTTCACGAGGAACCTGTAACGCGCACTTTCATCTTACAATCCTTACGCGTAACAATTGTAGTAGGCGCTCTCCTGGCTGTCCGTCGCCTCGGCCTGGGCTAGCTTAGCAGGCGTGCCGAGGGGCGCCAAGGGCTTGCTCCCAAGAGAGAAAAGTTCGAGAGGGTATCTGGAGCACACGCGAGGGGGCCAGAAAGCCTGCTTCTATACTGTACTACCCGACATGTCCTTTTCTCTTCTTCCTACTGGCATCGGCTTTCAGGCGTCGAGGGTACCGAGGGAGTAGAAGCCGACTGGGCGCGTCGTGTCGGCAGTAGAAGGAAGACAGCCTTCTATTGTAGGAAACCGCAACTTTCTTGTTCCCTATGATTGCCCGAGGGAATTAACGAAACAAACGAGGTGCCCGAAGCGGGATCCGAGGCGCCCCGGGTAGTAGGAAGGGGGCGGCTTTGAGTTGCGCGCGTGCAGCCAAAAACGACATCCTGGTGATCTTTGGCTCTTTGATGCGATGGATGGTGATGGCGATTTGATGGAGAGCTTCAGTTCGTCCTGAAGGGGGAACATCGACTAAGGCGAAGGGTCAAGAGGAGAAACGAATGGCGATGATAAAGCAATGACAGAGAGAATAATAAAAAAGTAGGCGAGCGAGATGAAGACGAATGGTGTCTTGGAGGTGGGAGTGCACCACGCGAGAGTAAGTTAATCCTCTTGATCCGAGTACGCCGCGGTCCCATCGGCCAGTTCCAGTTGGCTAACTGGACAATTGTACACAGGCGTATTCGTAGTTTGATAGATGATGATTGCAAAGAGCGGGTCTGCCATGATGGGCGTTTTCCGCCACTGATCAAAGCCCTACGGGCGAATCATACACGATACATCTAGGTTCAACAGCGACGCCGGGGTTGTATACTGTACGACGGGGACATTGTAGATGAGCCCGAGCCCTGCTGTGCGTCGAGCGCGGTGCCGTGGCAGTGATGTTAACCCTCGGGCTCGGAGATGGGAGGCTTGGCTCGGGTACGCACCGCACGTCCGCCGCCACACATTGATCGGTGACCTAATGGCACTG
>Ga0307510_10003848_pt1 | contig 17596 bp, 12 predicted proteins | sample 12_EM_MG_FD_207224 | JGI IMG/M metagenome (GOLD analysis project Ga0307510, IMG submission 207224) | Populus trichocarpa ectomycorrhiza microbial communities from riparian zone in the Pacific Northwest, United States - 12_EM | ecosystem: Host-associated > Plants > Roots > Unclassified | place...
GTACACCTCTGAAGTACCCCTGAAGGATTTCCCACGGGTTCCACCGAACGTTTCCGCGCGCCACGGCGTCGTAGAGGAAACGCGGTGAGGGGAGGGGTGTCCGTGCTGCGCGGAAGGGCCCGCCGTGCGCCGGGGGACGAACACGACGATCCCCTGGACGCGGCTCAGGAACGCCGGGTACGAGCGGTGCTCGCCCTGGGCGGGGTGCCACAGGCGGACCTGCCGGACGGGGTGCAGCAGGTCCGCCTGCGGTTGCTGGAGCGCGTGGCGCGGGGCGACGAGGCGCCGCGTGACGTGTCCGCGTGGGCGGCGGTCGTCGCCTCCAACCTGGCCATGGACTGGCACCGGGCCAAGCGCCGCCAGGAACGCGTCGGCGAGCGCCTGGCCTCCCTGCGCCAACCGGCACACCCCTCCGGCGAGGACACCAGCGTGCTCTCCCTCGCCGTCGCGCAGGGCCTGGACGAGCTGCCCGCCGCCCTGCGCCAGGTCGTCGTGCTGCGTTTCTACGCCGACCTGCCGGTGCGCGGGATCGCCACGGAACTCGGCATCCCGGAGGGCACGGTCAAGAGCAGGCTGCACACGGCGGTCCGGGCCCTGCGCGCCCGTCTGCACGAGGACGAGGTGGTGTGACATGACCGCCGAACACGAAGGCTCCGCCGGACACGGCTCCGCCGAACACGAAGGCTCCGCCGGACACGGCTCCGCCGGCATGGACGCGCTGATGGCCGCGATCATCGAGGAGCCGCTGTCCGACGCCGACCGAGCGGACGCCGCCTTCATGGCCGAACACCGTTCCGCCGCGTCCGATCTCGCCCTGCTGCGCGAGCAGTTGGGGCTCATCGGCCACGCCCTCGGCGAGCCCTCCGAGGCCCCGAAGACCGTTCCCGTACGTCCGTCACGGCCCCGCCGCCGGGCCTTCAGGCTCGCCTTCGGCGCCCTCGCGGTGGCCGCCGTCGCGGTCGTGCTGTCGGGCATGGGCTGGCTGCTGAGCCAGGCCGGGAACGACATCGGTGCCGCGTCCGACAGCGACGACAGCGCGGCCTCCAAGCAGGACTCCGGCGTCCGCTTCGGCAGCCCCCGGTACCTGGCCTGCGCCCGCACGGTCGTCGAGGGCACGGTCACCCGCGTCGAACAGCTCCCCGGCGCCGAACAGCTGCGGGTCACCGTGCACGTGACCCGCTTCTACAAGCCGGAGCGGGGAGAGGACCGGCTCACCTTCGTGATCGGCCGGTACGACGTCACCGACCTGCACCAGGGCGACCAGGTCCTGCTCGGCGTTCCCCGCGACGCCGCCACGCCCGACCACTGGGCCGTCGGCGAGCCGGCGGTCGCCCGCGACCGGGCCTGGATCACCGCCTCGCTGCCCGAGTCCCGCACCCTGACCTGCGGATGAGAGCCCTGACCCGCGCATGAGAAAGGGCGGGCGCCCGTCATGACGACGAACGCCCGCCCCTGAGCCGTACCGATCGGTTACGGCGTGACCTTCTCGATCTTCACGCTGCCGGTGCCCGCGACCGTGCCGCGGGCGTTCACGAGCTGGACCTGGCCGAAGAACTCACGGCCCTCCGGTGCGGCCGCTGCGGCCACGACGCTGCCGGAGACCGTCGCAGAGTCGCCCGTGCCGAGCTTCACCGGCGTCGAGCCGTCGACCGTGACGGTACCGAGGGCGGCGGAGAAGAACACGTCCTGGTAGTCGTACGCGGTGGACCCGGTCGGGACCGAGTAGCCGATGACCTCGATGGTGTACGTGCCGGCGGCCGGGGTGGGAACCGAGACCGCCTCCTCCGAGTCACCGTCGGCGGAGGTGCCCACCTCGGTGCCGGCCGCGTCGTAGACCGCCAGGTCCAGGTCGGCCGCCGGGTCGGAGACGTTGCCGATGGCGACGTCCAGCGACGCGGCGCCCGCGGGCACCTCGACCGTGGTGGTCTGCGCCTCGCCCGTGGCGATCGTCGGACGGGCCGACTTGGCGGAGCCGAGCGGGCCGCCCACCAGCTTGCCGTCGATCGCGGCGAAGCCGTTGGTCACCTTCCAGGAGGCGGTGGCCGGGGTGCCGACCTTGGCCTCGGGGACGGTCACGGTCTCCGGGTCGAAGGCCGCGCCGAGCACGGCGACGTCCAGCTTGTACGGGTTGTCGAGCAGCGGCGACGTACGGCGCGACTCGACCTCGATCTCCCAGACACCCGGCACCGGGTCGGCGTACGCGCGCACGTCCGGCTTGCAGCCGTTGCCGTCGAGGTAGTTGTTGTAGCAGTACGGGGTGCTGGTGTTGTCGACCGGGACGCCGTACGGGTGGATGGCGATGAACCGGGTCTGGCTCTTGCCCTTCAGCCCGCCGATCGCGACCTCCAGCGACTTGGCGCCCTCGGGCACGGTCACGAAGTACGACTGGGTGCTGTTGCGCTGCACGGAACTCGACGCCGCGTAGGTGTACTTCAGCGGCTGCGAGACCACGACCGTGGACAGCACCTGCTGGTCGACGCCTTCGGTCTTCGGGTCGTCGACCTCGAGGATCGCGCTCTTGAGGCCCGCGGACTTCGGGGCGGCCTGCACCTTGACGGTCACCGGCTGGTTCAGCGGCAGCTTCACCTCGTCCGAGCCGACGATCCTGAAGGTGTTCGACGCGTTGTTCTCGAAGTACAGCTCGTGCCGGATCGCCTTGTCGGCGCCTGACGTACGGGTGACGGTGACGTCGTACGTCTTCTTCTGGCCGGCCTTGAGGCCGCCCTCACGGTCGTAGAGGCCGGTGCCGAAGCCGGGCGTCTTGAGGAACTGGTCGATCGCGGTGTCGACCGGCGCCTTCACGGTGTATGTGTGCGCGGTGGCGCCGGAGCGGATCGACTTCCAGGCGTCCACGATGTTGATGAGGCCGGCTCCCTCCTCGTACGCCTGCACACCCTTGATGTGGTCGGCGGTCGAGGTGAGCGCGGTGCGCAGGGTGGCCGGGGTCAGGTCGATGTTCTTCGCCTTGGCGGCGGACAGCAGCAGCGCGGACGCGCCCGCGGCCTGCGGGGACGCCATCGAGGTGCCCTGGAGCATCGAGTAGCCGGCCGGCAGGGTGTAGCCCGCCTCGGCGACCGGGCCGCCCGGCAGCCAGGTCTGGGTGGTGTTGATCGAGGCACCCGGCGCGGACAGGGTCGGCGTGAAGCCGCCGTCCTCACGCGGGCCGCGTGAGGAGAACGGAAGCAGCGCGTACTTCTTCTCCACGACCGAGCCGTAGTTGGCGGCCCAGGTCTCCTTGGAGATGGTCGCGCCGACCGAGATGACCTTGTCGGCCAGGCCCGGGTCGCCGATGGTGTTGGCGCCGGGGCCGGAGTTGCCGGCCGAGATCACCAGCTGCACGCCGTAGGTGTCGATGAGGCGCGTGTACAGCTCGGCGCGCGCGTTGTTGCCGTCGTTCAGCGCGGGCAGGCCGCCGATCGACATGTTCACGATGTCCACGCCACGGTTCGCGACGAGGTCGATCATGCCCTCGGTGAGCGCCACGTTGGTGCAGCCGGGGCCGAACTCGCAGGCCCGGGAGGAGACGATCTTCGCGCCCGGCGCGGCGCCGTTCATCTTGCCGCCGAACAGGCCGTTCGCGGCGGTGATGCCGGCCACGTGGGTGCCGTGTTCGCTGGAGATCATGCCGATGTTGACGTAGTCGGCCTTCGCGCCGGCTCCGTTGTAGACGACGTCCTTGCGGATCTCGATGACGAAGGGGATGCGCTCGGCGACGTCGGTCGCCGGGTCGTCGGTGCCGAAGTAGCCGATCCGGTAGCCGTCCTTGTACGGCTTCATCGGCTGCTCGTCGGTGAAGTCGTGGTCGTCGTCGAGGTCGACTCGCACGGTGCCGGCCGTGGCGTCGTACAGCACGCCCCAGACGTCGGTCTTGTCGCCGTCGCGGTTGACGTCGCCGGCCTGGTCGCCGCCGGTGGTCGCGGACTCGTAGAAGTAGGTGAACCTGTACGAGCCGGCCGGGACGGTGAACGTCTCGGTGGCGCCGCCGCGGGGGGTCGCGGAGAACGCCGGACCGGCGGCCGAGGTGGCCATCTGCAGCCACGACGCGTCGCCGTCGGAGACCGGGTCGGTCGAGGTCACCCAGTCGACGATCTTCCGCTCACCGGTGGTGGTCTTCCGCAGTGCCGGGTGGGCGAGGTCCACGCCCGAGTCGAGGATGCCGATGGTGACGCCCCGGCCGTCCGCCTTCGGGTTCTTCCGCACGAAGTCGACGGCGCCCGTCTCGAAGGACGGGTTGTACGGGTTCTCGGCGGGGGTCCTGATGTTCGGCGCCGGGTAGGAGGCCGCGCCCTTGGGCTTCCCCTCGGCCGCGGCGCCCTTGGCGGTGTCCGCGGCCGGCGACGGGTCGTCCAGGGGGATCTCCTGCCGCAGGTCGATGCCGTGCACGGCGGTGAGCTTCGCGGCGGCGGCGATGGCCGCGTCCGCCCTGCCGGTCGGGACGGTGGCCCGCACATAGCCGAGCTTGTCGTAGGTCTTGCCGACCAGGCCGCCCTGGACCGCGTCGAGTTGCTGTGCGACCTGCTCGGTCTGCCCGGGCGCGGTCGCGATCATCATCGTGACGCTCTTGTCGCCTTCGGCCTTGGCCTCGGCCAGCGCGTCGGCGTCGTCGGAACCGAGCTTGTCGTGGGCGGACTTCACACCCGGGTCGGCGGCGACGGGTGCTTCGTCGGCGGCGAGGGCCATGGGTATCGGGCCGGCGGCCGAGAGCGCGGCCACCAGGCCGGCGGCCACGGCGATACGGGCCACGCGTCTCGCGCCGGATATCGGATCGCGCTGCGGGGTGAGGGTCATCGGCATCCCTTGTAGGTAAAGGAACGAACGGTGTGCGACCAGAGCTGATCGGTCCTGGCCGCCGGGATCCGGATTGCGATCCCGGACGATCGCACAGCTTTACCCATGGGAAGGATGTTTAGGGAGAGTTGACCGAAACGATATGGGCGCATGGGGAAAACCCCCTATGCGCTATACGGAGATGAGTCCCGAATGGGGCAAGTCGCCCAAGTGGCGCCCCGGTTCGGGTTAACGTCCGTAGGTGCGGAAGAAGTTGCGGGTGGCGGCCTACGCCATATGCGTGCGCGACGGACAGCTCCTGCTCTCCCGGTCCCCGGCGCCCGACGGCGGCCCGCCCGAGTGGGTTCTGCCCGGCGGGGGGATGGAGCACGGCGAGGATCCCCACGACACGGTCGTGCGGGAGGTGGCCGAGGAGACCGGGTACGGCATCGAGGTCACCGGCCTGCTCGGTGTGCACTCCAGTCACTACGTCTTCCCCGGCCGTTTCGGGGGCGATGTCGACCACCACGGCGTACGGCTCGTCTACGAGGCCCGGATCACCGGCGGCGAGCTCCGCTACGAGATCGGCGGCTCCACCGACATGGCCGCCTGGCACGACCTGGACGCCGTGCCCGGACTGAACCTGGTGAGCATGGTCGACCTCGGGCTGCGGCTGTGGCGGGAACGGCCGGCCACCGGGCACCTCGCGCCGGCACCGGTCGAACCGGCGCAGGTCGAACCGTCACCGGTCGAACCCGCTCCCGTCGAAGCTCCTCCGGAAACAGCTCCCCTACCCGGAAAGATGAACACGGAGTAGCCGTCCCCGGGCTGTCCGGGGAGCAGTCGGGGACGCGCGGGGTAGTCCAAGATCCACGTACGGCGATCGGCGCTGCGCGTTGCCGCCTCGTTCACGCGCAGGTCATGCCCGGTGCCAACGATCGGTAGTGAGCGGGATGTTCGCGACAGCGACCGCCCGCGACCACTGCCGACGCGTTCGCACTCGGGGAGATCGCGCCATGTCGCGCATACGCTCTGTCGCCGGTCCCGCACTGGGGACCAACCGCCGTACCGTCCTCGCCGCCACCGCGGCGGTCACCCTCTCCGCAGGCGTCGGCTACGCCCTGCGGCCCACCGACAGCCAGGCCGCCTCCGCCGCGGACACGGCAGCCGCCGAGGCGCCCGTGGCCCAGGCGCCCGTGGCCCAGTCGCGCAAGGCCCCGGCCGCACCCCTGGCCCCCTACACCCGCGGCACCACCCTCGCCTCGGTCGCCGCCCCGCGCACCGGCTCCGGCTACCGCCGCCTCGGCGACGGCCCCGGCTGGAGCCGCACGGTCCGCGGCGAACTCGCGGCGCCCAAGTCCGGCCGGGCCGGCCGCCGTACCGCGCTGGCCTCCTTCGTGCAGATCACCGACCTGCACCTGATCGACGTCCAGCACCCGATGCGGCTGGAGTACCTGCGCTCCGCCGACGCGCACGCCTGGCGGCCGCACGAGGCGCTCACCGTGCCCGGCGCCATCTCGCTCGTGGAGCGGATCAACGCGCTGCGGGGCGCGCCCGTGACCGGCTCCCCGCTGCACTTCGCCATGACCACCGGCGACAACACCGACAACAACGCGACAACCGAGCTCGACTGGTTCCTGACGATCATGAGCGGTGGCCGGGTCACCGCCAACTCCGGTGACCCGCGCCACTACGAGGGCGTGCAGAACAGCGGCCTCAAGCAGTACTGGCAGCCCGACTCCACCGTGCGCGACACCGACAAGCAGCTCGGTTTCCCGCACCTCCAGGGCTATCTGGCCGCCGCCCTGCGGGAGTTGAACAGCCCCGGCCTCAACCTGCCCTGGTACTCCACGGTCGGCAACCACGACTCCATGCCGCTCGGCTGCTACGGCCACGGCGACTCCTGGCTCACCGAGTACGCGGTCGGCGGCAGGAAGCTGATGAGCGTGTCCGCGTCCGAGGCGAGCAAGCTCCAGGACGCCATCAAGAACGCCAGGGATCCCGAGGGGACCGCGTTCCGCGACTTCCTCAAGGCCCACTCCCGCGACATGCGCTCGGTCACGCCCGACGAGAGCCGCGCCCCCTTCACCGCCACCGAGTACCTCAAGGCCCACCTCGATCCGGCCCACCGCGGTCTGGGTCCGGTCGGCCACGGCTACTCCACCGCCAACCTCGACGCGGGCACCCAGTACTACAGCTTCCGGATCGCCGACGACGTCATCGGCATCAGCCTCGACACCACCGACGCGGGCGGCCACTACGAGGGGTCCATCGGGACGGCCCAGTTGAGATGGCTGGACCGGACCCTGCGGGAGAACAAGGACTCGTACGCGGTCCTCTTCAACCACCACACCAGCAAGACGATGACCAACACCCGCACCGACCCGGCCCGCCCGGGCGAGCGGCGGCACAACGGCCAGGAGGTCATCTCCCTCCTGGGCAGCCACGCCAACGTCCTGGCCTGGGTGAACGGTCATATCCACCGCAACGACATCACCCCGCACTCCGCCTCCGGCGGCCGCTCCTTCTGGGAGATCTCCACCGCCTCCCACGTCGACTACCCCCAGCTCGCCCGTGTCATCGAGCTGGTGGACAACAAGGACGGCACGCTCTCGATCTTCACCACCTGCGTCGAGTCCTCCGCCCCGCACCGCACGGACTTCTCCGACCTCTCCCAGACCGGCCTGGCAGCCCTCTACCGCGAGCTGTCCTTCAACGCGCCCGGCGCCGGTACGAACCTCGCCGGCGACGCGCAGGACCGGAACACGGAGCTGGTGCTCAAGAAGGGCTGAAACAAGCTCAACCGTCACACAGGCCGTCAACTCTTTCGCGGTGCCCCGGGTCCCCCTCCCCGACCACGCTCAACAGTGAGCGGTTCGAGAAGGGGGAGGACATGACCGTACGAGGACGGGCGACTCTGGTGGCGGCGACGGCTCTGGCGCTGACGGCCGCTCTGGCGGCACCCGCGATCGCGGCGGCGCCCGCGGGGGACACCGGGCCCGCCGGGCGCCACGAAGCCACTCGCGAGGCGATCGAGGCGGCGGTCGCGGACGGCGTGCCCGGGGTGACGGTGACGGCCCGGGACCGGCGGGGCGACTGGTCGGCGACCGCGGGCGTGGGGGACCTCGGTACCGGCACGCCGCGTTCGCCGCAGGACCACTACCGGGTGGGCAGCATCACCAAGACGTTCGTTGCCACGGTGCTGCTCCAACTGGAGGCGGAGGGGCGGCTGTCCCTCGACGACACGGTGGAGAAGTGGCTGCCCGGACTGGTCCGCGGCAACGGGCACGACGGCCGCGCGATCACACTGCGCCAACTCCTCAACCACACCAGCGGTGTCTTCAGCTACGGGGACGACCGGGGCTTCAAGGAGACGTACATGCTCAAGGACGGCTTCCTGAAGCACCGTTACGACCGCAGGACGCCCCAGGACCTGATCGCGATCGCCATGTCCCACCGGCCGCGCTTCGTGCCGGGCACGTCCTGGTCCTACTCCAACACCAACTACGCGCTGGCCGCCCTCGTGATCGAGAAGGCCACCGGCCACGCGTACGGCGTCGAGGTCCACCGCCGCATAGTCGCCCCGCTCGGGCTGAAGGGCACCCAGGCCCCCGGCACCAGCCCGACCCTCCCGACGCCCAGCGGCCGCGCCTACTCCAAGCTGGCGGAGACGACCACCGGCCCGACGTACGACGTCACCGAGCTGAACCCCGCGCTGGCCTTCGGCTCCGGCGACATCGTCTCCACCTCGGCCGACCTGGGCCGCTTCTACTCCGCGCTGCTCCGGGGCCGGCTGCTCCCGCCGGCCCAGCTCAAGGAGATGAAGACGACGGTGCCGGAGACCGCCATCCCGAACGCCCAGTACGGCCTCGGCCTCGGCGATGTCACACTCAGCTGCGGTGTCCACGTCTGGGGCCACACCGGCGACATCCACGGCTCGTCCTCGATGGCCGTGACGACGGCGGACGGCCGCCACACCCTCGCCGTCAACTTCGACGGCGACTGGTCGGGGGACATCATGGCGGTGATCGACGCGGAGTTCTGCGGCAAGTAGCCACGGCCCGGACCTTCCCGGAGTGTCACGGGCCACGACACGCGGAGGGACCCGCCGGATCGTGTGATCCCGCGGGCCCCTCCGCCCCCCTCCTGGCCCCACCCCGGGCCGTCATTGCCGGGGCAGTACCACGACGTACGCGGCGGGATCGCGGTCGCCGGCCGCCATGAGGGCCGTACGGACCACCGCCGCCTGCTGTTCCATCGTGTCCCGGAGCTTCTTCGGGGTGATGTGGACGACTGTGATGCCGAGCCGCTCCAGGTGCTCGCGCTTGCGGGTGTATTCGGAGCACAGCGCGTCGGCCTTGTCCTGCCGGTTGTCCTGCCGGTTGTCCTGCCCTCGGTCCTGGCGGGGGGCGCGGGTGTCGAGTTCGACCGCGACCGCCTGCTCCGGCCAGTACGCGTCCAGGCCGCCCAGGTTCGGGCCGCCGGGGAGGCGCAGGTCCACGTTCCACACCGGGTCGGGCAGGCCGTACTCGTCGACCATCCGGTACAGCCGCTCCTCGGCGATCGCCCGGCCCTCGGCGAGGAGTGAGTCCACCGCGTCCACCACGTGCGGGCGGCTCAGCAGCTTGGCGTCGTTCAACGCCCGTACCACCGACGCCGGTTCGCAGTACCGGCCGCGTACCGCCTCGGTCAGCAGGTGGCGTACGGCACCCGCGTCCGCCAGTTCGGCCACCGCGTCGGCCAGGGCGCGCGGGACCGGGGCGACCGGCAGGCCCTTCACCGGCTCGGGCGTGGGGAGCGCCCCCGTGCGGACGATCCGCGCGCAGCCCGTCGAGCGCAGTCGGCGCAGCCGGGGGACCAGGACGTCGATCCGGTCCAGGGTGAGCAGCGGCGGGGCCGAGCTGAAGCCGTGCAGGATGAGCGCCGCCAGGCCGGTGATCATCGCGTCCGCGTACAGCGGGCGGTGCGGGGCGCCCGCGCCGGGCTGTGCTGGGACCCCGGTCGTCTGCTCCCGGGCCGCGTACAGCAGCACCGCGTGCAGCCGCTCCTCGCCGGTCGGCGGACCGGGGTGGAGCAGGAAGACCCCCGGGAGGAGCTGCTGCCAGGTGCCGCCGGGACGGCACCGCTCGTTCGTCTCCGCGGACGAGACGCCGTGCGAGCGGAGATGGGCGGCCGACAGCACCCGGCGGTGCGCCTCGGGGAGGTGCCGGAGGGTGCGCGGGAAGAGCGGGGGGACCGGGGTGTTGTGGTTCATGACCGGCAGGTTCCCGCCATTCGACCGTCTTTTAACCGCTGTTACATGGTCGTCGACAAATGCGGACAAGGTCGCACTAAAGGACGCATGTTCGGATGCCGAGTAGGCGTGGAAAACCCCTGGTCCGTTCGGTTGCGTCCCAGGGGTTACGGCATCTGTTGGCTGGATTCCGTAACGGTGACGTGAGGCTTAGGTTTTGGCCAAAGCTACGGTCGGCTCGCGGCCGCCGCCTCCGCGTCGCACGCCTGTCCCCGCAACGCCCGTGCCAGGTCGTCCCGTGCCTCCAGCACCAGCCGGCGCAGGGCGGGCGCCGCCTCCTCGTGAGCCGCGAGCCAGGCGTCCGTCGCGTCCAGCGTCTCCTGCGAGTCCTGGAGGGAGGGGAACAGGCCCTGGACCACGTGCATCGCGATCTGGATGGACCGCTCCCGCCACACCCGCTCGATCACGCCGAAGTACTTCTGCGCGTACGGCACCAGCAACTCCCGCTGCGAGGGCCGGTCGAAGCCCGCGATCGTCGCCTCCACCAGCGCGTTCGACAGGGCGTCGGACTCCACCACCTGCGCCCACGCCTGCGCCTTCACCGCCGCTGAGGGGCGGGCGGCCAGGGCTCGGACCTGGTGACGCTTGCCGGACGCCGTGTCGTCGCGGGCCAGTTCGGCGGCCAGCGCGCTCTCGTCGGCGATGCCGTGGACCGTGAGCGGCTCCAGGAACGCCCACCGCAGCTCCTGGTCGATCTCCAGCCCCTCGATCACCGACGTGCCGTCCAGCAGCCCCAGCAGCAGGTCGAAGCCGCCGCGCCCCTCCGCCGTACGCGCGAAGAACCGCGCCCACGCCAGCTGGTGCTCGCTGCCCGGCTCGGCACGGGACAGCTCCCGCTCGGCGCCCTCGGCGAGCAGCGCGGCGCCCCGCGCACGCCACCCCGGAGCCGCGTAGTGGACGATCGCCGACTGGGCCCACGCGTGCAGCATCTGCAGCACGCCGATGTCGGACTCGCGCCCCCCGAACCGCAGCACCAGGTCCACGAAGTCCCGCGCCGGCAGCAGCGCGTCCCTGGTCATGTTCCACAGCGCGGACCAGCACAGGGCCCGGGCGAGCGGATCGGTGAGGTCACCCAGGCGCGCCTTCAGGGTCTCCAGCGAGGTCGAGTCGAAGCGGATCTTGCAGTAGGTGAGGTCGTCGTCGTTGACCAGCACCAGCTCGGGGGCGTCGGCGCCGGCCAGCTCGGACACGACCGAACGCGGGCCGTCGACGTCCGCCTCGGCACGGGCGTACCGCTCCAGCGCGCCGGAGGCGGACCGCCGGTACAGGCCCACAGCCACCCGGTGCGGGCGCAGTTCGGGGTGTGATTCGGCGGCCTCCTGCACCACCGCCAGCTCGTCGACCCGGCCCTCGGGGCTCAACAGCACTTGCGGGGTCAGTGAGTTGACGCCCGCCGTCTGCAGCCACGCCCGCGACCACGCGGTCATGTCCCGGCCGCTGGTCTCCTCGAGGACCGACAGCAGGTCGCCGAGCCTGGTGTTGCCGTACGCGTGCCGCTTGAAGTAGCGCCGCGCGCCCTCCAGGAACGCGTCCTGGCCGACGTACGCCACCAGCTGCTTCAGTACGCTGGCACCCTTCGCGTACGTGATGCCGTCGAAGTTCAGCTTGGCGTCCTGGAGGTCACGGATGTCGGCCGTGATCGGGTGCGTGGAGGGCAGCTGGTCGGCGCGGTAGGCCCAGGCCTTGCGGCGGTTGGCGAAGGTGATCCAGCCGTCCTCGAAGCGGGTCGAGCCGACCAGGGCGAAGGCGCCCATGAAGTCGGCGAAGGACTCCTTGAGCCACAGGTCGTCCCACCACTCCATGGTGACCAGGTCGCCGAACCACATGTGCGCCATCTCGTGCAGGATCACGTTCGCGCGGCCCTCGTAGGACGCCCGTGTCACCTTGCCCCGGAAGATGAACTCCTCCCGGAAGGTCACCAGACCCGGGTTCTCCATCGCGCCCAGGTTGTACTCGGGCACGAACGCCTGGTCGTACTTCCCGAAGGGGTACGGGTAGTCGAAGTGGTCGTGGAAGAAGTCCAGGCCCTGCTTGGTCACCAGGAACACGTCGTCGGCGTCGAAGTGGGGGGCCAGGCCCTTGCGGCACAGCGCGCCGAGGGGGATCTCCAGCCGGCCGCCGTCGTCGAGGACGCGCTCGTAGGTGTCCGTCACATAGTGGTACGGGCCCGCCACCACGCAGGTGATGTACGTCGAGATCGGCTTGGTCTGAGCGAACCGCCAGACCCCGTCGGCGAGTTCACCGACACCGTTGCCCCACACCGTCCACCCCTCCGGTACCCGCACCTCGAAACGGAACGGGGCCTTCAGGTCCGGCTGCTCGAAGTTCGCGAAGACCCGGCGGGAGTCGGCCGGCTCGTACTGCGTGTAGAGGTAGACCTCGCCGTCCTCGGGGTCGACGAACCGGTGCAGGCCCTCACCGGTGCGGGAGTAGGCGCACTGGGCGTCGACGATCAGCTCGTTGTCGGCGGCGAGGTCCTCAAGGAGGATCCGGGAGCCGTCGAAGACCTCGCTCGGGTCGAGGTCCTTGCCGTTCAGGGAGACGGCGGTCACATCCGGCGCGATCAGGTCCGCGAAGCTGGAGGCGCCCGGCTCGCCGCACCCGAAACGGATCGTGGTGACCGAGCGGAAGGTCCGCGGGCCGTCCCCCGGCTCGTCGCCGACCGCCGTACGGATGTCGAGGGACACGTCGTATCCCTCGACGGACAGCAGGGCGGCCCGCTCCCGGGCCTCGTCGCGGGACAGGTTCTCACCGGGCACGGATCGCACTCCCTCGGGTCTGTTTCAGTATGCGGACCAGGGCTGATCCTGCCATGCGCCTTCGACCCGCGGCAGCCGGGAATGGGGCGGGGCCCGGCCGGTGTTCCAGGTTGAGGTCAGCCATCACGCCATACCGAGCCCCGCACTCCGAGGAGACACATGTCCGAGACCGCCGCCTCCGCCAAGACCCCTGTCGACTTCTGGTTCGACCCGCTGTGCCCCTGGGCCTGGATGACCTCGCGCTGGGTGCTGGAAGTGGAGAAGGCCCGGGACATCGAGATCCGCTGGCACGTGATGAGCCTCGCCGTGCTGAACGAGGACCGGATCGACGAACTGCCCGAGGAGTACCGGGAGATGCTCGCGACCAAGGCCTGGAAGCCGATCCGGGTGGTGACCGCGGCCTGGCAGAAGCACGGCCAGGAGGTCGTCGGCCCGCTCTACACCGCCCTCGGCACCCGCATCCACAACGGCGGCGAGGGCCCGAGCGTCGAGGCGATAGCGGCCGCCCTCGACGATGTCGGCCTGCCCGCCGACCTGATCGAGTACGCCGACCAGACGGACTTCGAGTTCGACGCCCAGCTGCGCGCCTCCCACAAGGAGGGCATCGAGAAGGTCGGCCAGGAGGTCGGCACCCCGGTCATCGCGGTCCCCGGCCCCGACGGCGAGGAGATCGCGTTCTTCGGCCCGGTCGTCACCCCGGCCCCCCAGGGCGACGAGGCCCTGCGCCTGTGGGACGGCACCCTCGCCGTCGCCTCGGTCCCCGGCTTCTACGAGATCAAGCGCACCCGCACCAAGGGCCCGGACTTCAGCAACCTGTAGGGGTCACTGCCCGGCCGCGGCCTCCTCGCCGAACCTGTCGGGGAGGCGGCCGCGGTCGCCCTTGTTCAGATGGCGGTAGTACGTCAGACAGCCCTTGGCGGTGCACCGCCAGAGGTTGTCCACGTGGTGGCGGTCCCCCTTGTCCGCACGGATCGCGGCCTTCTCCTCGTCGGTGAGAAGCCGGAACTCCTGCATGGTGCGGCAGGTCGGGCAGTCCAGTGTGCGCGTCCCCATCACGTCCTCCTCGCGAGCACCGCCAGGTCCGGGAAGTCGGCCACCACCGCGTCGACCCCCAGCCCGTAGTACAGCGCGTACTCGGCGAACACGTCCCCGAAATCGCCGGCTCCGCCACCCCGCCGGAAGTCCGCCGGCCGGAAGGCGGGTCGGTCACGTGCGCGTCCGGCCCCGGGCCTGTGCCAGCCGGGCCAGATGCTCCTCGTAGCCCTTCGCGTAGTACGCGGCCCGGACCGGGTCCGGTTCGACGATCTCCGTCGGCCGGGTCCACGACGGCGCGTCCAGCGCCACCCCGTGACGCTCGGCCGCCGCCAGTACCGCACCCCGCGCGCCGACCTCGCCCTCGACGACCCGCAGCGGACGGCCGAGGACATCCGCCAGCAGCCGCATCCAGGCGGGGCTGCGGGTGCCGCCGCCGCACACCGCGAGCGAACCCGTCAGACCGGCCGCCGCCAGGCAGTGGCGGGCCGCGTAGCCGATCCCCTCGCAGGTCGCCCGGACCAGATCGCCGCGCGTCGACTCCAGGCAGACACCGGTGAGTTCGGCCCGCAGATGCGGATCCACGAAGGGCGCCCGTTCGCCGGAGGGCGCGAAGTACGGCAGCACCCGCACCCCGTTCGCCCCGGGCGGGGTGTCGGCCAGCAGCCCGTCCACGTCCTCGTGCCGCACCCCGGTCGTCGACAGCACCCAGTCCAGCGCGGCCGTGCCCACCATCGCGGGCATGGCGCGCAGCCGGTGGCCGGGGCGGTCGGTGGAGATGTACAGGCCGGCCGGTTCACCGGTCAGGTCCAGGTCGGTGGTGGCGACCAGCGCGGCCAGACAGGTGCCGACGATGAGCAGACCGTCGCCGGGCGCGGTGACTCCGGCGCCCAGCGCACAGGCCGGCAGGTCGTACGGTCCGTTGGCGATCCGGGTGCCCTCCGGGAGCCCCTCGCCGCGCGTCTCGGCCGTCGCGACCGGATCGCTGACCGGCGCCAGCAGCCGGCGGCGGTGCGTCAGGCCCAGCAGCTCCACGACCCGGTTGTCGTAGGCGCGGGTGCGCGGGTCGAGGAACGGCATCGACGCGTCCGACACGTCCGTCACGGCCCGCGCCGCCCCGGTCAGCCGCTGGAAGACCATGTCCTTGCAGTACATGGCCGCGGCGGCGGCGTCGAGGGACGTCGGCTCGTGCTGTTCGAGCCAGGCAAGGAGCGGGCCCGGACAGCCCGGGAACATGGCGCCTCCGGTGCGCCGGAACACCGTCTCGAAGGTCCCGTCGGCCAGCCACTGGTCGAGCAGTTCGTGCGCCCGTCCGTCCATCCAGGACGCCGCCGACCGCACCGGACGGCCCGCCGCGTCGACCAGCCACACCCCGTCGCCCTGCCCGGTCAGCCCGGCCAGCTCGACCGGCTCCGGCACCCGGGCGGTCAGCTCGCCGAGGACGGCGACGACCGCCCCGTACACCTCGTCCATGTCCTGCTCGACACGGCCGCCGCGCAGGTCCAGGCCGACCGGGCGGGCCTCGACGGCCAGTTGGCGGCCGGTGTCGTCGAAGGCGGCGGCCTTCACCATGGACGTGCCCACATCGATACCGACGTACATGCCGGCGCCTCCTCCACAGTCGTCCCGGATGTCAGGTCAGGCAGTGCGCCAGCGGCTCGCCGCGCACCCAGCGGCCCACCTCTTCGGCCGCGATCCGCGCGGCCTTCTCGGCCACCGCCCGGCTCGCCCCGCCCAGGTGCGGGGTCAGCACCACCCGGTCGGCCAGAGCCCGCAGCCGCGAGTCGGCCGGCAGCGGCTCCCGCGCGTACGTGTCCAGCGCGGCCGCCGACAACCGCCCGCTCTCCAGCGCGTCGCACAGCGCGTCCTCGTCGAGGAGCGGGCCGCGCGCCACGTTCACCACGACCGCGCCGGGCGGCAGCAGCGCCAGCTCACGGGCGCCCAGCAGACCCCGGGTCTCGGGGGTGAGACGGGCGTGCAGGGTGATCACTTGGGAACGGGTGAGGAGGTCGTCGAGCGAGGTCACCCGCAGTCCGTGGATCTCGCCGCGCACATAGGGGTCGTACACCATCACCTGCGCGCCGAAGGCGCACAGCACACGGGCGACCCGGCTGCCGACCGCCCCGTACCCGACCAGTCCGACCGGCAGGTCCTCCAGCTCCAGGCCGCTGTGCTCGTACGTGTAGTACGTCGCGCCCGCCCAGCTCCCCTGCCGGGCCAGCAGATCGTGGGCCTGCGGGACGCGGCGCAGGGCCGCGAGGAGCAGGCCGACGGTGAACTCGGCGGTGGCGGCGGCGTTGCGGCCCGGCGCGAAACACACCCGTACGTCATGCGCCTTCGCCGCGTCCAGGTTCACGTTCACCGGCCCGCCCCGGCAGACGACGACCAGGCGCAGGTCCGGTGCGGCCGCCAGGACCCGTTCGGTGACCGGCCCCATCTGGGTGACCAGCACCTCCGCCCCGGCCAGCGCCTCGATCAGCTCGTCCTCGGCGTCGCTCGCCTCCGTCACCTCCGCCACCGGGCCGAACGGTTCCAGAGGCCAGCCGAGCCGCAACTCGCTGACGTCCACGGGGTGTTCGCCGACCTCGTCGGCCACCGCCCGCGCGATCAGACCCGGCAGGACGAAGTGGTCGCCCGCGGCCACGACTCGCAGTGTTCGGCTCATCTGAGGGTGTCTCCCGTCTCGGCGTCGAAGACGTGGGTGAGGTGCGGGTCGGCGGTGACGCGGACCGGCTCGTCGGGGGCGAGGCGTACGTCCGGATCGGTGAGGACGACGAGGGGCCGCTCGACACCGTCGAGGGTGAGGGTCGCGATGCCCGACTCCAGGAGGGGTTCGTGGGCGCGGACCCGGGCGGGCAGGCCGTCCGGGGCGAGTGCGAGGTCCTCCGGGCGGATCCCCACCACCACCTCGCGCCCCGCCGCGACCGGCACCGGCAGCGGGAGCCGCACGGAGTCCGACAGACGGGCCTGGCCGTCGGCCGTGACGGTCCCGGGGAACAGGTTGACCGGGGGCTCGCCGACGAAGTCCGCGACGAACACGTTGGCAGGGCTGTCGTAGATCTCGTACGGCGTGCCGAGCTGCTGGATGACACCGTCCTTCATCACGGCGATCCGGTCGGCGAGGGACAGGGCCTCCTCCTGGTCGTGCGTGACCAGGATCGTCGTATGCCCGAGGTCCCGTTGGATGCGCTTGAGCTCGCGGCGCGTGGTGTCGCGCTGGGCGGCGTCGAGGTGGGACAGCGGCTCGTCGAGGAGCAGGACGTCCGGTTCCCGGATCAGCGCGCGGGCCAGGGACACGCGTTGTTTCTGGCCGCTGGACAGGCCCGCCGGACGGGCGTCGAGGATGCCGGTGAGGCCGACCCGCTCGGCGATGTCCCGCACTCTGCGCTCGACATCCCCCCGGGTGGCCCTGCCGCGCGCTCGGAGCCCGAACCCGAGGTTCTCCGCGACCGTCAGCGGCGGATACAGCGCGTAGTTCTCGAACGCCACCCCGACATCGCGCCGCCCGGCGGGCCTGCCGACCAGCGACGTGCCATTCACCAGGATGTCCCCTCCGGTCACCGTCTCCAGCCCGGCGATCATCCGCAGGGTGGTGGACTTGCCGCAGCCCGACGGGCCGAGCAGCCCGAGGAGTTCACCCGACCGGAGCGCCAGGTCGATGCCGCACACCGCGTCCACCGCCGGCCGGCCCCGCGCCCGGTAGGTCTTGCGCAGCTCACGTAGTTCCAGCTCGGCCATCAGCGCC
>Ga0307510_10003849_pt1 | contig 17594 bp, 12 predicted proteins | sample 12_EM_MG_FD_207224 | JGI IMG/M metagenome (GOLD analysis project Ga0307510, IMG submission 207224) | Populus trichocarpa ectomycorrhiza microbial communities from riparian zone in the Pacific Northwest, United States - 12_EM | ecosystem: Host-associated > Plants > Roots > Unclassified | place...
TAAGGGAGAGATTCCTGTAGAAAGTGTCCGGCTTCAACTCGGCCGCCTGAGTTCTGCGGATGATTAATGCGAAACTATGCTCTCCTGTGGGAAGGGAAGCCAACCAAAGTAGGGGGTCTGCATGGTGGCCGCCCGGGGCGTCTTGTGAACAGTAAGGGAATTATGGAAATGACAGTAGGGTGCAGACTAAGAAAAAAGCGACGTAGGATGGCAGCGGACAGAAGCGGATGGAAGCGGACAGATCTAGGTCGCCAGAGGTGTGAGGGTAGCAGAGATGGTCGCCAGACGCGCGCAACCGCAAGGAGTAGGCAGGAGGCTAGTAGCCGAGAGGATAAGGGGGCGGATACAAGGGGGAGGCACGAGGAGTGGGTGGGGCCGCAACCAGCGCGTCAGATGCTGTGGAGAGAAAGTGGAGCGTCTGGGTGCACCAGACGCAAGAAATGAAAGGCAAAGAAGGCACAGGAGATCCTGGAGGACCGGACGCAAAGAGCGGACGGTATTCATCCGGAAGTGGGCTCTGTCCGTCCGGAGAAAAAGGTTTTTTTGCTGATGTAATGTAAGGCCAGAGGACACCCCTCTACCATTCTGACCTTGCGAGAGCACCCTGCTCAGTTCAAAGCTGTCCAACTTACCTTCCTAGAGTGGTTCACCTCCAGAAGTAGTTGGGCCAGTCATATATTAACTATCTCTACAAATAGGAAGCTCTTCCTGTACTGTGTCTTCAATTACATCTGCATTAGCCAAATCTCCTTTCCACCCGTAGCATGTCAGTGGCCGACTGAAATACCATCCCTATAGATAATATCCATGGGGACTCACTGGCCCAGTGGTAGTTTCACCTATACAAGCTCTGCAGTGCATCGGCAAATCTACTTGGCTACACTAAGCTTCTAAACCGGACTGCTTGCTCCAAAGATAAGATATCTCCAGTTGCTTGACTGTATAGGTACTACCTACAGCTAATCTACACAGGACCCTCTTAAATCATACCAAGACTCATGCCTCTAGAGTCCACTTATAACTCATGGTAATGCTAGATTTCATGGGGTTGCCTGGGACTGGCATTAGGGTGGTTGTCCCGGAATTCTTGCAACTTTCTCAGTCAACCCCAAGCCCACTACAGTTAACCATACTACTAGCCGAAGTTCAAAGTATGCCTCTAGGTGGTTCGCAGGTGTTATCCAGGTGGCACCCCTGGAGGCAGTCACCCTCACACCCCTCATATATCCTGCAAACACCTTTCGGTTGCATGGTTAGCGACTAAGCATTTGGTGTTGTGGGAGCCTTCCTATGAATCTTACTTAACTAGGAAGCACACAACTACACAGCCAGACTATGATGTCACACTGTACCAAGGCTGGGGCTGGAGGGGGATATTAGGAATATACCCTTAAAGATACAGGAGGTTCAGACCACTCCTGCTCTGTCAGTAGGCCATTTCATACCATACAAAGTGGTTCTATGAACATATAAGAGCCCCACTAGAATGGCATAACTTTCCCCTAATTCCGCAGATGACTTTGTCAGTGAAGATAGAGTAACTGGGGTTCCTCAATAGGGTAACTAAGTTGTCAAAGTATCATACCAATGTTACCAAGGTAGGGTAACTCCACCCTTTTACCTATTTATTCTCTTTAGAAGTCTATGTAATTATATATCATGCTACACCGGAGACCTGTGGTACGTTTACTATGTTTACTTGGCTTTACACGAACATGCCCTCTAAAGGTCAATCTGTCTAACCTTATCCCCAAGTCACTTTGTAGACACTTGTACCAACTCATGCCTACTCTGCATATACTAAGGATAGTAGCCTAGCCTCACTCTGGTTACCTCTTGGTATCACATATGTGCTGGAGTCTAGTCCACTGTAGCTACCCATTTGTAGGATCGTTACAGGTATACACAGTGAGCCTGAATAGATTGAACACACAATAATTTCTTTGCTGATGATTAACTTGTTTTACATATCATAAGGTTCATACTAGTACTGGTTATAATACTCAACTAAAATACCAGGTAACTTATAGCTCAATATATCACTTTCTTACCTGATCTTGTTCCATTTATTGTTCACCCTTCTTGTTATTATTTGCTTTCCTTTTTTGTATATGTGTTTGCGAAATTCCATACCCTTGTACCTCTACCAAAACCTTCAACTTTCCAAATCTCCTCCTATTTTCAACCCATAATATTATAAGCAACTTCACATCTGCCAGTTTCCTTAATTATTTTTCCCTAATTCTGTCATTCTTCTTTCCCAATCAGGTAACTTGTTGTGTAGGCTTTCAAATTTAAAAATCCATGGATTTCTCGCTCACATTTTGAATGGCATGAACTATACTGCCCACTCATTTCAGGTTCATCAATATTGTTGGTTTAATGTTTAATTCACTCAGCATCCTAGCAACCATTAATTCCCCACAGGGCAGGCATTTGTCATTCATTTTACCGAGCGGACCACGGATCTGTACTCGTGTCTCCGCGCCAAGAATTGGTACCACTTCTGGAATAGCCACTCCGGACATATATGGAGGTTACCATTGAGGCCACTTTTCTCTGATGATAGGTAAACCTTGAATTTGTTACAAGAGTAAATCGGTGAGCTTAATATCTTCTGATCCCCGAGCTTGACCATTAGCTATTAAACCTATTATCTCCTCCACATGCTCGTATCACACTTGTAATAAATTTACCTGAAAGTTCATATAGAAACGATCAATAAGATCTTGGGGCATACCCTCCCACTTCCTAACAAGAATGAATACTGGCCCACCGGAGTTCACAAAATGTCCAACCCTGTGGTTAATCGTGAGGTCACTTTGATATATGACCTTACCCGCTACTGGCACTTTTCCTCACACTTTTCCAAACAGCTCGAACACTATACCTTTTATGGGCTGGTGGTCCCTATTCCAAAAGAGGTGCCTATTCTTGGCGCGGAGACACGAGTATAACCAGGCTAATAGATTAAACTAACAAATCACACACATGGATGACCCAAAATAGGATTGGCCTGCTGGCTACTAGTTTTACTGTTTTACACCGCTTAGAGGACAATTTAGCGACGGCACAGCTACCCCAACATAAGGGTCCAAGTCTGCCTGAAGAAGACAAGCGCTTAACAAAAAGGGAGTCTTGCGGTAGATGGCTTCCCTATGCCCTTCTCCGATAGCGTGGCATCCCCGTGAACCGTAGCTTACTCGACAAGTACCCGGGAAGATGTTTTAGTACAAGACAGGGATCATTTCGCAGGTTAACCTAAATTAACTGTCAGAAAAAATATTCCCCGGTACTTGCACCCTACAGTGCAGCTAACTCGTGGAATCCACAATCAGATCATAGGCCGAAATCACCGATTTGGCCAAAGGTTAGGTTAATTTTGTAGGTTAATGGGTTTTCCTAATAAATCCAGCGAGTCGGAAGGCCCTGCCTGCACCATGTCACGACAGCACTAATCCCTCTAAGTCTTTTTCCTCCAAATCAGGAGATTCCAAACCTCTAGGATTTGCAAATTACCAAGGGAAGGAATCTTTAAACCTGCACACACAGGGATTATTTGGAAGCTTAACCTTGAATAACTGTTCCATAACTTCTTATCAGACCCTGGTACAATGGTCGCCAAGATCTCGATGCACCTAGTTTCAAGATCACCCAATCCACCCGGTCTATGCCAAGAAAGGACTCCAAAAATTGGGTACTAACGTTACTTGCAGCAGCTAACTACTAGACTAGTACTATATAGCGGTTCCCAAACAGCCGCGGGTAGAGTACATTCCGGTACCCCCACATACGCGGGCTAGCGGGGGGGGGGGCAAGGCTTTGCTGCGGCCAGGGGCGATTGAAGCTGAATCATACCTCTGTCTACAGGGGAGTATCATCCTCTCGCGAAGTCTGATATTTTGTATTGACAGGGAGAGAGGGCTGGCTGTGCACAACACTTACAATCCAATGTACCGATCAGGAAGTAATCACGAGAGGTAATTACATCATGTCTATCACCTTCTCGTTTTCACTGTTTAGCTATCCTAGCTTACTCGCCGAGAGATTCAAGGATTACCCCCAGGGAAAGGTGAAAGGTGACATGCACTCGTGCATATTAGATTACTGGTGCAGCAGATTATTCTAAGTAATCGGTAAAATGCTCCAGATTTCTCTCATACCAGCCGAGGGCGACTATAATTCTTCGGTTGTTATTCAACTTCGCCAGAGCGGTAAATTCTTCAGACCAAGAGGGCTTCTTGATCCTTGGAGAGATTCCGCAGAACACTCTTTTCAAACAGCCACATCGTCTATCGCGGATGGCTCAGATCCCCGAGAGCTCTAAGCCGAGCTGAGTAAACCTTCGAGTACCACCCCAATGGCTTATATAATATCTGTACATATGCTACTGTTTCAAAACCAGCCCCATAAATTTCACGCCCAATCCTCAAGGTCCGTCAGGTGTCAAAATCTGGAGAATCTGAGCTTAAGCTTAATATATTTAAGAACAAAACAACCCCGTGCCCGTGCCGCCCAAAAGACTCACCAGAAACCAGCCTCCAAGCGAAGAGAAAAGTTGATCATGCGCTGCGACAAACTGATACGCCCGAAGGTTCAGAATTCCTCATCGTTCGGATTTGGCTATGGTGTTGAGTGAAAATCATGGCATACCTGCACCAAGGATACTTGGGGGAAAGATCCCCACAAGGGTTGTGAGGCTAAAAGAGCGGCTCCAGCTGGACTAAGGCGGTGTTAGGAAATGATCCGCAAGTTCACATAGAACAACACCTTCGGTGTGTACCAGTATCTGCGCCCTATCGATGCCCCCACACATGGAAGCCCCAGAGGTGGAGGAGAAGACTGGTGATGGGATAGATTTTTGCCACAACCACGCTATACTTTAACTAGCAGTAAAATTCTAGCTCTTTCAAGACCCCACAGGTCAACACAGTGGGTTGAATACGATCGGCTCATTCGGCTTTTCCTGACCACTGAGGCTTTCACCTATTGCCGCCATCACAGAAGAAAAAGTGCCGAAGAGAGGCGGGGAGTTATAAAAGCAGAAATACGACAAGGGAGTACTGCTCGGTGGTCAGCATATTATGATCAATCGGTGCAACCTCCTGGCTCACCAGAATACAAGAGCTCTGCACCCACTGTTGGCATTCTTTTCTCAAACTCCACTGCATATGCTGTAACACAACTTGGAGGCTTGCTCAGTTGAAATGGTTGCTCCTGCCGTACAATATGTATCATTAGGTCAAGGGAATGCTAGCGGTAAGCACTAAGTGTTACCCTTTGGTTTCGCTCCATGACAGACGGGCGGCGTGGGGCAAATATTTCCGGTCATTCAAATGGCCTGAATGTTTCGGGTCGCTCTAGTAGACAGCCACCAATTTCCAGTACAAGCAGGTTCCTCTGGTTAGACATGAAAGCGAACAATGGTACGACCAGGACCACACAGAACAAGTGGTCTTGGTATAGCCCAGAAAACCCGAGCGCGATTGGAGAGAGACGCATCCGATTGTTTTTTTTTAGCAAAGTACATGGGTGTACCCCCGGATCAATCTTTGAGCACAGTGAGGCTCTTTATCCCGCACCGATGGGTATCGGGATCTTGACACTCATTTTTTTTTCTTTTTCTTTCTTTCCCTTTCTTTTCTTTTCTTATCTTTTCCTTTTTCCTTCTGTTTTGAAAATTCAAATAGTTTTTTTAATAAACTACCGCCATTCGATAAGAGCACAAAGTTAAAAGCGGTAATAAAGAGTATCCCTAGGGTTGTAATGAGCCCTAGCTCATCTTGTACTGTACCTCCCACACCACAGGACTAGCCGATCACGGAAAAGGTCTGGATCTCGTTAGACTCCGCTGGTCGCCGGACCACTCCGGTCGAAAGATTACGGCACAAGGACGGAAATAATTCGATAAAACTGATTGGCTATGGGAGCAATTATGTGAGAAACAGTGAGGACGGAAGGATAGCTAGGAGTTACATAGATTAAATGGGGAATGAGGATAAAAATGAGAACCAAAACAGGAAGAAAAAAAACCCTTCGCACTCCTTCGCTTTTTGCCCATGCCCGAACACCAAGCCCTGTAAGAATATCCTGCGAAGTACAGCAAATGAAGCCCCACATGCTCGCAGAATCTAGCAATATATAAACCAAAAATTCCTTCTTTCAATACTACTACCCAATCGCAATATATGCAGTGAAATCTAATGTTGAGAGAAAAAATTCACACTTAAACGCCTAACCAACAACGGGAATTCCAAAAAAAAATGTCCCCAATAAGAAATATGACCCCAGAATTGATAAGCTTGGGTGATCCGCGTCCGCCGTGCACTACCTGAGCGCCCTGCTGGTATCTGGCTTCTCGTATTTGCCGCTATCGGCCATCTGATTCCTCCAGGCATTGGCCTCCTGCTCGTCAACTCCGGGTGGCATAGTGTGCATTCTCTTTAAATGGTCCTTCAAGTTGTCCCTCCTCGCAAATTCCTTCCTAAAGCTCGAGCAGTTGGGATCCAAGCACCTCCAGTAGAAACCTGCGATTTTATGAACAGATTTTTCGTGTCGCTCGCGGTCATTCGGTGTAGCAAAGCCCTCTGTGCGAGTGCAATTGTCGAAACGACAACGATACATCTTTTGGTGCTTTTGTTGATGCTTCCTGTTCAGCGATAGTATTAGCCCTAGGCAGCCCTACAAATACCGGGTGACCCGGGTAACCAGCTGAACATAGCAAGTGAAAGGGCAGTTTGCTTACGTGTACTGCTCAGCTGTTGGGAAAGTTTGCGTGCAAAGTGGACAATGAATTGCGTTGGGATGTGGGCTTGAGCTGAGGGTCTCAAGAGAATGACTCCGCGCTGAATGTCGTTGTCCAGGGGAGCTTCCTCGTTGAGATAGTCCCCCATCTGGTATATGTGTAGCCGATCCGTAGGGAGCCGTCACGTAGCTCGCCTCTAGGTGGGGGCTCGTGCTGAATGCTGTGTAGGTTGACGGGTATAGTGGAGCCTGCAGGTCGGAGGAAGGGGAGGTAAGCCATGATCGTGACGACCATGACACCCCCGAATCCCTATGGCCATCAGCAGATCTCCCATGGCTTAGCGGAGCCCCGTGGAGATAGTCTCCTTCGTTAGTAACTGTCCGTGGAAGCTCCTTTTGGTGTAAGTTGCCCTGCAACATCCTCTCGTTGTATCCAATAGTTCCGTTTAATGTATTCTCTGTATGGGAGCGGGAAAATTCTGGACTGTACGGATGGAAGCGGTTACGCGGATTTACTTGTCTACTTGGTGAGAGTCGGGCTATTATAATAGTCATTGGTGGTTAGCTTTCTGCGCAGCGCTGACTGTGCGTGAAGTCCACATGCTGCATGAAAAAACTTACTGCAATTTACTTCTTTGTCTCCTGTGAAACTTGTTGGCAGGTACGAGTGGGAACCGGAGTTATCGTTGACCGCCAGAAATGCCGCAGTATTCTTGACTCTATGGTTTGGCGATGCTGATCCTATCTTGGTGCCAGTATGATTTGGGTCTGAATTTCTATAATCTGAGGGCAATGATTCGGGAGAATAGGGGATTCTTTGGAATTTGGTTATCTCAAAATCCTTCGCCCGATCGTGAAGGTTTATAGAATAGCTATTCTGAATACTGTTTTGGCGGTGGTGGTGGCCCCCGTATCTGTACATCAAATCGTCTGAAGCCGTTGTTGATATGATCTCTGAATCCCGTGTGCCTGAGAAGTGTGGAGAAGGAAGGTATGAGTAGCGTCCAGTCTTGTCATGTACCCCGCCATCCAGGGGACCAGTAGAGTCCATTGGAAATGACTCCGGTTTGGGTTTGGAGAAGAGTAGAGAAGAGACAGGATCGGTGGTTTGGCACAAGAAGCTATCGAGTGGGGAAGATGAAAACAATGTGGGGTCTGGTCCAACGTCTAGCTTTATCGTAGGGTAGATGCCATGGGCGTGGGGTTGTGTAGATGGGGTGGAGGGCGTGAGGGCGTGGCTACTTTAAAAAGTACAGCTCCAAGAGTGTAGGCCTGTAGGTTGCTTTAATATACATACACTGCTTTCACGTATGATAGGCGTATGGATTTCGCAAGGGGCTCACTTGTGATGCTCGCTGCAGGAGTTACCGAGTGACACTCAGTGTGTGCTGTATGTACGAGGGAGAATAGAGGTTAGTCGACTAGGTGGCGGCGTAGAAAGCACGGACGGATAGATTTGGCGAACGTCGGTTCCAGTCTTGTGGAGTGTGGACATATATAGTGCTTCACGGTCAATGGGTCAGGGAGTCATTGCTGGTTGGGGTGGCACAAACCCTATAGTGGTAGGAACTTGAGAAGGGGCTGGCTCCCACAAGGGATGTAGAAGGGAGTAGTAGGGTGAGAAAGAGGCAGTGGCTAGTCGAGAGAGGAACTAACTTATCCTGCGCCAGCAATTAGTGTATTGTGAACTTTCAGGTATCGAACTCCACTCCAAACTTCCTGGAACCCCTTCTAACTAAAGCCAGTGTTTAGGGATCACTGGCTTAGTGACTTTCAGAATGTCGTCAATGGCATAGAAGGAATATTGACTAATATTAAACAGAAGGCGACCAAGACCCGCTGCCCTCTTCTTTTTTTTTGAGATCAGCAGCCAAACTCTGATAGAATTGCAGCGCCGTACCGGAAACCGTGAACGATAGAAGCATAATTACCTTACCCCAATGGGTTTAGAAAGGCAGAGGAGTGAAAGCTAGGCACTGTATTTGTATATTTGTATTGTATATATGGCAATCTTTGCAGAAACCTTTGTAGATCGGGTTCGATGTTGGGGGCGGTAGAAGAAACAGCATATATGCAGCTTCCTGCATGTCGGGAGTGCCGCTCTGAGAGATAGTAAGAGGGAACGGGTGACAACCTAGAATGCTGATGACAGATCCTGCATTCTTCAGGTTCAGCCCCATGCTCTATTGAGAACATCTCTTAGATCACTCAAATAGCACCGTAGGGGAGCACTGGCTAACAAAACGGAAGATTGGTGGCAGGGCCAAAAGAGGGTGTGTGGACTCCAGTTGTTTTTTCGCTTATTGACAGCCGCTCCGGAAGGTTTCTCAGAAACGCTCTCGGGACCACCTTCCTTGTGTGTATAGGGGAAGGAGTGTTTTCCGTGGCAGCCTCCATAAAAAAAAGTCGGGCTATTTTTGCAGTTTCTGACTGTCTTGGCCGTGCCTGTGGGCAAGAGTGGATCCGCATCTAGTATGACCCCCGTAATAGCGGGATTCTTGGGAAGGAGGGAGCTGGTGTGAGGGCTGCATTCCTGGTAATCAACCACAGGTGCCGGTGCTGGACGAACGCGATCGAATATCCAAGTAGTATTCAAGATGATGTACTCATGCGCGCTAGCATGCCGCCCATCTCGGACGATCCCTCATAGGGCTGGGGCCGCTTGAAGCCGGTAGCGCTGGACGCTCCATTCCCATGGGGTCGGTCAAGGCTGGTGGCAGGGCGGCTACCGGTAAATTACAGTGCAACGCGTTTGTTATATAATATTCTAGGAAGTGGATTCTTCTATTTCCGTGGGGAAATTTTAAAGAGTAGGCGTGTGCTCTGCAAAATCTCTTAACATCTCAGTTACTCGAGCACTCGAGTACCCACCCGGCTTTGCCAAGAATTCCTCCGTGACCTGAATATTTGGTGAGAACTTCAACAAAATACCGGCTGGCGGAGATATTCTTGGCAAAGAGAGGGGATTAATCGAACCTTGTAGCAGTAGTGTACTAAGTCGCTCGTATTTCCTCCTCAAGGAGGGTCTGCTATTTTTCTTGTTCTACAGAGCGGCTGAGAGATCACGTTCACTATGTTCTTCGCCCCACCAGCTAAGGAAACCCCACGCTACCTCGTACACAATTCGATTATTTGAGATTCTACGATATGCGGCCCATAGCCTATGCCCCCCGACTTGGTAACCATCATCTCATAGCAATCACGCTCTCTTGTCCGGCCACTCAGAATACGTTTTTAAGGGTACTACATCATATTGAGACATAGTTTACCAAGACATAAAATAATTACCAAGAAACCTTCAGCTCTCCTAGTTAGCCCGAAATTAGTAGGGATGATTCAGCTACCACATCATTAGAGTGGTGCAGGGCCGTCTGTGGCACAAATTCCCGGGGCCGGCAGTAGAGTAAAACATACCAGATGGTGCTCCATTATTTTGGCGGAGGGGGGAGAAGAGTACAGTATAGCATCCTCTGCTGCAGTTAAATTACTCTAACTTTCACCTGCCACAACCAACCTGTCCTGAGCCCGCCGGTTACTTCTACGGCCAGCCTCCAAGCGCGACAGCCGCAGAGAAAGCCTTGGAAGGTGCCTGATTCACCGAAGAGTGGCTAGGCGGTTTTTTTGCAGGGCTGCGGGCCAGGTGCAAAAGCTCCGGCTCCTGACCCTAAATGCATTGCCTCCCTCCCATCCCTTTGAAACCAACCAGACTAGAAAACTGCCATCGATCCTCGAACCCTGGATCACGTAACAACCCTGTGCCACTCGTTTACGCCTTGAAAGGTTAAGAACCTTTCACCCTGCCAGAAGAATCATAAATGCACTCGTAATTGCCTGACATTTGTAAAACGGACCGCTCCGGTATTGCATGCAGGCCAATAATCGACCAGAGCCTCAGGGTTTTTAGCATGCAATAGCAGTCGGTTTTACAAACGTCAGGCAATTATGAGTCCTGAGGCCGTCGCTTACCTATGCGCGGCAAAATCTTCGTTCCGTCCGACATCTTTCTTCTGCTAATAACGATACCCCGCATTACGATACCACCCCACCTATTACCATACACCCCGGTTTCATGGACATGTGGATAGTAGTCAGAGTCTCCAACAAGACAGTCTGCTACAAACGCAACAAACCCCCCACTTATACAAGTCACAGGGAGTACAGTACCCGAACATTCCAGAACCAATTTATTAGAATACGGGCCCTCGCATGCTCACTGATAATCAGAAATATATTTTCCTAATCCGTGTCCTCGGAGATTTTTGATTTATTTTGCCAAGGCCCGTGCGGCACTTTACTCTTACGCAATAAAAGTGGTTCTTATAGCATATATTTCTCCATATAAGAGGTTGATATGGAGGTGTTCAGCATAGTAAAAAAATATGCCATTTCTTTTCTGGTATAGGTCTCGTATGCCTCCCATTTTTGGAGGGATCTCCTCAATTGCCATAGTACCCTCCGATATCATACAACAACAAATACGTCATGTAAGTTTTATTGTAACCAAAAAAAACCTTTAACTCTTTGTATACTAAAGTCATCTCAGATCTAGAATACAAGTATGATAATAATATTATTAACATCTTTATTATCAATAATATTAAATAAAATACAAAAGCATCTCAAAGTTGTATACTTATAAATAATCTAAACTATACTAGAATATTACAACTACCTTTACTATAAGTACTTAATACTTTTATAATTTTTTTAACTTAAACTTGAATAAGTTTAGTTTTTAAAGTACAATCACTATATTAATTAACATAAGTATTAATACTTTAGGATAAAGTTTAAGACTTGTTTAACATGTGCTATTTGAAAAAATGCTACAGTAAACCCTAGTAGATTATAATATAAAATTACAAAATATCAAGATTAATAAAAGAAAGATATTGTTTACTAGTAGTTAATGAATATAATTACTAACATATAATCAAAAAAAAACATTATATATTATAACTAGAAGTAATATAATATTATTAATAAAATACGAAATACTAGCAGGTTTTTAATAATTTCAGTTCCTGAAGCAGTACTTCTACTTTAATTATTAACAGAAATATTAATAAATAAATTGTTTCAACACTTCTCTACTAGTATACTATTTTAAAACTTAATGATTGCTTCTGAGAGACAGGTCCAGGTTAAAAATATTAGGCAAATAGTTTAATTATTTGTTTTAAACATTGGACTAATATTGCTCATTCATTGGCCTCTTAGACTCTTAAGACTTTCCAATTCTTTACCCTTTTATGCCCTTTTTAGATATTCATTATAACAGGTCATAATTATATTATAATAATATTATAATGCATCATACCAAGGATAATTCTTAATTTAAATAAATATTATCAAAGAGTCACCGGATATCCTTTGCGCTAGTCTGACCCACTCGGTGTCCGACACATCCAGTTTTGTATTCAATACTCTCTCCGCCTCAGTCGAGAGCAGGTCTTATAAAGATATCCCTTTTGCATATGTAATTAATATTTCTCTCTCTCCTTAAATCATGAATCTATGCTGAATGGATAGCCATGGTGCATCACACTTCATTTATCTGCCACCCCCTCCCCTGCTTCCGCTCATCACAGCCCCGATACCCCTCATACAACCTAGCATAACGGGGAATATTCCATGAATAGCCATTCCGGAAACAGACACCTTGAGTGATCATCACTAATCACTCGTCATTTGAATAACTTCCAAAAATGCCTGCCAATCGAGACCAATCGACAGACTTTATTTTCCTTTCCTACCGGGTCCTTACGGTGCATGGGAGGCTTGGGGATTCATGATTCGGCCACGATATATGCTACTATCTCCATCGGGTCACTGTCCCAAAACCCATTAGTCCCAGGTCCTCCCATAGTCCAGCTACTCCCACCTCAACTGCTGAGGAGATTCGTAGCCCGTCTAAGTTCTACCAACTTCGACAGGGGTCCCTCGACCGCCCAGCTCAGAACAGCCGGCCTCTCGAATGCCCCTCACCGTCGTTCTTAAGAAATCCACACCCTGTATCGCATCAAAAGACTGATTATTCTCCTTTGGGTTAAACTCTGGGAACCCTTCCTGTTTCACATCAAACACGAGAAGAGTATTTTGGGATTTAATAAACATTCTCCATAGTGTAGGTGTTTGGCCCACTACCTAGAAAGATCTTTATCAAAGTGACCGTGGGGATTTCCCTGGCAAGACAGTCCTAGCTCCAGGGGTCTCTCCGTCATCTTAGACCCCAGCCAGATGTGATTACTTTCAAGGATGAAGTTATGCTACTTTACGGCTAGAAGCGCTCGAGAAGGCACAAAACCGCAGCCGAGGATCCCAGGAAGCTTCACTGAGAGGTGATGGGCTACCATATATTGCCTCGTCTCCCATCAAATTGATTTCTACTGCCCTACATCAATCGACTCAGTTGAATTATTAGGATACTAGGGAACTTATCCAAAGGTATGTTTTGGAAATTTAGATTAGATAAGAATATATTTGTTTCTAGCAACGATGATGCGGATCCGGTTTTTCCCCCGCATATATTACTCGGGCATTTATAGAACAGACACCCCGGAGTGTCCAGTCGTAGGTGAATAAGAGTTAGAGGTGTTTGGTGGAGTTAATTGGACCGGCACACCCACCCTAGTGTTTTATCCACCTTCTTTAATAGCCATGGATATTTTCTAGGTGGTGCCATTAGTTATGCTACATCTAAATTCAGTACGCGGTTGGTCTTACTATATTCATGTGTAGCCCTGAGCTCGTCTCGATAGGGGAAATTACCTTACCCCCCTGAGACACCCTCATATCTGTAGGGGCAGCAATAAAATAAAAAATTATGGGCAAGCGAGATTCCGCAGGGCTTCCGTTAGGGAAGGTGTATTTGGACGGTTCATTCGTAAGAGAACTTAGAAATCTGATGTAAGAAGAGGTGTGGTAACTATAGTTAGAGGTTTATCGGCCTCTCCATGGACTCACTAACCCCCACATCGATAAAAGTTTCTATTCACTTCATTAGAAAATCCTCTTGGGAATATTGGGGATATTTTGGCCTCCAAGTTAAAATCTAATAAGTGATACCACCGAATCTAAAATTATTGCGCATAGTATTGTGAGCGCTCTGTGACTTCAACACACACATCGCTATGTGCTCGGTAGGGGAGAAGATGGCGGATCAGCGTTCCGCACTAGTCTGCCGGGGCCCTCACGATTTTCTCAGCCTGGGAGGGTATCGTACCCGCAGGCCGATAGCATTCTTAAGAGAGGGAGCGCTACCGCAATCTTGGTTCCAATCTTTTACCCCGCAACTACACCGCCCATCGCCCCAAGGCGGCCTTCTGCACAATGTCGATTTTATTAGGACTCATAATAAAAAAACATAAATTCCCAGAGGCCAAGTAGTAGCTCGGGGGATAAAATGCTGTAAAGGGATATTTTTCAATTATATCTATTTATTAGAGAGGAGAGGCGGGCTCAGAAGTCCGTGTCCCTGCAAACGGAAGTGATATGTAATCTGTTATCCTAAGCCCACCACTACTATACAGGGTGAGAGAAAAATGGGCTGAGTCCAGATTTCCCAATATGCACTAATACATCAGGCCAAAAAAACAACCGGGTCAAGGCAGAAAATTGGGGTCGGAGTCAAAATTTGGGCACCCTTGTAGAATTAAGCAAACAGATATCATCCAGTTTTCCCATCCCCGCTTTGGACAACTTTGAACCCACAATTATTCATCACCGCAGGCTGGTTGCTAGCATTTTTCGCCCACTATCGGATTCTGTGACAAGCCCAACACCAAGATAGAGGATCCATTTTTCTTGAAGGTAAAATTGTAACTCTGGGCCTAAAATACCCAAAAATTGAAACACACCGCATGTAGTCCGATCCAAAACAAAGGCAGGTGGAAATAGTTAGCTAGGGGGTAGGGGAGGAGAGCAAAAGAGTTTGAAAAAAAGTCGTTCTTCACTCTAGTTGGCCCATGTAAAACATTCAGCCACTCCCGGGTAGGATACTACATGCAACCCTTGATGTGTCTTTGATAAGATTAGAGCTCAAACACTACCAAAGTCTGAGTGACACTGTATCCTTTAGTAGCTTTTCTTCGCTACCTGTAGTTATCTATCTTTGCAGGAGGCAACTGAAAACTTATAAGAATAACCCCAAGTGGGCTTGACATACCTCCTCTTCCGCCTCAGAGTGAGTTTCATAGAGCCGGGGTTTTCGGTTCGACTTCGGGATAGCCGGGGGCGAGTGCAAGGCCTTGGAATAGTATTCCTCGTGGTTTTATAAACCCATTACACCCTACAGGCGCGGTAAGGGGGCTCTACTAGTATTTTGCACCAGAAGTCATGTCAGCTTAAGGAATGTGAAATAGATCCAAGATATTAAGTACAGGGCTCCCCCTCCGTTCCAGAGCGTCCCATGTAACCCATTCAAGATTACCGTTATCTCCTGAGCCAAGTGGCTCCGGTGTTTTGAGTAGCCTGTTAAATACCTAGGAATGTAAAACCATGCTAACGGCATGAGCCATACTTCACTCTTCCCATCTTGATCCCAAAAGTCCAGGAGCCATCCCCAGAGCCATAGTTGGCTGGACGCTTTATCCACCCGGACATGTACCCGAAAACATAGCCATGTTTCAGGAGCCCTGATCCCTTTTTGTCGATACCTCATAGCCGTTCCAACTGTCCCATTCCCTATGCCCCAGCCCACCTCGCAGTAGGTACACTACATAACTCCTACTAATCATAGCCTCTACGACTCGCTCGACTCTATAGAAACCTCTGCTAGATGTTCCGAGAGAATCTTAACATGATCCCAGGAGCTAATGAGGTCAAGACATCAGATATGTGAATGGTGATGGTATAATAATCCAAGTAGGTATGGATGTGGGTAGGCGCACTGGGACATGAGCGGATGTACAGTATTATACATGTAGAAGTTTCTCTCATCAAACAGCCGCTAGCTAGCAACCCCCATTAGACATCCCCAGCCCTCGACGCCTCTAAGCGACCTCCCCACCTCCATCAAATGGGTACCAAAAAGGTCTCGGAAAAACACTATGACGGGCCAACAGACTAGGCCGAATTTCACCACAAGTTAGACGGCTCATCTCCAATCACCAAGAGAGCCAACGGGTAGGGCCGGGCGCATGTTTCTCATCAGTAAGCGAGTGATTGGACATGAATAAATGCAGGGTGGTCCCATACTAGGTTCACCCAAGACCCATACCGGTAGCCATACAAGCCCACTATTCTGCCGAGCCCCCTAGCGGCGGATATCCGCTAATCGCCTGGGCGCGCCCTATAGCCCCCGGTCTGTCCATTTGATGCGGCTCAGAACCCGCCCTCATAAGGGCCCTAGAAAAACAAATCCAAACCAAATAATAGGGATCTAAAATCCCCGAGCTTTTGCACTCAAGGGCGGACTCCCGCCTGAGTCAGCCATTCCGGGGCCCCACCGGCCCCCCCAGAATCACGGCGAAAATTGAGCAATTAATGAGGAATCGGGAGCTAGCCGAGGAGGGGGTCAGATACACACTTACCTTGCAACCCAACCCCTTAAAAAGATCCTTGAACCTCTGAGAGGAGAAACGAAAGAAACTCCATAGAGGAACCAAGAGCTCCCAGGAAACAACCTCACACATCTCGAAAATTGCGCGAGCGCGGCCGAGCGAACGGCAACGTCCCGACCCGTCTTGGAACTATGAAACCCGTACCATATGATGGGGTGCGAGAGTGATAAACTCCAAACTCCCTGCCCTAAAGCAACTGGGGGAACGACAACACACCAAAATATCCATATCTCTAAGGCGGGGGCTACTAACCCCAGTAATCCAAGAGAAAGCCTTCGAACAGCACTGCACCGCGCGTATGTGCTTCAGTCAGTACAACAGGGTAGCAAAAGAAAGCCAAGGGGGCTATACCCAGACATAAGACATGCCGGAAATCAATCCAATCCAGGTGTTGTCCCAATGAAAAGGAACACATAAGATACTTCGGCCCTGACACCCCTAGGGATCAGCAGGAGCGACCCATTTCTCGAATAGAGGCAACACCGTCCCCTCCCCCACGCCCCACTGGTTTTTCCGGACGTGCGACTCCAGCTCGAGCAAAAACTCACGACAGCATACGGCTAGCATCAGGGTCGAAAGCCCTCCAATTGCGTCCAGATGCCTCCAATCGACGAGATATGATGTGTCTATCGGGTTGCCAGGCGGATACCCCCGACTGACCCACCGAGTTATAAAATCGGAAGAAACTTCGCCGTTGTCGATTGAGCTACCTCCGCGCAGAAGGTGCTCTCCTAGATACGAATGCTTCAATAAATAGGCTAAATAAGCCCATGGAATGACCCTCCTACTCTCTCCGTCTGATGTCGTTACTCCTACCACTAACATAGATATAGGAATTGAACGGTCCCCACCCACCAGCAGCAAGATAAATGTCGCATATCCCCTTATGTCCCATAGCCTCTTGGCCGCTATACCTCCAATCCCGAGTTATTGTGTGGATACCACGTTGGAGACCATGTTTGCGGGAACCCTCCACGGAGCCAATCTATGCTTCTGAGTCGGACTTTCGGAAAGGCTTCATTATCACCTTTGATCCAACCCCCACAACATCCTAGCGGAATATCCAAAATTGAGGGGAAGCCGAAACGGAGTGCGATAGAGCAGTAGAAGAGGTGGAAAATCCGCGATTCTAATTGGAGAACAGCCTATAAGTCAAATGAAAAAAAGGAAAAAAAAGGAAAACAAAGGAGGTGGAAATATCTGAGCTGTCAGCCGGGAGAGATCAAACTTCCAACAGAACCGGGAGAGAGCCAGTTTAGCAAACCCGCAATTGCCGAGCGATCCTTT
>Ga0307510_10003850_pt1 | contig 17591 bp, 17 predicted proteins | sample 12_EM_MG_FD_207224 | JGI IMG/M metagenome (GOLD analysis project Ga0307510, IMG submission 207224) | Populus trichocarpa ectomycorrhiza microbial communities from riparian zone in the Pacific Northwest, United States - 12_EM | ecosystem: Host-associated > Plants > Roots > Unclassified | place...
CTTCCCGGCAAGGAGCCAGTGGGTGAGTGAGCTGGCATTTATCATTGCAGCCATACCATTTACCGCATTGTTGTATGGACTTACCCGTGGCAGGCACAACTACCAGGTAAAGCGGGAAACCTTATACTTTAATGATCTGCCGGATGCTTTTGACGGCTTCACCATAACACAGTTATCCGACATCCATTCGGGGAGTTTTACCAGCGAAAAGGGAGTTTTAAAGGGGATCGAGCTGGTCAACAAACAAAACAGCGATTTGATCTTGTTCACCGGCGACCTTGTAAATAATATGGCCTCCGAAATGGACCGATGGATACCTTTTTTCGCAAAATTAAGGGCGCAATATGGTAAGTATTCCGTACTCGGGAACCATGACTATGGCGACTACGTGCAATGGGAAAGCAAAAATGACCAGCAGGCAAACCTTGACCGTTTAAAAGATGTACACCAGGAGATCGGGTTTAAATTATTGCTGAACGAAGCTGTTCCGGTTAAGAAAGAAGAAGAATCTGTAGCACTTATCGGCGTGGAGAACTGGGGCAAAGGCGGTTTTCATAAATATGGCGACCTGGAAAAAGCAACGGCAGATGTTCCGGATGATGCGTTTAAAATATTAATGTCGCACGACCCTTCACATTGGGATGCCGTAACACTTGAGCACGACCATCATATTCATCTTACCCTATCCGGTCATACGCACGGGATGCAGTTTGGTATTGAGCTGTTTGGCTGGAAATGGAGCCCGATCAAATATGTTTATAAGCAATGGGCCGGGCTGTATCAAAAGAGCGGGAAATATCTCTACGTCAACCGCGGCTTCGGGTTTTTAGGACTGAAAGGGCGCGTTGGCATGTGGCCGGAGATAACTGTGATTACTTTGAAACGGGCGGTAGCGTAAAGTACCCTCCCTTTGTGACCTCTGTGCAAAACCTCTGTGTCCTCTGTGGTAAAATTAACCACAGAGGACACGGAGAGAAGAACACGGAGTTCACAGAGTAATAGAATATACTTTATTTAGCCTGATCCGATGATGGCACCAGCCTTGCAGAAAGATCAGGATTCTTCATATCCTTATCCAACGGGAAAATAGGCCGTTGCAATCTTTTATAGGGCAAATGCTCTATATCCTGGTCGACGCCGCCGGGAGTGAGCGCGAGGAGCCAGTCGGCGCGCATGGCGTATAGTTCGGGTTCAAGGTAGCCGATCTTTACCACTACAATGTCTGCGGTACGCGGGTTAAGCCCCAAATTCGTAAAATCCTTTTCGTGGTGATACGGCTTTCTTTTTTGTGTTACGATGATATGCACGCTGCCGACCCTCACAACAGCTTCAACTTCTGCATCCAGATCACCTGATACAATCGATTCGACAGTCCCCACCAAATGAACCGGTGGTGCATTGCGCGAATCTACTGCTGCCCCGGCATAACCGTCAACATGTCCTCCTACACCTGCAGCCATCGCCTTTTTTATCATGTCAGGACCGGGTATAGAGGCATAGAGCAATGAGGGGCCTTTGTCAGATTTAAATTCAGGGCGGGCAAGTATTTGCGTTAAGGTCCAGGTCACATCGCCCGCGCCGCCTGCGGTAGGATTATCTCCTGAATCGCTGATATAAAAAGGATGTTTGGTGCTTGCCAGCGCCTTATCCAAACATTCCTTAAGGTTGCCTGTGGGCGCTACAAATGCAAACTCTTTCCTTTTGTTCCAAAAATCATGCGCCAGTTGTTCGGCGACAGCAGTTACCTTTTCTTTATCATCGCCGGTTACCATCACCACGGCATGGTTGCGCGGCTCGTCGGCCCAGGCGTAGCCTATCCATATGGCGGCATCAATAATTCCCTTTTGGGCAGCAGCGGGTGCAACGGCTTTGTATATGCTTTTTCCGGGTTCTATCCGGGTGCTTGTTTTTTCGCCGGGCAGCAATACAGGTATGGCTATCCAGGCTTTGTATAAAGGCTTTCCTTTACCGCTTTCTATCCGGTCGATGAGGTTTTGAACTGCCCTGCGTTTGGTTGCCATCGCGTCTTCATGCGGGGCCATACGGTAGCAGGTGATCAGGTCGCTGTTTTCTGCCAGTCGCCAGGAAACGTTGCCGTGCAGGTCCATCGAGGTGGAGATGATCGTCTTTTTGCCAACCACTTTCCTGATGCGTACGATAAAATCCCCCTCAGGGTCATCCAATCCCACCACACTCATGGCGCCATGAATATCGAAAAATAGGCCATCGTACGGGCCATTCTTTTTTAGCGAATCGAGGGTTTTATTCACCAATGATTCATAGGCCTCGCGGGTAACAGCCCCACCAGGCAACGAATGACCGGATACCGTAGGCAGCCATACTGCACTTTTACGCAGCGGTGAATCCGCAGACATAAACGGATAAAACGAAAAAATATCCGCGCCATATTTTGCGTGAAAAGCGGCCTCATCCGTAAGCGCAGGTGAAAAGGTGCTCGACTCGATCCCCAAACCTGCAATCGCAATGCGCGGCAAAGGCTTTTTGCTGTGACCGCCCTTGCCTGCGGCTGCCAGGCATATTATTAAAGTGCTTGAGACAAGTAGAAGGAGTAGTTTTTTCATATTGGGAGATTTGAGGGTCGACATTTCATAGGTGTTCCGAGTGAGAAAGTTACGGAAATTGGGGTTTGTATCAAATAAATGGAATCAAAAGTGGTGCGATGAAAACAGGCTGAATGACATTAATTTTTAAACCCCTGATCGATGCGGATTTGTTTGAATAAGGTCTGCAATTCTGCCATGTCTTGTGCATCAAATATTTGGCCGTCTTCGGTCAGTATCATGCCTTCTATTGGAACTCCATTAATATCTGCGAGATTTGCTTTTCCAGTCACCATGTCCCAGGAGGAAAGATTGGTGAGATTTTTCGGGTCCGTATCGAAATTGAATTTTTCGGTTTCTTTAACTTTGTCCGGCGAAGATAAATCGAGAAAATCTCGGTAATAATCGATTTGCGTTTGGGGTTCCTCCAACAATATCGGTGGGCAGAAAAAAATATCCAAAGGCTCTTTGCCGCGCCATTTAGGACTTATGTCCAATATATTAAGCGGAATAGGCATAATATAAAGAAATTCCTCGAAATAAATATGTGCATGATGCATAAAGTTCCTTATACACCGACTGGTTCGTTTAAACAGGATCACGCGCGGTGAAGAAACTTTGACTGACATCCGGTAGTATGGCACATTTTCAGCAAAGTGTGCTAAAGCCTTATTGTTGCCATCTCTGAGCACTTCAAGCAGTACTCGGTACGTGGCGACATCGGTAAGCGGGAGACAGCTCAATGCAATTTTCAACAACAATTTATACACATTTATCGGTGTGTACGTCGGCTTGAGATAAGTTGCCTCCGCTTTGCCCGTTTGAGTGTCGAGATTGAACGCCTTTTTTTCCAGGTTCTTGTTTATTAGGTAAGTTACTTTCTTACCCGAACTAAGCACATATTCATTCGCCACAACGGTATTGGAGGTAAATTTGGCTGTATCTCCCCCAATAGGATTTAGCGTTCGGTAAAGGCCAAGAAAGGAGGTAAAATCTGTTTCAAATAATGAAAACTTGTTATTACATGCGTCGCACTCGAAATCTGATTTCAGATTGATGTTGCCCATCCATTTTGGGATCAGATGTGCTTTGCTGTTAAACTTGACTTCCGGGTAGGATTTACCGCAAAATCTGCAACTCCTTGCGCTGGCCTTTTTTAGTTTTCTTCTGCTTCCGTCATTTGTTATAATACTTTCCTGAACAAAGTAAACAGACAAGAACGATACCTGTTCGCTGGCCAATTCGACGATTGAATATATGTTTCCCATATGAACGGTTTGCAAGTACTAAACCTAACTATTTTTCAGCGGGAAAGCATTAGTTTTGATACAATATGATATGGCCAGACTTTTCAACTGAGATATTACTTATTGCTATTGATGCAATATTCAGCTTATCGTCAGTGTGCGTTTAAAAAGTCACGAATCGCCCTGGCACGTTAACCCATCCCCTCAGACTCGCGCCAGTTAATGGGCAGGTTAACGAATAACATCAACTATATATTAATACTTTTGACTTTTTTGTATCTCCCTTCGCATCGAGTTAATTGTTGTATCAAGCTGCCTCAATCGAACATGTAGCAATGTATCATCCAACCATCCTTCAAAGTAGTTTTCTTTTATATGAGTAAGTCCCTTCTTTTTTATATCTCCTTTTACAATATCCTGATAATAGCTAGCCTTCAAGATATTAGTCATACTATCAACAGCCGTCAATGTGTTAGTATCTGTAAAAATGCCTGCTGCTGATTGAAGAACGCCATTCACTCTTGGTATAGAATCCTTTGCTATTTTATAAAGACGAAATAGTTCTGATTTTGATTTAGATAAACTATCTGTAAAATCCTCCGATTTTTTTGGGTCTACGGCATACGGACTTTTATAGTAAGCTGAAACTTTTTCTTGGTTGTCTAATTGCTTATTATCAGATAAATATTTTTTATCAAACTTAATATGAAATCTATCCATATCCCGCATGTACTCGATTTGACTGGAAATACTTTTGGAAAAGCTAACAATCAATTGCAATTGAGCCTTATAATGAGTCTCCTTTTTTTCGTAATATGAATGAAGACTCGTAAATAAAAAAGTAAATAAAGCTGTAGCTAATGCAACAAACATACCGGTTAGAAGCGATGGGGTCTCTTTCTTTTCCGATTCAGGGAGATTTTGGTTTTCTGTTCCCATAACTGATTTAAGTTAAGCACTGGCAGACTAACACATACGATTAATACTCAATCTAAAATAACATAGTTTCAAGTAATATAATACCCGTATTTTAACGGTAAATCTTCAGGTGTTTTTCTTTAAGATATCTTATGGTGTAAATACGCTTAACATTTATGCCTAATCACTATTTAGTTCTCCGGTACAACATGCGCAGCTTTTTTCCCCCGCCTGTCCAAGCGTTCCGCTTGGACACAAAAAATTTAAGCGTCCCGCTTAAATTAAAAACAGCAGACTTTATTTTAATGATAAATGCTCATATTTATTTTATGTCACGTAATGCCTCAACCGACGAACTTTATTTTGTCACCTTAACCGTAGTAGATTGGATAGATGTTTTCACCAGGCGGGAATACAATGATTTTATTATTGAAAATCTTGCTTTTTGCCAGCAGCATAAAAACCTGAATATTTATGCATACGTGATCATGACCAACCACATACACTTGGTGGCAAATGTAACGGATGGGTCTCTTGGTGATGTGTTGGGGCGTTTTAAAAGCCATACCTCTAAAAAGTTATTTGAAATAATTGCTAATAACAAGCAGGAAAGCAGGCGCGATTGGATGATCAAAGCGTTTGAGCGCGCGGGCAAGTATAACCCATTAAATGAAAATCATCAATTTTGGCAGAATGGGAATTACCCGGTATTACTTTATTCGCCGGCAGTTATTGATCAAAAAATAGATTACATACATGAGAATCCGGTTAGAGCAGGATTTGTGGGTTCTGCACATGAATTTTGGTATAGTAGTGCTAATCCTGAAAGTCCGCTGAAAGTTATTTATTAATTTAAGCGGGACGCTTAAATTGTTGGCATTCAAGCGGAACGCTTGAATGGGCGGTACGGGCCGAATCACTTTTTAGTTCTCCGGTACAACAGCCGCAGTTTTTTTCCCTGTCAGTGTGGCTCCGGCGCTTGCAATAATAACCAATGCTACTGCAAGCCATTCGTAAAAAGACAGGTATTCGTGCAGGAAAAAGAGACCGGAAAACGCCGCTACTGCGGGCTCCAAACTCATTAAAATACTAAACGTTTTTGCAGGGATCTTCCGCAAGGCATGCATCTCGAGGGTAAAAGGGATGGCGCTTGAGAGCAGGGCCAGTGCAATTCCCGGTAGCAGCATCGCAGGCCTGAAATTGATCAATAATCCGTTCCCTATGGCTATTGGCAATACCAGGAGAGATGCAAAGATCATCCCGATAGTAACGGCTTTGCTCCCATCCATTATTTTAGATATGTGCCCGCCTAATAAAATATATGCCGCCCAGAGTGCTCCTGCAAGTAAGGCAAGCAGTATACCAATAACATCCAAACGGTTATTGCTCCATGGTGCGATCAGTGCGATACCTGTAGCCGCAAGCAGCACCCATAAATAGTCTATGATGCGTTTAGAACCTGTCAAGGCAAGCGCCAGGGGCCCCATAAACTCAATGGCGACACCCAAACCAAGCGGTATGCGAGCTATTGCCATGTAAAAAACGGTATTCATTGTCCCTAAGGTCAAACCGTACAAAATAACGGCTTTCCATTGTTGGGCCGTTAAATCCCGAAGGTTGGGCCGGTTAAAAGCGACCAGGATGATGGCCGACAAAACTATTCTTAATGAAGAAGTTGCAGCCGCACCCAGGATAGGAAATATACCTTTCGCAATAGCGGCGCCACCCTGGAAGCTAACGATAGCGAGTAGTACCGACAGCACCGCCGGAAATTCAAAACCTTTTTTATTCTTCACCATTAAGTTTGTTTGGCGGTTGAAAATAATTATTTCGAAGGTAACAGATGTCAGTTTAAAGTCAGTTGACAAAACAACTTTCTTTATGATAACTGCTCTTCCCTACACACTAAATCACCCCAAATAAAAAAGCAAATAACACAAAATGAGAAAAAAGATAAATATTTATTGTTTATCAATAAATATTTATTTATATTTGCATTATCAAATTTAAAAAACTTAAAAATTATGGAAATTAACACCAAACAAATTCTTAAAATACTATATGTTCTTTCGTGGATCATATTTGTAGGCGTATGTTTTGAAGCGTGTGGCTTTATATTCAATACGTTTTATACCCTGGTCATTAACAATGTTGACGCTAAACTTTTTTGGCCGGATCTTGATTTCTCAAGTCTTTACCGATATGACCCGGGGTATTTTTTTGCCGAGACACTCTTGATGAGTATTGTCGCAGTGATGAGGTCATTTATATTTTACCTGATCGTAAAGGTTTTGCACGACAAAAAGTTAAACATGGCTCAGCCTTTTAATAGCGAAGTAGAGCGTTTTATTTTTAGATTATCGTACCTGTCTTTGGCTACCGGCTTGTTCTCCTGGTGGGGAGTAAAATATGCTGGCTGGCTTACTACCAAAGGGGTTACAATGCCCGATATACAAAATATGCGCTTAGGCGGGGCTGATGTGTGGCTGTTTATGGGCGTTACACTTTTTGTGATCGCACAAATTTTTAAGAGGGGAATCGAAATTCAAACAGAAAACGAATTAACTATATAATTATGGCGATCATAGTAAACCTTGACGTAATGATGGCTAAACGAAAAATGTCATTAAATGAACTTTCAGAAAAAGTGGATATGACATTGGCCAATCTTTCTATACTCAAAACCGGGAAGGCAAAAGCGATCCGTTTCAGCACGCTCGAAGCTGTTTGCAGGGCACTGGACTGCCAGCCCGGAGATCTGCTGGAGTATTCAAAGAATGATCCACCAAATAACGATGTAGATTTTTAAACGAATCATCACCAGAAATCATGAAAATGCAAATTAAAAATTCACACAAAGTAATTACCGGAATTACTCTATTAATCGTACTGTTGTTCATAACCGCCTTTAAGGTGAAAGAAAATATAGAGCAATTTCAAAATGCTTCGGGTTCTCAAACCAAAGCTGGTTCCCAAGATATCGACATACGTATTTTAATAATGGGCGATAAGGTTGAAGCGCTTAGAAAGTTTATTACAGGCTGGCAGGAAGTCCAGGAATAAAGACTGAGGACCAAAAAAGTATTAGTCAATTGTTTCAGGGCTGTTAGAGAACGTTTCGGGAAGCTCCCCTGGTTTTCACTGCAAAATGCCTTTTATAAAAGGTTTGAAAAGGCAATAATAGCGTAAGTCCCCCACCGCGTGGGTTTAATCGCAAAAAAGGCCCTCTAATGATAGAGGGCCTTGTCGTCAATGTTTTTATCACTTAAAAATTTATTTTTTAGTTGCCGTTTTAACGATCTGGTATATAAATGTCATAGGCGGACTCACAGCTATTTTTTGCAATGAATCAAGTCCTGTGGTAGGGAATTTAGTATCCGGGCTCCATTTTTCTAGCAAAGCCGATTGCAGTGTAGGGTACAAATCGTATGACAAGCAATTAAACTTCATTGCACCACCGGTGGGAGATAATACAATGGCATTTCCCCAGGCTTTCTGGACTGTTTGATTTTTATCCATGGCGGCTTTGATAAATGGCCCCCAATTACGAATTTCTATGGCGTTGAAAGATGCAGGGTCGGTTGAATTGTGATAGTTCATTTTGATATATTTATAATCCTTATCCGGATTAGCCTTTGCTATCTCCTGCCATCCCTGGTCCTGGAGAAAATATTCACTTAGCACAGTACTCATACCATAAGTATCCATTTTTGACATAGGAACACCCGGAAATACCTTGGCAGCGTCAAAAACACCACTTAAATCTGCATCCATGTTTGGGAATGTATTAACAAATAAAACGTTCGGCGAGTTTAGCTCATCTACACCGCCTACCTTTGCCAGCACGGCCCAAAAGGACATCTTCCCGCCATCAATGGCTTTTTGAGCCACTTTGCTCCAATAGGTAGTTTCCCGTTTAAGAAACTCGTCCATTTTAGCCGGGTCGACACGCCGGTATTGATAAACCGTTATGCCTTGTGCATGCACTGTGGTGCTGCAATTAAATACAAGTCCGATAAAACACAGGATGAATGGCATTGCTGCTGAAAGAATTCTCTTTTTCATTTTTGAAAGGTTTTAATTGTGAATGGAAGTGTAAGTTGATAAAATATAGTATCGGCTTACTTATAAACGCGGCTTATAATAATTATTAATTTATTGACAGATATAAGCTATCCGGATGGCGATTTTTCGTTATTAGGTAAGGTTTTGAATGTCAGACTTTATTAAATTCAGGCAATTATTCGTTTGTGATAAGTTAACTGTAAGTATTATTTTACAGGAATAGGCAATGTACAGAAGTAGTTTATTGTTTTCTGATTATGAGTAAATTGCGAATTATAATTGAATCTATGCAATATAAATTCAGGAAGCAAATAATATTAATAAATATATATTATTCAGCCTATGATCGGTGTTATTACCGCATCGTTGCAAATTGTATAAAATAAAAAAAGCAAACCATACCGGCTTGCTTTGCATTTGGCTTAAAAATCTTTACGCTGACCAGAAAAAATTCCGTTTCAGGATTTGCGCTCATTACGGTGCCTGATCTGGTCTGTGACCTGGTCGATGGTTTGGGTAGCGTATTGCTTACCTTTTTCCATCCACTGCGGGGCCTTGTTGGTCAATTCGTCCAAAATTGAGGTGCCGTCTTCCCTTTTGCGGGTTACATAGGCAACACCTGCAGCCAGGGCTGTGCCTGCTATTATTAAGATTGCTAATTTCATAATTTACATGTTTATATAAGAAGAACGGCTTAACGCTCAAATTGTTGTAAAAAACTAGTGGGGCTTCCATCAGCCATTTGCTAAACCGCTAAGTAGTATCAAAAAGCTACTTTTTCTTCCCGCGCCTTTCAAAAAAAAGTCCCGGTGAGCGCCGGGACCTGGGTTTAAACGGATCAGTTAATTTATTAGAGAGCAGTGTGCGAAGCCATCATCTGCTTTTGTTGAAAAAACAGATATTTGATTTTATATTGCTTTGAAAGCTTATCATAGGTGATCAGGTTCGAATCGTTGTTGAAATTACTCTGAAGACTATAACGAAAACTGGTTTGCCCAGGAAAACTATTCGATAAATTTTGAATCGTTAATCCTATAATGGGTTGAAGCGGATCAACACTGTAAAAGTATTTTTCAACAGGCTTATATCCTTTGGTTCCCTGGGTCAGTTTTTCACGGCTGTAAAGCAGGAAGCCTGCCGTATCCAGTATTTTGTAAGCCTCATTGTGATAGAACCGGAAATCATGATTATCCTGCCTGTACCCAAAAATTTCACTTTTCGAAAGGGTCATCCGCTTTCCCTGGTAAGTCAAATTGATGTTTTTCCTGTCTAAAAATTCGTTTAGCCGCAGTTTGTCGTGATCTTTTAAAACGTAAGTAAGCTTATTTGATTTGTAGTCCTGTTCTGTCAGGTAAATACCAGTATTTGCATTTTGTGCTTTTGCGCTCATTCCATGTATACTGATAATTGCTATGGCTATGAGCACTTTAATTGAATTTTTCATTTTATTACTATTGAATTGTTGTTATATATTATTTTATTGAACCTGCCCTTTAAAAAGCCGGGCGGCAAAACCCGGCCTTCCAATTAAACTCAACTTACCCTAAACAATGAAAAGTAAGTTGTTGCCGATGTTCTAAATAATTAAATCCCTCGCGGATATTTCGGCTGGTAAGGGTATTGCCATTGAAGTGCCAATTGGGGGATTTTTTTATTAAATTGATGAAAATTGGCTCAATTTCAAGAAGTTCCATTTTTATGACAGATACCTTCCCATACAATTCTTCCTCAAATTGAAAGAGGCGTTTTATCATATTGAATAAAATTCAATGCCCCCTATTGCAAGTTATTTTAAAGTGTCTCTGTCAGATTACGTATTATTATATAAAAAAAGCCGTCTCATAGTTATTTATGAGACGGCCTTTGGGGTTTTGATGATTAAAAACGTACTAACAAAGCAGCAATAAACCGTGTTTCGGACGGTACCAGGTCTGGTGTAAAATCTGCCGGCACCGGTGTAGTATTATAGCCGTCAGGCGAGGTTACTCCACCATGCCCTGCAAAGTATGGTACACTTGCGTGGCGGTGCACCACCTCTAACCTGAAGGTCAGGTAATCATTAGGCATTAAATCCACCGTAGTTGAATAATCGTAGCCATGAAACTGGTCGCCCGGATTTGCAGTGAAAGGATGCGAACCTGTAGCGCCTGTATTAATTGCAGGGATCGGGTTTGCATCTCCTGTAGGATATAATACCAGGTAACGGCCAGGATTATTGATCACGCCACCACCAATTGTCCAGCCGATGTGTCCTTTATCCATTACCATACGGTTATAGATCATGCCACTGGCAAAATATTGAGCAGGCCCTTTAACCGGATCAGCATGGAAACCGTTTACACCATCGCCTTTTTCAAAACCTATATCCCCGGTTAATGAAAATGCCATACTATTTATAAAGGTAGTGTTGTTTTTATAGTAACGCACCTCGATGCTGTTATCTGAATGGAAACGTTTTCTTCCGGGTTTGTCCTGGGTATCCGCACCATAATAAGTGTTTGTTAATGCCTGAAACCACTCAACCGGCCTCCATAATATTTGTCCGCCTATACCCGGCTGACTGTTGAACATACCATAAGACTGCCAGCCATTGATCAACCACGGTTCGATTTTTAACTTATCAGAGACGAATATTTGCACACGTAAACCATTAAAAAACCAGGGTGTATTGTCTGATGTAAAAGATGGCTGATAGGCCCAGTTTTCGGCATTGTAGTAAGAGAACAGACCAATGTACGACATAAATATACCCGCATCCACGTTGATACCATTCAATACATTAAAATGATACCCGGCATTGGCCTCGCTTAAATAACGATAAGCGGTAGCCAGGTCAAATTGGCCACGGGTAACGCTGAAGTCATTACGCGGTACTACCGTGGATCGCGTGCCAAACTGTGTCAGGACACTCGCCCGGACATTATCGTAATGGAAGTCACCGCCGAGGGCCACGGTTGAAATTTCAAATTCATGATCACGTGCCAAAGCGGTTGAGCCAACTACAGTATGGTCAATCGGATTATTGTTTGATGCCGTATAGTTAAAGTCCAGCAAAAAGCGGCCTGTGAAATACTTGCTATCCAGCAAGGCCTTGTGCCTGCGGTCATTTCCGTTAAGCCAGGTAAAGTCGCCAAATGCAAAAGGCTCGGGTTTAGTAACCGTGGTATCCTTAGTCCTGATCGTGGCACTGTCGTTAACGGGCGCTTTGATCTTAGATACAGCAAAAAACTGTGTACTGCTCCTGGATACTGAAGCGGCCTGATCCTGGGAATAGGCGTAAGTTAATGATGCGCCTGCAATAATTGTTAAGAAAATTTTCTTCATTTTAAAATGTAATTAGTACTGTGTTTTTATCAGGGTCAAGAATTTATGATTCCACTCCGGGTTTTGCCCCTGATCAGGATTTGTGTTATATTTATTTAGGAGGGAAAGGGGCAATCGTTATTCCATATTCAATAATTGTTTTGTACAAGCTTGTTTGTCATTGGTTTAGGCATACGGAAGGCTTGCTTTTTTAAAATGCAGTTTAGAAAAGCTTATCATTTTGGCAGGAGAATTTCTCATTATGATCAATTCAGGAAATGGTACTCTTCTATCTTACGGTAAAGCGTAGCCAGGCCAATCCCAAGTATCCTTGCGGCTTCGGATTTATTGCCTTTGGTATACTTTAATATTCTCTGTATGTGGTGCTTCTCCACACTATCCAGGTCAAGCGCTCCCATATCAAAATAGCCGCCGTTATGGAACTCATCCGGGAGTAGCCGGGGTGTCAAAGCCGGTTCGTCCATCAGGATGATCACCCGTTCCACCACGTTTTTGAGTTCCCTGATATTTCCGTTCCATTTATGCTGTTTTAGCAGTTTTAAAAATCGTTCATCAACATCGGGTATTTTCTTTTTGATCTTTCCGGCATAAACTTTTATAAAATGCCGGGCAAGAATTTCTATATCATCAACCCTTTCCCGCAGGGGGGGCAATACAATGGAAAAACCTGATAAGCGATAAAAGAGGTCAAGGCGAAAATGATTTTCTTCCGTTTCCCTTTGCAGATTTCTGTTTGTAGCTGCGATCAGGCGCACATCAACCCTGGTTGTTTTTGTTTCTCCAATTTTTATGAAAGTTCCATATTCCAATACCCTCAACAGCTTAGCCTGCAGGTCGAGGCTCATTTCACCCAGCTCATCTAAAAAGATGGTACCGGTATTTGCCTCCTCAAACAGGCCCTTTTTGTCCCTGACTGCGCCGGTAAATGCGCCGGCCTTATAGCCAAATAGTTCACTCTCCAGCAACTCCTTGCTAAACGCACTGCAATTCACTACAACAAAGGGTTTATCCTTTCTTTGACTTTCGTAATGTATTGCTTCAGCAAATACTTCCTTCCCGGTTCCCGTCTCACCCAGCAGCAATACTATTGCATCTGTTTGGGATACTTTTTTTGCGAGCTCAACCGCTTCCAAAATAGCGGGCGAATGTCCCAAAACAACAGGGAAGCCATGCTGCGTCTCTATCTGCTCTTGTAATTTGCTAACACGAAGCTGGAGATTCGCCTTTTGTACAGCCCTATCGACCAGGGGTATGATCTTGTCGTTGTCGTCACCTTTTATTAAATAATCGAAAGCGCCGTTTTTGATCGCCATTACACCATCAACGATTGATCCGAACGCGGTCAGGTTGATGATCTCGGCATAAGGTTTTATTTGTTTGATCTTTTTAATCAGTTCGACCCCATTTGCGTCGGGTAGTTTCACATCACACAGCACTACCCTGATATCTTCCTGTTCCAGGATGTGTATGCCGGCTTTTGCATTGGAAGCCTGTGATACGTGATATCCCTCAAGGGTCAATATCCTGGCTAAAAGGTCACTGAGTTTAATTTCGTCATCAATTATTAATATGCTTGATTTCATTTTTGTACTTATTAGGATTATTGATCAGTACCAGCGGCAGGGTGTCCAGCAGCTTGATATACAGGTTGATGCCTTTTTTTATTTCTTCAAGGAAAATAAACTCATCAGATGAGTGTGACCGTGCAGAGTTGCCGGGGCCAATTTTTACTGACGGGATGTCCAGCCAGGCCTGATCTGATGATGTTGGAGAAATATAGGTCTTGCACCCTATAGAAACCCCTGTTTTTACAATAGGATGATCAGGAGAAATAGAAGAGGCATTAAGTGATCCCGGACGAGCCTTGAGGCTGACAGACGTATTCATTTTTATGACATCCAGTATTTGCCGCTGCGTATAGGTGTCGTCATGACGAATGTCTACCGTGAATTCGCATTTTGATGGAACAATATTATGCTGCAATCCAGCCTTAATCGTCGTGACGGTCATTTTAACCGGTTTTGATATTTTTGACTGCTGGGGGAATTCATAATTCCTGAACCATTCGATATCCTTCAGGCATTTGTAAATGGCATTGTCGCCTTCTTCCCTTGCCGCATGACCTGAACGCCCCTCGCCGGTGCAATCAATCACCAGGTTCCCTTTTTCCGCTATTGCCATTTGCAATAAGGTAGGTTCGCCTACTATTGCCAGTTCTAGTTTGCCCAATAAGGGAAGTATAGATTTAATACCGTTTTTGCCTGAATTTTCTTCTTCCGCAGTTGCTGCCAGGCACAGGTTAAACCCTAATCCCTGGTAGCTGTAAAAGTGAAGAAAAGCAGCGATCAACGCTACCAGGCATCCCCCGGCGTCATTGCTGCCGAGACCATAAAGGCGGCCATTTGATATTTCAGGACAAAAAGGATCGTTGGTATAACCTTCGTTAGGTTTAACCGTATCCAGGTGCGAGTTTAATAATATCGTGGGCTTAGCCACGTCATAAAACTTGTTATAACACCATACGTTGTTACCCTTTCGTTTTGTTTTGATGCCATAGCCCGACATATATTGCTGAACCAGGTTGGCCGCTTCATCTTCTTCGCCGCTAAATGACGGTGTTTGAATCAATTTTTGCAGGAAAGATATTGACTTGCTAAAAAGCAGGGTGCTGGAAGGAAGGCCATCCCATACCTGGGATGTGCCTGATCTGACATTTAGATCTTTGATCATAATTTATTAGTTTAATTGTGGATCGAACAACATGGCGGTGCAAAGGCAATTGCACCGGTTTTTACTTTGCAGCACATCATAGTTTACGCAACTTTTGCAGCCCTCCCAAAAACAGGGCTCCTGTGCGATTTCCGAATAGGTTACCGGTTCAAACCCCAACCTGGTATTTAATTTCATAATTGCCAGGCCCGAAGTGATGCTGAACACTTTTGCCGTAGGATATTTGCTCCTGGATAATTCAAAGATTTGTGTTTTAATTTGAGAGGCAATACCCTGGTTGCGGTGTTTGGGGGAGACGATCAACCCGCTATTTGAAACAAATTTTTCGTTGTCCCAGGTTTCGATGTAGGAGAAACCGACCCACTCGCCGCTTTCTGTTATGGCAACGATTGCCTTGCCGTTATCTATTTTTTCTATGATCGAGGCTGCAGATCTTTTAGATATCCCTGAGCCTCTTGCTATTGCAGAACTTTCCATCTCATGGATAATTTGGTCAGCAAAGACCACATCAGCCGGTATGGCTGATCTTATAATGATTCGTTCATCTTCCATTTTATTTTGGCTTATTTCAGTTAAGCTTCACTTTTTCTTTAACTGTATTTACAGGTATGCCAAAAGAGTGCCCATCCTTTAGCCTGTGCCGAAATCATATGTTTAGTCGTATAAATCAGGGTTTTATTTTATAAAGAGGAATGGGCAAAAAGGCGAAGTCTATCAATTTGAGAAGCTTCTTTTTTCAAAATAATCTGTTTTGAATAATCACAGGACCGGGTGATATTTCACAATCTTTGATAACCCAGGATTTGAAGTTTGTATAAATAAACTGAGGTATAGCAGTTTATTAAACCGCTAAGAATACTATACTTACAAGGTTTTTAGATTAGTATCAAAAAGATACTAATATGATAATCAGAAATTTACTTTCGTTCACAAGTGTTCATGTAGTATGAACGTGAACACTTGAACAAAATGAGTGGAAACAAAAAAAGCCTTCAGTTTTTCGCTTTAGGCTTTGTGCTTTAAAGATGTGATCCCATTAGGATTCGAACCTAAGACCTACAGATTAGAAATCTGTTGCTCTATCCAGCTGAGCTATGGGACCATCTGCGTTATTTTCGCGGTGCAAATATGCAAATTTTCACTTAAAATTGAAATACTAAGATAACAGATATGTTAATATTGAATGAATCATTAAAAATCATATTTGCTTAACCTATTATAAATATCCGTCGATCTGACGTTATAAAGTTATATTGTTTATTGTCTGAAAAACCTTTTAATTGCGCAATTATTTATTAGAATAAATAATTGCAAAAAGGGCCTTTTATATATAAAAACAGTATATTAGTATACATTGTATCAATTTTTTACATTTTAAAAATACAAAGTGTTTTATTTACAATTAGTAAATCATACTTTTAACCAATTTTTTAGATAAACTTAATTTATGATCATAATTGCTGACGGTGGCTCCACCAAAACCAATTGGTGTTTAGTAACCGAAGAGGGTAAAAAAGTGTACTTTAACACAGAGGGATATAACCCTTATTTTTCAAGCACTGCTTACATTGTACAATCGCTGATGGAGAACCTTCCGTCGGACCTGGAGAAAAGTGAAATAACCGAAGTAAATTATTACGGAGCAGGCTGCTCAACTGATGATATGCGTAAGATCGTAGCTGAAGCAATGCAAGCGGTATTCACCAAAGCAAGGGTATATATTGGTCACGATTTGCTTGCTGCTGCCAGGGCCTTATTAGGTAACAACGAGGGCTTTGCTGCTATTTTAGGTACGGGTACCAATACCTGTATATACAATGGCAAAGAGGTAATTCACAATATCGACTCAGGAGCTTACATTTTAGGTGATGAAGGCAGCGGATGTTACATCGGCAAAAAACTGCTTGTAGATTATCTACGCGGTTATATGCCTGAGCCGGTTAGAAAACTCTTCTGGGATACTTACAAATTAACTCCTGATGATGTGAACGAACAGGTTTATACCCAGCCACGTGCCAACCGGTTTTGTGCAAGCTTCAGCAAGTTTGTGTATGACAACAATGTGCATATTGAATATTCACGCAACCTGGTACGCACCTCATTTGAGGATTTCTTCCGCAACCTGGTAACACATTATCCTGATTATCAGAAATACACTTTCAACTGTATAGGCTCGGTAGGCTACAACTTCCGCAACGTACTGGAAGAGCTTGTAGTTGAAAACGGCATGGTAGTAGGTAATATCATCCGTTCTCCTATAGATAACCTGGTAAAATACCATTTAGAATTAGCAGCAACGCAATTATAAACCCGAATTTTACATACAAAAAAATGCGTCCCCGATAAGAGGACGCATTTTTTATTTAATGCTTATCTATATTTTAACCTCAACCAACTTTCCCCTTATTCTCCAGGTTCAGTTCGTTCTGAAATATCTTGGTGTATTTTCTTCTGTCAAATTTATAAAGCTTGGCTGCACGGTAGGATACACCTTTTTGTTTCTCGTCCAGTTCTTTCAAAAAGCCATAGCTCAACATTTTCTTCCTGAAATTTCTTTTATCCAATTTCTTGTTCAACACTGCTTCATAAAGCGACTGTAACTGCGTGAGTGTGAATTTCTCAGGTAACAATTCAAATGCAATTGGCTGATAGTTGAGTCTTCGGCGCAGTTTGGTAAATCCTGTTTTGAATATCTCGCTATGGTCAAATGCCAGTTTAGGCAGATCATTTACCGGGTGCCAGAATG
>Ga0307510_10003852_pt1 | contig 17588 bp, 22 predicted proteins | sample 12_EM_MG_FD_207224 | JGI IMG/M metagenome (GOLD analysis project Ga0307510, IMG submission 207224) | Populus trichocarpa ectomycorrhiza microbial communities from riparian zone in the Pacific Northwest, United States - 12_EM | ecosystem: Host-associated > Plants > Roots > Unclassified | place...
GGCGCAAGCGTTTTGAGGTTTATGTTTGCACAATGGCTGAAAGAGATTATGCTTTAGAAATGTGGAGGCTTTTGGATCCAGAATCAAACTTGATAAACTCAAATGAATTGCTAGATCGGATTGTGTGCGTCAGCTCTGGTATGTGGCATCCAGCTTGCAGATGGCTTCTACTCTTTTAGCTGGTTATGGAGTCAGATGTAGTTTGTTAATACGACTTTTTTGCTCACTGTTGAAAGTCTTACAAATGCATGAGCAAGCATGCTCATTTATGCTAATGCTTATTTTATTTCTGTATGTAATTACAGGTTCAAGAAAGTCATTATTCAATGTCTTTCAAGATGGAATATGCCATCCTAAGATGGCACTTGTGATTGATGACCGCATGAACGTGTGGGATGAGAAGGATCAATCGCGTGTGCACGTGGTTCCTGCTTTTGCTCCTTATTATGCTCCTCAAGCTGAAGTATAAACTATATGCACTTTGTTTGGTGTAAACTCCAACATTGCAATAATGCTCGCACACACTACTCACTCAAAACACCCACGCCCACACAACACATGCTTATGCACTTTTTTCCATGTTGTAGTAGCACCCACTCATCATATGTCTTCCTGTCATAGGCAAATAATGCTGTTCCAATCTTGTGCGTTGCGAGAAATGTTGCTTGCAATGTTAGAGGTGGTTTCTTCAAGTAAGAATACAAAATCTGAAGGGCATTTATTTACTCCCACACTCCTATATATTTCACCATTCTACTTGTGTTACCAATTAATTTTGGATCAATTTTGTTTATGCTTGTGATATTGTTTGGGCATAGCATGACCTTGGAATATGACTGCAGAGAATTTGATGAGGGTCTTCTGCAGAAGATACCTGAGGTTGCATATGAAGATGATACCAGTAATATTCCTTCTCCTCCTGATGTGAGCAACTACTTAGTTTCAGAGGTTAGTCATGGCAACTTTCTTTGCATTTGAAGTCATGATGTCAGAATGTGTTGTTACACTCTGCTATGAATATACACAATTTTATGATCACCTAGCAGACTTAATATGCTCTTTTTTTTTCCTGTTCATAATTAAATTTCTTATGGCATTCAGGATGATGCTTCTGCTGCAAATGGAAACAGAGATCCACCTTCTTTTGACAGCACGGCAGATGCTGAGGTTGAAAGACGGCTAAAGGTATTTAGACCTGTGTATATTGATGCATGTTTGTTTGGAAAACTGCAAGTTCAGACAAAAAAGTACATGTTCATTTGGTTTACAAAGGCCTATGGGAGTGCTGAAGTTGTGATATGGAAAACTTTTGTTTTATATTTCCTGATCTTTCTGAGGTGAATGTGTGTTGTCTATGTGTGCATTCAAGTTGAAATGGGGTTTCTTTCTATGCTGTATTTTTTCCCCAAAATTCCAGGAAGCAGTTTCAGCTTCTTCAACAATCCCCTCAACAATTCCTTCAACAGTCAGCAGCTTAGATCCAAGGCTTCTTCAGTCTCTCCAATACGCAGTGGCATCTTCTTCAAGCTTGATGCCAGCATCACAACCATCAATGCTGGCATCACAACAGCCAGTGCCAGCATCACAAACATCAATGATGCCATTTCCCAACACACAGTTCCCTCAGGTGGCTCCACTAGTTAAACAGTTAGGCCAGGTTGTTCATCCAGAACCAAGCTTGCAGAGTTCTCCTGCTCGAGAAGAAGGTGAAGTACCTGAATCTGAATTAGATCCTGATACAAGGAGGCGGCTTCTCATATTACAACATGGGCAAGATTCAAGAGACAATGCACCAAGTGAATCCCCATTTCCTGCAAGACCTTCAGCACCAGTGTCAGCTGCACATGTGCAATCTCGTGGAAGCTGGGTTCCAGTGGAGGAAGAGATGACCCCAAGGCAACTTAACCGAACACCCAGAGAATTTCCTCTAGATTCAGATCCAATGAATATTGAAAAGCACCAAACTCATCATCCATCCTTTTTTCCTAAGGTTGAGAGTAATATTCCATCTGATAGGATGATTCATGAGAATCAAAGACTGCCAAAAGAGGTAACTTTCCTTTGCAGCGTCCCACTTTAGCCTACTTTTACCTGTAACTGATGAAGAATATCAAACTTCCACGATCATTTATTTGCAGGCACCTTATAGAAATGATCGGATGAGGCTAAACCATTCAACTCCCAATTATCATTCTTTCCAAGGTGAGTGATGATATATTTCTTCTCTTAAAAATGGAACCATATTGTGTACAGCATCAATCTCATGTTGCCTATCAGCAAGAGTAGGATTGGACTGATGCTATCACTTAGCTTGAATTTCCTGTGTTTTTTTTTTTTTTTGAAGGAATCTTCTATATTAATTTGTTTGACATATAAGCTTTGTTAGCTTTTGCAACAGTTGCAATGACTTTTGCAATATTGCTTTTGGTGTTTTTGGTTTGTTTCCTTATAGATTTAGTTACTTAGTGCAATGAACTTAATTTTGTTACCTGAAGTCATATTTTGAGTTTTTGTTGAAGTGGAGGAGACTCCATTGAGTAGATCATCCAGCAACAGGGACCTTGACTTGGAATCTGAGCGAGCTTTTACAATTTCTGAAACTCCAGTTGAAGTTTTGCAAGAAATTGCGATGAAGTGTGAAACCAAGGTAAGGGGACAGATTATATTTTGGAGCTTAAGTTAGACTGAACAATTTATGCACCTTAACCTTTATGTTCCATCTAAGCTTTTCTTTTCTTCCATTTTTCTCACTCAACTTTAATTTAATGGAAATCTACAGGTGGAATTCAGGCCTGCTTTGGTTGCTAGCATAGATCTGCAGTTCTCCATTGAGGTTTTCTCAACTCACTGGCTTAAAACTTAAATTGTTGCTTTATTATCAGTAATATGAAATTTGTGTATGTTCAATCAGAAGTAATTGATCCTTTCTTTTTTAAAATATGGGATTTGCGCTGCAATTTATTTTCTTAAATTCATGGAATACAGTGTTTAGTTTGTCTATATGGTGGGATGATCCATGTATATTTTAACCTTTTCTCTTGCGCAACATATACTAGCTTGTGAAAGAACTTGAAGACATTTCTGGGCAAGACTATTTTAAATTGATACACAATTAGCATACTGATCTCTGATAAATCTATACAAAAGCAATTTGGCACCCAAGCAAACATCAAATAGTTTGCATTCCAGTCATTTTAAATAACCAAATGGAAGATAGAACTATGATGGCATTTTTTTATAACCCGGTAACTGCATTTTACTTACCTAGCTTATCCAAATAATAACTCTTTTCTAATACTGAAAAGGATGCACAGTCACCTTACATGGAATACAGTGCGCCTACGCCCTGAAGAGTGAGGAAATTAAAGGATTGCCAACTCCATGTAATTTATTAGGTAGCTGTATGAAACTGTAAAAATCCAATATGTTCTTTTAGTTCTTAACTGATATCATTGTATGTCTTTTGCTTAAAAAACGAGAAAAATAGGAGGGGAGAGAAGGCCACAAAGGACATGATTTTGCTAATAGAGAAATGGTATGGCTGCTTATCCTTTCTGTTTTTTACTTTTTGCAGGCTTGGTTTGCAGGAGAAAAGGTTGGTGAAGGAACTGGTAAAACAAGAAGAGAAGCCCAACGTCAGGCAGCTGAGGGTTCTATTAAGAAGTTAGCTGGTAAGATCTCTTTTACTACTTGTTAGTATTCAAAGTCATTGAGTTGAATCAGCCTTCTGATTATTAGCATGCTTGTCATTGTGCATTGTCAATGTTGTGCCTGTCCAGTGTATCATACAGCTGCTCAGCTAAGTTCTCCATGGAATTTGTTGTTTATAATATCTGGTGCTTACTATTGTAACTGATGTGTATAACATGGAATCTAGTCTGCATCTATTCAGTTTTTAAAGCTTAAGACTGCTCTGAGCTTATGGTCTTGATCAGAATCCAAGTTGAGCTGGTTGCATACCAGTGCGCTAAATGTCTTGAAACCTGCCATATGATGCACTTTTTAATATTAACTTAGCATGTCATGTGTCTCATACGTTGTTATGCACGGGTGATGTTCTTAAAGTTTGATGTTTCAATATCTTTGACACTGGAAATTCCTTTTGTCCTAACATCTCTGCTCAGTGATGCTGATGACAATGTTTGTGCAGGCATATATATGTTGCGTGCGAAGCCTGATTCTGGGCCCATGCATGGGGATTCAAGTAGATATCCTAGTGCAAACGACAATGGTTTCTTGGGTAATATGAATTTATTTGGAAATCAGCCTTTGCCTAAAGATGAGCTAGTTGCATATTCAGCTGCTTCAGAGCCATCCAGGCTTCTGGATCCAAGGCTGGAAGGCTCTAAGAAATCATCGGGTTCTGTCACTGCACTCAAAGAATTTGTAAGTTCCAATGAGTTAGGCATGACTCTGCTATGTTTCAATGGTTATTAAATATGTTTTTTATTACTGATATGTCATGGATTGGCATTTAATTGTCCACAGTGCACGATGGAGGGACTTGTAGTAAATTTTTTGGCACAGACTCCACTTTCAGCTAATTCAATACCAGGAGAGGAAGTACATGCACAGGTTTGTATTAGAACACATTTTAAAATTTTCTTTTCCTTCTTACTTATACTTTTCCCTTTAGTTTTTTCACAAGATCTTGACTCCAGCCAAAAAAATTGCAGAGTTTTTACGGAATTCCTTTTCTTATCTCAAGGAAACTGACTGAATTAGGGGTCCTCTATTTTATAGGGTAACACTCCATATGAGAAAGAATTTAGAACCATAATTCCATTCACCTTGAGTTGACATTTTGAAGCTTTATGTTTTCCTGGACTTCATTTTGCACATTTGGTTTGTGTGACTGTCCCTTGGTCATGAATTAATATTTTCGCATGTAAGAACAAAAGAAGTAAGATGCTCTAGCTATTGAAGGTCTACATGTGTTTGGAGAGTTTAAGCCAACTGAAACAGCAAGGGTTATTTCTTGTTTGAGCTGCCAATCAATAATTGCATGGTTTGTTTGAGTGGAAGAAAATGTCATTTTTTTTCCTTTTGCTCGTCATTTGACTTTCAGATCTTATCGTTATCAATCATTTTCCAACACAGCTCCAATGAACTTTTTTTTTTTGTCTGTTTATATCATGGCTTAGGTTGAAATAGATGGACAGGTTCTTGGGAAGGGGATTGGGTCGACATGGGATGAAGCTAAGATGCAGGTATGTATTGTTTCATATTCAGAATCATCTTTTGTGGGACCAGAATTTATATTTTTTATTAAATCTTTATATATCTTTATTTCATCTGGCTGAGCACTCAAACATTCTTTTCCCAGGCTGCCGAAAAGGCCCTTGGAAGTCTAAGAACAATGTTCGGTCAATATACACAGAAACGACAGGGTTCCCCTAGGTTTGTGATTTTGTGATTGCTTATTCTTCTCATTTGAATATTAGTTGCGTGCTACCTCAATATACTTTATCTTAACAGGCACTATTCCATTCACTATTAATCTCCACCACCTGGCATGAATGATGGTTTTTTTCGCTAACTGCTGTTATGGCTCTGCACTACAAAATTAAAAACTAATAAGAAAGTTGACATGTATAAACAGTAGACATTGCAGCTTTGTCCTTAAAGTTCCATGGTTTACTTGTCTTCCCAAATCCTCATTGAATAATGAGTAGTCTCCTTATCATCTCTTTTGTTTCGATTTACTAGCTCAAAGATAGTTTGTGCGGGGAGCATGGATTTCCAGCTTGTATTTTATTTTCTGTTTTTATTTCTTATTTCTTATTTTATATTTTTTATAATGTTTTAGGCCAATGCAAGGGATGCCAAATAAACGTCTAAAGCAAGAGTTTCCGCGAGTTCTGCAGCGCATGCCCCCTTCTGCTAGATATCACAAGAATGCTCCTCCTGTTCCTTGAAGACCATACAGTACCTCCTTTTTCCCACTGTGTTGTAATAAATGCCGATTGTTTGATCCCGAGCCACCAGTTGAATCAATGGTTAAGTCTTTTGCGATGTGTAACATGAATCCAAGAAGAGCCCCCCCCACCTGACCAAATCTTATTGCAGAGTTTTTTCCAAGTGACTGCAATTCTGTGATGTTCATATATTTGTGATTTCCAGCTGCTTTTGTCTCAACTCTCCGCGTCAAAATGCACAGAAGACTTGTGCATCAAGAAGGGCAAGGGCTACAAAGACCCGATCACTGCTGGGCAGTCGATGCTGCCATTGCCTTGGGAGAAGTCACTAGGTCCGGACTGTTTATGATGTGTGCATGTTTAACCGAAGTAAGAAATTGATGATGGAGAGTGGTTTCTGGCTACATGCTCAAAGTCTCGGAACATACTTACCATTGACAGTGTTGATGTAAAAAATCTAACAAGTCAGTTTATGTTGGCTCTCTCCACCTTACTGGATAAGTTCGATCTTGAGTTTAACCTAATAAGCAAACGTAACAGCTTCATTTGTTTAAATGGGTTTAAATTTGTCATTCTCTCGTTCATTTCTGTCCCCTGGTGATTTTGTGGAAACAGTTCTAGTCACCTTTAATTGACCTGGTTATCTTGTTCCAAAACAAACTGGAACAGATTTAATCTCTCTAAGAATCTTGGCTTCTTATGGAAAGTCCTTCCAAATTCCGGCAAGAAAGTTCAAGTTTTGTTCTTGTTTTTTTTTAATTTAATATTGTTTAGTTTTACAGAATCTAATTATTAAATTGAGTGAGTTTTTTTTATCTATTGTTATATATAAAATTTTAATATTGTTACATTTATTTTATACATTATTATATCTCATGTTAAAATTTTAGTGTAATTGCTGTTAATATTTTTATAATTTTGTTCAGAAAAGTTATTTTATTATGTTTTTTTAAAATAAATATTTTTTTAATTTCATCTTTCAACAATAAATTTATCAAATTTTATTATTATTATTATTATTATTTATATACACTTGCATACTTAAATATTTTAAAATAAATATAATGCAGACCCGCAGCACGTAGCGCAGCAAAGTATAGAGCTCCACTATTTGTCAACCGAAAAAACCATGAAAGAAAAGGAGGCATGACCTTTAGCCCACTGATGAGATACCTTACTACTTTGACGTCTGCGTTAAGTTAAGAAAACAACGTCGTTTTCGGGAGCCAGCCACCAAATCTTTTATTTGTTTTTTTCACTTAAAGACAGTAAAAGTAAAAGTAAAATTGTTTCGTTTCGTTTCCTCTCATTTCTGTCGAGACGACGTCACCAGCAGTATATAAATAGTCAAAAAGAAAAAGGCAAGGCGAGCGAACTGCATCTCTTCAAAGTCACCACCTTGGCCTGGTTTGGCTTGGCTAACACACAGAGAGAGAAAGAATCCAAAATCTTACAAAAGAAACAAACCTGTGCTTATTTCTAGAGAGATAAATTCTTTGATTTCCTACTTTTTAGAGAGAGAAACACAAAACCAGTAAAATGGCTGCCTTTGATGCATTTGAAGACATTCAACCTTCAAATCACACACCTTTCGATGAAGTAGACGATGAGAGCTACTCCAACTTCAGCTCTTACTCCACCGCCGCTGCCGCTCCCGGTGAGTTCTCCGGAGGAGGTGTGTCCGTCGATCACGTCAGTGCTTCTCCTGATGTGTTCGGGTTCGGATCTAATGCGGATCCCGGTTATCCTCATCAGAGTCCGTTCGGGTCGGTACATGTTGAGAACGGGAATGGTAGTAATGGATATAATGGAGCGGACGATGGCTTCTTTGTGAGTGATGGACCGATCCTTCCTCCGCCTACTGAAATGGAGCCTGAAGAGGGTTTCGCTCTTCGCGAGTGGCGTCGGTGAGATATATTTTTTCGTTAGTTAATTTGATTGTTTTATTTCCTTTTAGATCTGTTGGTTTCTTTATATATAGCAGAGGAAGTGAATTGATTGATCTGTTAATAGCAAGTGATTAGCTTCAGACTTTAGTGTTAATTTGTAACTTAGTTTGCGCGTTAGGTTATATATACTTTGATATTGGAGTTATAAGGAAGTGGATTCCGGTACTGATCTTGGTGGTCCATGCTTGGAATTGGTGATTTCAAGTTGAGCTGCGTGGAATTGAATTGTGGGAAAGAATACTGCTTGAATCTATATTTCAGCTGAGCTTTGACTTTCCAGTTCCGATTTAGTCAGTTGTTTGGTCCTGATGTATGTATGGGATTTTGTTTTGGTGCATATTGTACCGGGTTTGGTGTTTCACTATTGACTGTTAGTTGACTGATTTGTTTTAGGATGAGAGCTTGATTTAATGCCATCTTTTAGATGCTATTAGCAAGTAGGGGCAATATACGACAAATCTGGTACCAATTTTGGTGTACTAATCTCTGCTTGCAATTATGTCTTGTGAGATTGACACTGCAGTTTTATGCCTAGGGATTTTGGAATTTGGATCTGTAGTTTTATATTTTGAGCTTTGAGGAATTGTCCGAGTGGTAAGTGCTTTATGCCTCAGTGCTATCAGATAATGAATTGTGAGAGTTTGCTAGTTGAATCAATTGGAATTGAGTTGTGGCTATGTTAGCTATTTGAATTGAGCGTTGATGGATCATTTACGATTACTCAACTTTTTTATCATAGCCTATGCATTTATTGAGGTGCCAATTTTGGTTATTTTGACAATTCTCTATGGAAGCACTTGGGATTATACAAACTGGACAGTTTACTTATTTTAGGATTTTGTTTGTAGATTTCTGAGAGCATTCCTATATCTGTGTAGTTATTCACTCTGTTGAATGGGCTGAAGCATGGTTGTAAACTACAAATTACCAGATGGTATGTTAGCTGCTTTGGCAAGTCATTTATAGTGGAAGGTTGATGTGAAGATGGAAAGAAATCTTCACTTGTTTCTCGTTGTTTGTCACATCTACCTGATTCAGGTATCAAACATGTTTCTTTGCAAATATCCAGTGAAGAGGGATTCAATCCCTGGCATATCGAAGTATTGCTGGGGGTCTGCTATGAATTTGTCATGAAATTATAGAAATTTTGAAAGATTCATAAGCATATAATATGCTTTGGAGAGATCAATCGTCTCTTAAGTTTCTGTGATGATGCATGTCTTGTCAACACTCCTAATATACAGTAATTTGTTATTCCAAAAAGGAATTAGTAACATATCATCGGCATGTAAATTCACATCTCTCTTGGAAGTTTCTGTTCATCAAGATTTATCACCTGTTTGGGTTGGGCAGTCAAGAATATCCATTAATATTGTTATTCCTGTAGGGACCACTCACTGTTCAGAAAATGATAGGTGCATGTGTGTTCATAATTCTCCAGAACCTTTCTGCTTATCCAATTTATGACCTGTTTTGAGTTTTGCAGTCAAAATGCCATGCATCTTGAGGAAAAAGAGAAGAGAGAGAAGGACATGAGGAAACAGATAATTGAAGAAGGGGAGGAGTATATACGTGGTTTCTATGAGAAGAGGAAGCTCAATATTGAGACCAACATAGCGACTAACAGAGAAAGGGAGAAGGTAATTGTTTCAAAGAGTTTTGGATCTGCTAGGTTTTTATGTATATACCATTTTCCATATTTTGATGATGAGTATCTGTATTGGAACAGTTGTACTTGGCCAATCAAGAGAAATTCCACAAAGAGGCAGACAAACAGTACTGGAAAGCAATAGCGGAGCTTATTCCTCGCGAGGTTCCTAATATTGAGAAGAAGAGAGGCAAGAAGGATAAGGATCAAGATAAGATGCCATCAATTACCGTAATCCAGGGCCCAAAGCCTGGAAAACCCACTGATCTTTCAAGGTTGCGCCATTTACTTGTTAAGCTGAAGCACACACCCCCACCACATATGATTCCACCCCCACCTCCTCCAAAAGATGCCAAAGATGGGAAGGAAGGAAAAGATGCAACAGCAGGTGCAACTGTGTCAGGAACAAAGGGGGAGGCTGCTCCAGTTGCCAAAGAAGCCACTGCAAATGGTTCCTCCAACACGCCCAAAGAAGATGTCGCTGCTGCCAATGCCCAGCCTGTCGCAGAACCAGAGTCAACACCAGCTGCCTAATCCCTCACATCTCTCTCTTTCCACAGTTGTTCAGCTCTATATTCTTTTGTATCATCTTTATCAAGGTTTTATTTTGTTGTTCGGCGTCTCTCCCGTCGTTGACCACATAATGACCAGGTATGGAGGCTCGTCCGGCTTTATTCTCTTTTTTGGGCATATATATATTATATGGACCGAGATTTGAAATGGGTTTTGTTTTATCAAAATTTAATTTTTTTTTTTTTATGTTTTCATGTTGTTTTGATCTTGATATGTTGATTTTAAAAATAATATTATTTTCATGTATTTTTAAGAAAAAAAATATTTTGAACCGCAACTGTTATCATAGTTTTTTTTGCTGATTCCAGGTTTCTAAAAAAATTAGAGCATTGCTAAGAGTTTTTAGGCTCGGAAACCATGATATTCAGCATAGATGGGAAATGGCAAGGGGAAATTAATTAAGCTTGTCATGCTGTGATAATGAAACCAAACCGACCAGCACCAGGAAGAAGATGCTACTGCCGAATTGTTCTTTGATATATAAACCTTGAAGCGTTGAAGTGTCTCAGGTCGGGTCCCAAAAGTAAATTTATTTTAATTACAAAATTAAATAAATTATTTATGATTATAAAAAATAAGTTAAAAAAAATGCATGCCAGTTCATTCAGGGAATAAACCAACAGTTATATCAGCACTGCTAGTTGAACCGAAGCCTGGCAAGCTCACCATCCTATTCAGTTCTATAGTAAGAGTAAAAAACTCTCATCGCTCTCGAATCAAGAAAAATAAAAATCATATAATTGCATGTTGAACACATTTGCAACAACAAAACAACTTTGCCACCTCAATTGGGCATCGAGTATGATCATCTTCCTAGAAATGAACTGTGTGTGTGTACCTATAACTGAACACTGATAGAGTAATGAAATACGTGTGCCCTAGTAACTAGTTCCTGTTGTTCTCCACCTCGGACATTATGATGCTTAATAGCAAATACTAGATTATACTTCATCTGGGGGTCACCTCAGTGATTCTAACTGGAACTGAGCTCATCTGGTAGCAAGTAGAGTCGGCATAAGATCCTTTCATGGAAGAAGGCCCCCCACTGGGACTGTCTGAATCTTGGAAGAAACCTGGAGCAGTTAGTTCCTTGTCATTTAGCTGGATTTGCCTCGAGAGCATGTCAACTACCTGGGTCATGATTGGCCTTCGGTTTGCCGCTGATTGGGTGCAGAAAAAAGCTACTTTTATGTACCTAATGACTTCCTCCTCGGGAAACTCTCCCATCTCTGGATCCACAAGTTCCAAGTGTTTCCCTTCTTCGTGAAGCTGCCATGCCTACAGAACAGGCATGAGTCATCAAACAGTTCAGGATTGCTAATGAACAATATCAGATCCAGCAAGGAAAATTAGGCTTCATTCAATATAGCTCTCTTCCTATTCCAGAGCTTATTGCTGTTTTTGACATTCAAATTAATCCACTATATCTTATGAAAAGGCATATTGATTATTCTGAGCAGAAATGTAAAATTTCTGATGTTGATCTGTTACCTACGTAATCATGAGGAAAATATTCTACTTCCTGAACAATAACCAGGAGATACAACAAGAAACAGAAGATGGAAGTTACAAAATGAATCCATACTATGAAAAGCTCCAACATTCTGGTGATCATAATGGCAATATAAAATATGATTTTGAAAGCTACGAGGAAGTATATTTGAAGATTGCAGAAGTAAAATCGACGTACCCATTCTAAGAGTAACTTCTGCGTCCCTCCCCAGCTTGGCTTTGCACTACTTCTGCCACTAACTATTTCAAGGATAAGGACCCCAAAGCTGTATACATCAGCCTTCATTGTTAACTGACCACCCAATGCATATTCTGGTGCCAAATAACCACTGCATAAGAAAAAACAGAACAAGGTGATGCTTATCTGGTTTCCCTTGCAACACAAAACTTACAGAGAAACCACAGGGCCAAAATCAGAATGAACGAGTAATGACACTCCAACTAGGAAACAGACAGGTAAACAAAATTAAAGAATAAGAAACACATGAAAGGTTTATTTCATGAAGTGAAACTGAAGAGCCTGTCAGTACTATAGATCTAGGAACAACCTTTCTTTTCTTTTAAGAAATGTATTTCAAAGTTCCAACAATGAAGAGATTGATTTTGACCCAGGGTCTGATAGAAACTATATATGGGATTGTTGATGGCTTCAAAAAATGAATTGCATCTAATTCTCAGATGATTTTTAACTAGTCAGAAATTATTCTGCATGATCATTAAGGAAGTAACATCATTGATGCTCACAATGCAGCATTACTTGTTTAGTATAAGTAGTTCCCTCCGCTATCATTACAGGAGGAAGCAAAAATATTTTTGAACTTTAGCAACTTTAAGGACTGAAAGACAAACTTATTGATTATGGGGATTTAGCAATTCATCACTGCTGCTCAGTGGTTTGTCTAAAGCAACTGCTTAAAGTAAAATACTGTCAAAAGAACAGCAACGTACGTTGTTCCTGCAATTCTTGTGCTAATATGGGTGATATTATCTGGGAACAGTTTAGCCAACCCAAAGTCTCCAATTTTTGGGTTGAAGTCTTTGTCAAGGAGTATATTGCTAGCTTTGATGTCTCTATGCACAATATGTGGAACCACTTCTTTGTGAAGGAAATCAAGACCCCTAGCAATACCCAAGCAAATAGCAGATCTTCTTCCCCAGTCTAGTTTAATATCTGTACTCCTTGAACCTGAAAGGGATAGCACATTATTGTACATTTCTGTCTTGCCATGATAGGAAATAACCAGAGTTCAGCTTTCACAATAAAATTTCTGTTCAAATTACCTAACAATGCACGATCAAGGCTGTTATTTTCTACATATTCATACACTAGAATCCGATTAGATCCTTGAGCACAGCACCCTATCAACTCAACAAGATTTGGATGCTTAACTTTTGATATAGTTTTGATTTCATTCAAAAATTCCTGCACGCCTTGATTTGATTGAGCAGAAAGTGTCTTCACAGCAACTTGTGTTCCACTTTTGAGGGTTCCCTAGCAACAATTTCAAGTAGAAAATAAGTCTTTATAAATGTAAATTGGTCAAAATGACGAGCGCATCTTCGATACAATGATACCAAAATATAGATAATATGTCTTGTCATTCAAGAATGATAACTGAGACAATTGAGTTAAATATTAGTTTAGGAAAGAAACTGGCAAAGAGAGTCCTAAAGATTGGTGTTTTAAGCTCTCTTCAACAAAATTAGAGCAAAATGAGCTTAAGTAAACACATGAGAGATATCAATAGGAGAATCTCAGAATATCTCAAGTAGCAGAATAGTTTTCCATCATACTTGCATGATAATTATGGAGGAGCATTACGTGGTTGACAAAAATCATAGTGTATTTGATGGCAACATAAGTATATAACTTCAAGCATAGTAAGAATTTGAATAGATTAGGAAAGAAGCGGTGTAGATTGTTGCATGCTTCATGTTTTGCCACGATAAGTTTTGAAACAGACCATGACTTTTTCCTTTACTACTCCATTCAATGATTTGAGGTTGCAAGTTATGACAACAATGAATGAAAAAAGACCATGAAATTTAGATAGGAAACACATTGCAAAGAAAAGAAAGCTATGTGTTTCATTATTGAATGAATTCCAAAGGATAGTATAAGTTCGTCACTTTCAACAAAATCAACAAGCTAATTAATTTGATATCATTGTTATAGCTAAACCATCTGAAAATTTCTGACCACCTTGTAGACAGTACCAAAACCTCCTCGTCCTATCTTATTGCTTGTATGGAAGTTATCTGTTGCTGATCTTAATTCCTTGTAGGACAAATGATTAATATCCTGAATAAGCAAATCACCTACCAACGACAAAAAGAGGAAGCATCATAAAGAAGTTGCAAGGAGAAAATCACAGTTTAATGATACATGAGAAAGGATTATTATTATTTGTTTTTTTTTTTTTTTTGGGGGGGGGTATCAATTTGAATTATGGTTAAATTATTACAATTGATTGATTGACAGCTAGAATTTGAAAGAAAAAAAGCACTAAGATAGTGCTGGCAAAGTGCGATCTAGATTAAATAATCTGTAACATATATAACTGCAGAAAAAATGGCCTTTATGGTATCTGTATTAGATTGAAGATGAACCACAAAGTTATAATACAGGTCATGCATTTGTTGCATTAGAATATATGCCATGTGCACTGGCACTGCAACAATACATGAGAGAGTTTTATATTCTGTCTGCATGTATTGTAGCTTAAAAATCTGACTTGTCTGACACAATGTCTAAAACCCAGAATTTATTGTAGCTTAAGAATCTGACTTGTCTGACACGGTGTCTAAATCCCAGAACAGCCAAAGAATCTAGCAGAAGCCAGCACATTTGTTCAAGTCACAAATGACAGCCCCACAAGCATCAATGATAGTCATTAATCTTGCCCAAAAACAATTCAGCAAAATCTACATGTTAGACGAGTAGATTACACGCTTAGGCTCTGAAAATCTGGGCTAATAATACCATCCCTCCCCAAAACTGGCACTTAATGCAATTGAGTAAAATCTACATGTTAGATTTTCCAACCTTACTAGCATCAGGTTATGCACTTATGGGAAATCTGAGCTATAATAGTATTATTCTTGCTAAAAAATTGCCAGCAAAGATTGTGACAGTACTGAAAGAGCAGAAAGATAACAGTTCACCATGATTGAAACTCTAATGCATGAGTTAGTTCCTTTTCGATCGACGACTAATGTAATGAAAAAAACATGCAACTCTCACAAAACAAACATAACAGGATATAGATTTGAATTTGCATCTTCTTCTTTAGTAGTTCATAAATATATCTTGTTAAATAATTGACAAAATTCTCACCATTTATACCATGAAGAGTCCCAGCAGCAGGCCCTTTTTTTCTATCTACCCTTGGTCCTCCAAAACAGCTACACCTCATATCCGCGCGCCGCAATTTATGACCTCTATCTTCTACATCACACAGTTATCAACCTTCCAAGATTAAAAAGGTGACTCCTTACTGAAATCCTTGATTTTGCAATAAAATGCTTAAACTAAAACTTCCAATGATAAACCAAACTACATTCTCAAATTACCATTTCTTGATTACATGTAATTACTTTGAATTCTAACTAGCCTTTCCCTGATCACAAAAAGAAAAAAAAAGGAAAGAAAGAAAGAAAAAGGAAAGCTACCCTTTTGAAAGTTTCATACTTTTCTTTAATCAAACCTAATCCCAGTACCTTTTCTAGCTCAAAGATATCTCTCAATATGAACTTTTCTTTCAGACTATTAAGAACCCTTTACTTCAACTTCTATGCAAAGCAAAAAAGAACAGGAAAAAGAAAGGATTAAGCTGGTACTTAAGAAGAGGTCATTACCTGATTAGATGCATAAACAAGGTGATTAAGAAGTCTCCAAGTTGTACAGTTTCTATATGAAAAATAATAATAGAGAAACACAGAGCATGAAATTGAATCCAAAATTTTGAGTATTCCCTTTTCTTTTATTTATGAATACTGTTGAGGTTTTGACAAAACTTTCTGAATATTTTTATGAATGATTTGAGGTTTTGAGTATTCTTAAAGCTACAATACATGCTGTTTGTGACTTTTGCGTAGTTGTTTTAATGAAAAGGAGAGAAGGAGAGAGTGGAGCTTTGCTTCTCATTTTTCTGCCGTCCATGGCCCCTGTCGCCAGCCAGTCAATTCTTTTACTTCTCTCTGTCATCTCGTCTTTGTTTTCACATGGGACCGATTCGCTTTCAGCCTTGGAGTCCATTCTACCTAATTCGTCGTTTAAAATTTTGACTTAGAATTATTATTTAAAAGCCGTTTTTTAAAAGTAATTTATAATTAAAATAATTCTAATTAAAAATATGTTTGTTAAAAATAAATTTTAATAGTTTTTTCTAGTGAGATAAGTAGTCTAAGTAGAATTCATAAGTTAAGAATTTAAAATAATTTACAAAAATCATAGTAAATTCAAATTTTAAGTTATTATTGATATGTGGTTGGTCTTTGAACTTTCTGTTATAGTGTAAAGGATTTTATTTAATTTGACTATATGAAGTTAATATAAAATATATGCTTTTAGATTAGTTTTTATAAGAAATATTATCAAATATTTTAAAACACGTGGGGAAACCTTTTATTTAATTTTTTTTCGTTCCCCACGTAACCTTTTTGTTTTTTCCACAGTTATTATTATATTATATCTATTACGGAGGTTGAAAAGTGAAGATTGGTTCTGTACCAGTTCATGGTGATATGCTTGATAAAGGTTAGCTTTACCCATGTTTTTTTTTTTTTTTTGCTTATTTTCCCCTGTTTTTTTGTCTTAGTTTTTTTTTTCCTTTTTTTTTCCAAAATTCACTTCTTCTTTTTTTTATTTTTTTATTTTTTTTGTTTTTTTTTAAATTATCTTTGCTAATTTTTTAAAATATTAAACTGATTGAGAATTTAGTTTCGTAGTTTTTTTTAAAAAAAACACTGTTGATTGCTACAGTGTTTCTCCCATACGATTTTTTTTTTTGCTGCAGTGTTTTCCCACATGTTTGTTTTTTTAAATTATCTTTGTCGAATTTATTTTTTTAATATTGAGCTGGTTGAGAATTTAGTTTTAGCTTTCCCCACATTTTTTTTTCCATTTTTTCCCCAAAATTATCTTCTTTTTTCAGAATTGTTTTTGTCGATTTTATATTTTTCATATTGAGCTGGTTGAGAATTTAGCTTCGTAGTTTTTTTAAAAAAAATATTATGAATTACTACAGTGTTTCCTCGCATGGTTTTTTTTAATGATTTTTTTTGTTTTTTCATAATGATCTTTATCGATTTTATTTTTTTTATATTAAACTGATTAAGAATTTAAATTTGTAGTTCTTTAAAACACTGTGGATTGCTATAGTGTTTCCCCACATGATTTTTGCCATGCTACAGTGTTTTTTCATATGCCTTTTTTTATAGATTTTTTTTCAAAATTATCTTTATCGAATTTATATTTTTTCATACTGAAATGGTTGAAAATTTAGCTTTGTAGTTTTTTTAAAAAAAAACAACGTTGATTGCTATAATATTTCCTCACATGATTTTTTTGTTATGATTTTTTTCAAAATTATCTTTATCGATTTTATTGTGTTTTAATATTGAGCTGGTTGAAAATTACAACTGTAGATTTCCTCATGAAACACTATAGATTGCTACATTGTTTCCCTGCATGGTTTGTTTTTTCCTTTCGTTTTTTTTGTGATATTTTTTAAAATTATCTTTGTTAATTTTATTTTTTTTAATATTGAGTTGGTTGAGAATTATAATTGTATATTTCATCACAAAACACTATAGATTACTACAGTATTTTCCTAAATGATTTTAATATTGAGCTGATCGAGAATTTAACTTTAACTTTCCCAACATGTATTTTTTTCTATTTTTTAATTTTTTTAATTTTGCTTTTTTTTCCCAAAATTGTCTTCTTCTTTTTTTTAATTTTTTTGTGTTATTTTTTCAGAATTG
>Ga0307510_10003853_pt1 | contig 17587 bp, 21 predicted proteins | sample 12_EM_MG_FD_207224 | JGI IMG/M metagenome (GOLD analysis project Ga0307510, IMG submission 207224) | Populus trichocarpa ectomycorrhiza microbial communities from riparian zone in the Pacific Northwest, United States - 12_EM | ecosystem: Host-associated > Plants > Roots > Unclassified | place...
GGCTCGGTCGACGTCGATTCTCCCCGTGCAAAGTGATGAAAAGAAACCGCGCAAGCCGCCATGTCAGCCACTACCTCCGAATACAACAACGTCGCGTCGGATCTCAGCGTGAACAAGTCCAAGCAAGATGCCTTTTCTCTCTGGTCGACCGCCGGGGATGCGACAAACAAAGAGTGCGCTCTCCCCATCTTGCACATCTCCAACCGCTCTCACTCGTTCCGTGGTCGCAGGGGTCGTCTGCTCTCTACAGAGTTCATGCTTTCGTCGTCAAAACGTCACTATATGGACTATTACTGGCAAATCCAAAATCTGGTCACCCTCTACGAGATCAAGTCTTGGACAGAAACCGAAAACTATGACCGAAAACTATGCCGACCTCGACGCAGTCAGATAGGACCTGGAGCTCTGCTTCAAGAACGTGAAGATATACAACATGAAGGATAGTTCAATCCGGAAGGATGCAAAACACCTTCACGTATGTTGGCGACACCAATCCGCCGTTTACGTGACACGGCGGACCTCCCTCAGAAACTTGTCAACAACGAATACATCTGGTTGACGGGAGACCGAGCGGTGGAGGGAAATATTGAGGATGGGGAGAACGATGGGGATGCAGGGTCCGGAGATGAAGGGGGGAAGAAAACACCCAACCTGTCCTGGGTGCTCAAGTCGTGTTTCCAGAAGCTGGTCGACAGGGCCGGCGACGAGTGCGTTTCATTTCACATTTTCATCGGTCGACATGTTTTAACTTCGGTCCTTTAGTGGACGGGTTATCTCTGCGGAATTCATGGAGCTCTCCAGCAAGGAATTGCGGTCTGGTTCCTACAAGGTGATCAAGAAGCCTCAGTGTTTTGAAAACATCTTTGTACGCGTTCCCCATTGCCAACGGTCAACATTATCTCATCCCTCCACCGCAGAAAAAGTTGAAACGGAGGGAATACCATACTAACACCAACTTCTCTGAGGATTTCCAGCTTTTCTTTTCGAACGCAATGGAATTCAACTCAGGAGAGAGTCAGATCCACGAAGGCGCACAGACTATGAAGGTGTGCTCCCTGCAAGCGGTTATTTATGCTCTCTGGAAGGCTGAACCGATTGCCATCGTCCTACTTCCATCAGCTTATGTCCAATTTCTCTGCATCGTACTCTCTTCCTGAGTATTCAACTTCGCCCGGGACCTCCAAGATCATGCTGAGGCTTCCCGGTACAGGGTCCGCATGATCTCTACGACGAATGCTCGGTATCTACCCCTGTAAAGGGAGGGCCAGTAATGCTCAGGGTTCCAGGCCCGCCAAAGGATACCAATGCAGTCGTTACGACAGGGGCAGAAGAGCCCGAAAGTCTAACTTCGGCCCCAAGTACGACTCGGTCGAGAGCGGCGAGGGAAGAAGCGGCGGCAGCGAAACCAGCACTAATTCAGCCCACTCCGTTGGCACACCGAAGACTACAATATCGACTGGTCGAGACAGTACCAGTCCAGACCTATTCCACGCATTACCCAAATGCGCCCTATCAACCAGTGGACCCCAGCCGGCAAGCGTCCACAACTCAATCCACCAGCCAACAAGCCACTCCCACTCCTCACGCGCCTACGACGATCCTACTGACATACCCCGCCTATACGGGTGCGGGGTACACACCCTCTACCACGACGACTCCGCTAAACCCTCTGTCCAATCTGAATAACCACGGATACAGATATGGAGGACCGGAATTCGAGGCGGGGGTTACAGGGACGACGGCTTCCTCGACGACATGGGATTTCGTATACGATCGCGACGTACACCATGACAACCACTTCATCCACGCCGACTCCATACCACGGGGCTACTAGCACAACTCCGGCCACCGCCAATGTCAATGCAAATGCAAAGGCAAGTACGGTGACGGCCCCCGCTATGACAAAGACCCCAGTCCCTGTGCCTCTACAAACGTTCAGAACGGTGTTTCTCACGACGAGCATGTGGGCGGAGACTGGAGCTGGATGGGAAGGGAGGGGTTAAAGTGTGGAGTGTGAGGTTCTTGAGCAAGGAGAAGGGGTTGAGTATAAGTGGGTTCGATGTTCCTCCCCGCTCTACCGTCGATCCGACTGCCAAGGTGGAGACGGCAGGTGGAGGTCAGGAGGAGGGAGAAGGGTACGTGGGGATGAATGAAGAGAGGGACCCTGAGGAAGAGCACGAAGACAATGGGGATTACGAGGCCGAATCTTCTCCAGCAAGGTGTGGGGTCAACGTAAAGGAAAGGCCGGGGGGCCGGGGAAAGTCAAGGGCACCTCCGCCTCCTGCTGCTGTCTCGCCAACGACGATAGTCTCCCTGGTGAACGCCGTACTTGGTGAGGGGGACGTTACAGTGAAGATAAACAACACCGTCGTTCCATTCTGTCCTTCCGTTCCAGCCTGACGAAGGTGGACGATGGGTCGGACGAAGAGGAGAATGGAGATGGAGAGGCCCTCACGAACGGGAAGATGTGGCAAGAACAATAAGCGATGGGTGTGGGATGTGGACGTGCCACTGGGATCGAATGTTTTGGAGACCAATGAGAAGGGAGGAGCGGTGTGGGAGGTTTATGTGGATAGGAATTTCTTGGATGGACCTTAGACGTTCCCTTGGGTCGTGTCTTCCCTCTCTCCTGGTGCTTAGCATTCTGGTGTTTTACCACCCCTGCCGGGTCTCTTATTTCGGCTTGCCTTCCAGTTGTACATGTACGCCCGCCTCCTTCCCGCGGTTTCTCGCTCTCTTGTCAACAATCGGTAGTGCCGCAAAGCGGCATAGTCCACGGCCAATGTTAAAGCTGAATCGAATGACCCCGCTCAAATATCAGCGCTTCAGCTACCATGCCAAGACTAACGGAACTGAGAAGCTGCTGCTTGTAGCGTTTTCTTTACAATAAGACGCAAATCAGCACTCCGTTTTTGCGGTACTAAGATTTTTTCCGAGATTTTTTGCCCCCTCGACTTTAATTTCGTCCTCGTACCGCCCGATCGTCTCCCACTTTAGGTGCGGGCTCGGTTGGAAGCTTGTCAGGCCGAGGGCAGCTCTGTCGAATATCCTCAGGATGCACAACCAAATTCATTCCAGAAGAGACGGAGCAACGGTTTCGAACAGAAATATTTTCAACGCCAAAGCGAACGGAAACGCCAGGGAGCGGAAGGTTATGCGTGGGGTATGGACGACATCGAATGCACCAAACGAAAGACCCGGGGAAAGAGAGAGAGAGCAGGCCGGATAGGTTATGCGCAGAGTCTACAGCTGTTAGGAAACGGTGGTGTATTTCCCTAAAACAGACAAAGGATCAACAAGTCAGAGCTAATGAAAATTCCGGAGGATAGCGGGACTTACAGATGCGGACCTGGGAATCGTATGAACCAGTCGCAAAAAGGCTTCCGGCGGGGCTGAAATCAGTCGAGTAGACTAGAACAGAAGAACCGTCAGTCCAAGGTGCTCGGATCGACCTCGGGGATACTAACGGACCTGGTTCTGTGTGACCTTTCAACATCAATTGGACGATCCCAGACTTTGCGTCCCAGAACTGAACTCTGCCGTCATCCGATCCGCTCACCACCCATCGGCCATCGTGCGAGACAGCAACGGAAACTACCCAGTCCTGTGCCCGACGGTTAGACACATCTTCGGTCAGCAAATTTGACACGTACCTTGTGACCGATGAAATCCATCGTGCACGCGCTGTTGCCCTCGCGAGTACCAACATCCTCCTCCCCATCCAAGGTGTCGCGCTTTGAAGCCCCCCGTGAGTTTTGTCGACTGCCGGGTCCATTTGCTAAATTGGGAACATCCCAGTACTTCAGTGTCTTGTCACAACCGCCGCTCACCAATCCACGCCCATCGGGGGTGAACGCCACGCTAAGAACGGCACTTCCGTGTCCCCACAGCATCTCCAACAATTCACCAGTGCAAGCGTCCCAGATCCATATCACCTATAGGAATTGCATTCGAAATGCACCCCAATAAACGATGATAGATCACGTACCTCATCATAGCTACCGGCGGCTACTAGTCGTCCATCAGAGCTAATAGCCACGCTTGTGACCCTATCACCAACGCTGTTAGTGATTGTAAGGATCTTCGACGACCCGTCTGTAATATCCCAAATCCTCGTCGTACCATCGCCCGACCCAGAGACGACGAATCTCCCGCCCGGGGAGAAAACGACCGAGCTGACCACCCGGGTGTGACCCCGAAATGTGTTCAAGATTCGCCTCTGGGTGATATCCCAGATCTGGGAGCACCAAAATTTGTCCTATGTTGAGCATTCGGCTCGGAAATGATGACCACGGCGGTAGCGATCACCAACACGAAAGTTCTAGAACTTACTCGGACCACTTTGTCCTCTCCCGCAGTTGCGAGCAGTTTGCCGTCTGGGCTAAAGCATACTTGGGAGTCTCGGCGGAGGGAGGTACGATCGAAGCAAAGAGAGTGATGTCTTTGCGACACGGAGGTGATCCGGCACGTGCTCCCCTTCCGAGGGCACCACCACCTCCTCGCACTCCGGTCCTCCCTCCGCTTTCCTTTTTCTTTTCCCCACTCCTTCTCTCATTCCCTCTCCTCTCATCTCTCCATCAACCCATCAATCCTAGAAACTCTCTAACGCACCCAAATCAAACCTTCAACCGCACACGGACACACACTCTCCGTCTCACTCACACCCCCCCCCCCTTCCCGAAACAACCTCAATCATGGCAGGAGAAGCACAACAGGACTGGAACGAGGACATGTTCAATCAGTTCCGGCAGACAGTAATGGAACGATTCAGTTGTTCCGAGGAGGACGCCGCCAACAGATTGCGGACCATGATTCAGAACCTAGCCGAAGAACCCCAGGGCCAACCCATACCTCCACAACGAGGTCTATCCCCCATCCCCCTCGCCGACTCCCCACCTCCGCAGAACACACCACTTGAAGAAGAGCCACAAACTCTCACCAAGGAGGATAAGTTCCCAGACTTTGATCTAAACGCCTCGATCTCCGATCGAATCCCGCACAACCTGAGCCAATACGCAACCGGAAAGATCGAAAACATGGAATATGTTGAACTCTGGTATTTCACCACGGAAGGATGTAAAGAGGCGAGCAAAGCCACCCCGACTGCAGCAGACGACACCTTCGGGATCCTCAGCACCAGCACCGGTCTAGCACTTCAATCAATCCGAGCCACGAAAGCCTCCCGCAACGCCATCGCAGACGAACAGCTGAACTGGGAACAAATAATGACGACCCGTCACACCCTGATCACAACAGCGAGCCATGTGAAATGGCCCAAGAAACACGTCTACGCTCTCGCCGAGTTTTACATCAACCTCGAAAGCCGAAAAGCGAATGGAGACAACCCGCGTGCCCTCATACTCTACCACGCAATTGTCCGAAGGCGGTGGCACGAGGCAATGAAACGTAGAGCACCCGCTTTCAACCTAAGCATCATCAACGACGAACTCTACAAAAGATGTGAGGACCAGATAAGAGACCGTGACCAGGAAGAATTGGCCAAAAAGGCAAGTAACGTTGCTCACCTTCCCCAATGCAACCGACATCTAACGACCTCTCCCCCCCCTTTCCCTCACGCACACCTCCGCATTCTCCCTTTCATATTTTGCAACGCCACGCCACGCAACGCAACGCAACGCAACGCAACGCAACACCTTCCCCCCCCCCCCCTTTTTGCCACAACCCGTCTAACCTCACGCAACGCCCTACACCCACATGGACCCTCATTTCGTTTATCGCCACCTGTGAGGGTGGCGATCCTGACCCAAAGGGAAACGATTGAGGTACAAGGGGGACACAGGGATAGAGGCCGGATGAGGAGACGTGAGCGGGACATGGGAAGAACGAGATCGTCTAGATCACGGTCCCCAAAGGACAGGTCCCCGAACCCACGATTTCGGAGGAACGACTCGGAACACTCGACGCACCCACTCTCCGCCTGCCCGATATGCCTCAGCAGAAAAGCACATCAAATACGAAAGTGCCAAGAAACCACCCTCTGGGATGGGCGAAACAAGGCACGGTGCTCCAGAACAGAGGATGGGAGAATCGTCGACGGCAGAGGACGCACGCTCTGTAGCAACTGGAACCAAAAGATTGGATGCAAAGACAAATCCACTCGACACCTCCACAAATGCTCAGGCTGCGGAGACACGTCGCATGGCGCTCAGCAGTGCAGTCTCGCAGAGAAAACGCAACCCACTAACCCCACTCAGAGCTGAGTGCTGGGAGGAGGAGCTTCAGCGTGCACACCTACACAAAAAATACCCACAAATCCCCGAGTACATACGACGCGGCGCTTACGCCGGCATCCCTCAACTACATTGCTCGTACACTCCCCCTAATAAAGACTCTACCGAAACATTAGCAGAAGTTTTTAATGAAATGATCCAATCCGAATTCCACAAAGGAAGATACCTTGGCCCCTTTTCACAAGAAGATCTCGAATGTGAAATAGGTCCCTTCCAATCCTCGCCTCTATCCCTCGTCCCAAAGGCAGGAAAACCCGGAAAGTATCGCCTAGTACAGAATCTTTCACATCCACACACGAACTCCCCCACACCATCCATAAATTCACTTCTCAACTCGAACGACTTCCCATGCACATGGGGAACCTTTCGAACGGTCTGCACGTTAATAAGAAATCTCCCACACGGCTCACAAGCCGCAACCAGAGATATATCTGAGGCGTACAGGATCATTCCGCTGCATGAAAACCAATGGCCAGGAGTGGTAGTGCGAATTTCGAATCACCCAAAACAATTCGCACTCAACACAAGCAATAGTTTTGGGGGAGCAACAGCCGGCGGCTTATTTGGCCTATTCGGAGACGCTCTAGCGGACCTGCTACGAGCCAAAGGAATAGGACCGATACTCAAATGGGTAGACGATTTCATATTCTTCAGAATCCCCCACAACGCTATCACACGTTACAACGAAGAAAGAGAAACCAACCGAAAAATAGTCGCATCCAACGGAGGAAGACTCCAAACAGGAGGACGGTTGTGGTACAAGGGCAGAGTTCTCGTGGACGTAGGCGCAGAACATTTTGCAGAAGATTTCACTTTCCCGATAAGACACATCCGAGATCATGAAGACCGCGGCATCATCTTCCCATATGGACTCGAGGACGTTGAAGAAGCAACCGCACAGCTGGGAATCCCTTGGGAAGCAACAAAGGACGTGCCGTTTAACTCGACAATAACATTCGCAGGCTTTGCGTGGGATCTAGACCAAAAACGAGTATCCTTGCCGCAATCAAAGAAAGAGAAATATTGCCAAGCAATATCAGAGTGGCAACGACAACCCACACACACGCTCGAAGAGGCATGCAAACTGTACGGAAAGTTATTATACGCATGTCACATCATTCCACGAGGCAGAGCTTATCTAACAAACCTCGAAAAAATGATGGGAACTTTTCTAAATCGCCCCTTCACCCCTCGACACCCTCCCAAACAGCTCACCGAAGACTTAGCATGGTGGAAGAACATCCTCTCTCAACCCTTGCTATCGAGAGAAATACCAGGAGGACGCGACGTCACAGACGTCCGAGGCTTCTCTGATGCCAGCTCATCCGTTGGCATTGGCATTATCCTTAACGGCAGATGGAGAGCGTGGCGTCTACTCCCAGGATGGAACCAAAACGGCAAAGACATCGGTTGGGCCGAGGCAGTCGGGATGGAACTACTCGTCCGAGCTATTATCCAACATAGCACGCACACAGGAATCAAAGTTTACGGAGACAACATCGGTGTCATTGAAGGATGGTGGACAGGCCGAAGCAGAAATGCCGAAACCAACCAAGTCTTCAGGAGAATTCATGAGCTACTGGAAGACCACGATACAATCCTCGTCACCAGATACGTCAACACTGCCCAAAACCCCGCAGACGGACCCTCGAGGGGAATCTACCCCTCAAGAAACCTCCTCCTTCCCCCAGTTGAACTACCAGACAACATCAGACCCTTCATCGTCGACTTTGACGCCCCTCTCCAACCCGTTGAGAGAGACGCTTCTCAAAGCGCTCACTCGAAACCAATCCTACCTCCCACAGAACACTATCGGAGGCACCAAGCGAACATCAACGCCGACGAACAACCAGAAGGTGCAGACGAAACGTCTCCGCATCATTGAGGCCCTGAACAGAAACCCCTCGCCTCGTAAGCAAACAGCTCAAATGCTCAAAACCACATCCTAACCCTCATACAGAAATTGCGCACACCCCAAACGACAACCCACACCTCCTCCCCCTAAAACCCTCAGAGTTACGGCCGAATTGTCCCGCAGGCGATCGCATCCGCCAGTGGAAACCGAGAAACCCCCGCCACACTCTTGACGACAGCGGACGCCCAACAAACCTAGCAGAAGAAGACCTCGCAAGAATCAAAGAGGTACTCGAGGAAACCTTCGCACCAAACACCAGAAGCACCTACGGAACAGGTCTCCTAATGTTTCACATCTTTTGCGATCACAAAGGAATCGAAGAGGAACACAGAGCACCCGTCAACCCGATAGTCTTCTCCAGCTTCATCTCAACACTCGCGGGCACCTATGGAGGCAGCACCATCAGAAACTACGTTTACGGAGTCAGGGCATGGCACATCATACACGGTGTGAAATGGAAAATCAACGAGGACGAGGTGGAATCCCTCCTCAGGGCCAGCAACAAGATATCACCCAAAGAAGCACGACAGAAGGAGAAACAACCCTGGACAGTAGACTACCTCGAGAACATCTGCAAACACCTCGACACCAATGACCCGAAGGACGCCGCGATACACGCATGCCTCACCACTGCCTTCTGGGGAACTGCAAGACTCGGGGAAGTAACCGTCTCGAAGCTCGATGGCTTCAACCCTGAAATTCACGTCAAGGTATCAGACGTCCAACATGGTGTACGAGACCGAAACAACCTCGAAGAAACAGTCATCTTCATCCCATGGACCAAAGCCGCCAGAGAACGAGGCGAAAAGATCTTCTGGGCCAAACAAGAAGGAATAGTTGACCCGAAAAACGCCCTAGACAACCACCTTAGGATCAACAACCCGCCAGAAGAAGGACACCTGTTCGCATACAAACACAACAGCAACATGCGGCCCATGACAAAGTCCATCTTCCTCACAAGAATCAGCAGAATCGCATCGAAAAACAACCTCAAGAAACTACCCGGACACAGCATTCGCATTGGTTCCACCTTGGAATACCTACTACGTGGGGTCCCTTTCGACGTAGTCAAAGCCAAGGGACGATGGCAGAGCGAAGCCTTCAAGGGCTACTTAAGGAAGCACGCACAAATCATGGCCCCATACATGCAATCAGACCCAAAATCCTACGAAACCTTCGTAAGATACGCAATGCCACCAATCCGTTGAGGTAAGCAACAGGAACTCCATCGACTGAAATCCGGGTACCGAGTTAGAGCTAACTCATGCGTCGATAGATCTCCTAACACACGGGTAACGCAGCTCCCTCGGAAACCCGGATTCCATACCCCACGATCTGAAAGCCCTTCGGGCTTTCGCCCAGCACTCGCATTCGTTCGTACATAGCCTCACACAGTCATAGCACATGCGAATATACTCTCGTTCAACATCTGGAGAAACTCGAGTGAACGCAAAGAACTCATAATGTGCATCTTAGACGCATTGTCCGCAGTTTCATCGACTAGGGCACTGCAACAATGACGGTGTCAGGGCCATGCCCATCGGCCAACATGCGCTGAGAAGACCGGACCATATTTGATCCCCAGTTTCCGTATCATAGATCTGGGCTGCCTCAAAGCATCCCGTCGCCAAGTACTTGCCGTCCGAAGAAAATCGAACACACAAAACATCACTAAACCCGGAAAATACATCATCAGCCTGGAGATTCGTGTTATAGAGGTGACCGAACAAATGATGCCACCAACGTTTCGTGAGGTAGGGTGTGAACCAAGCTGACGTCGAGCACTCGTTTGGCTTTGGGGTTGAATGTGGCGAACCAATCGCTACCTTCCTTTTTAAATTCCGGAGACAACGTATATCGGTCGGGATCTTCAAAAACCAGGGGGGACGTGCTTCCATTGGGTCCGGCTACATGAATACAGCGAATCAGTAATTGAAAACGCGGTTTGTTATAAATGCAGGGTGATATTTAACCAGTAGTGATTGACGCCGTGGATTCAGAACTTGGGGATGGGCCAAGAGCGTTGGGACGATCATAGGATTGCGCTGGTCCATCTTGTTTGGCATTGGTGGAATCAGAGAGTGCCTAAGATATGTCACGGGTTATCATACAAAGAAAACATATCTGCCGTGTCGGACATCGCACTCACCGGTAGCTCGGCTAACCTCTGTTGGCTCCCTGGAAACTGCTGGTGTGAACCTTGGCCCGCGTACACACTATGAGGCTCATTTCGAAATGGGACTGAAGTCCGGTCATCATCCTGTGGATCTATTCGGTCCACTACAAAGGCCATTTGAGGGTGAGTGAGGTTCAAGACAAGACGAAGAAACGTACTTGGCTCAATACCGAGGCTGTAGCTCAATGCGAACTCTAACTGTTCATCGCCGTCTGACTGAGCGTGATCACCTGAATCAGGGGGTAGCGGCTGCCAAGCCGTTGAACCCCGTCTTAAGCATCGGAGTACGTCGTCAATTGTGGGGCGCTTCTCTGGCTGGAGTGACCAACACTGCTCCAACATTCCCCACAGATCCGCGGTGAACCACACCCCTTCTTCCCCCTCCGGTCTCCCTGGACGTTCGCCTTCGACAATCTTCCTCATTACAGTCATCCCATTATAATTTGGGAACGGAGGCTTGCCACTCAACACCTCGAGTATCACCATTCCCAGTGCATAACAATCTGAACGCTTCGTCGGTCGTCTGTCCACAATGCCGAACCGGTCTGGGTCGAGGAGTTCCGGGCTCATCCATCTTGTCGTCCCGGCACACTTAGGTGTGCTCGAGCTCGCAGAGTACGTAGAGTCTAAAATGATAGTGAGAAGTCCAAAGTCTGCCAGGCGAGCCTGGCCATCTTGATCGACGAGGATATTGACCTTGATGAAAACCCCGCTTCAGGTGGTGGAGTAGGAATCAGCACTCGAATTCGTACCCCCTTCAGATCCCCATGAATCATCCCCTCGCCATGAATATATAGCAACCCCCGAGTCACGCCTTCGAGCTGCCAGGAATGATTTCATCAGTGACAGGTGGGCCAGTGGTGGGAATAAAACCCTACGAGCTCGAACCGGTTTGTATCCCTGTGTGCCTTGATGAACTCGTTGATGTTCCCATTGACCATCCAATCCGAAACCATTGCAAAGAGCCCCTCCCCCATCGTCACCCCCAATAGCGGGAGCACGTTCGGGTGGCGGAGAGTCTTCCATGTGACAGCTTCCTTGCAGAATGTCTGTGCGATCACAACGATCATCAGCTCTTCGATGTGCACCCCTGGCAAGCCTTGGGCGGTGACTTACACTTGTGATCTTATCAAGATCACTTGCTGAATACACTCTCAGGACCTTGACTGCGACGTCGCACCCTTGATGTTTGCCCATCCACACATCGGCGTACCCACCACTGTACAGTGGATAACCGTTTGATTCGTCAAAACAGAGCGGGATTTGAAATGGACCCGGAAGCAAAGCGTGATGACCACATATCTTGCACAGCGCGTTCAGGCACTTCCTCTTCATCTGCGGTCCTAGGCTTTCCAACGTCTACTCGCCATGAGGTCAGTTCAGTGAGCCATTTTCTGTGGATGGAGGAAGCACCTCGTCTGTCATGTCGACAAAAGTTTGAGCATCCTCCCTGCATAGGCCCTTGACTGCCTCAGCCACGAAGCGATTGGAAAAAATAGCCGTGATCAAGGAGATGCGTTTATGGGTAGAAATGGGTCGATCGATCGAGCGTTTCCATGCTGAGATTCTGCAACCCATAAACTGGTCAGGCCAAAGATGCGTGGTCCCGGAGAGGTTTAAACCTACAGATTGCACAAAATCTGCAACGCTTGTGGACGCTGGCGAGGATCCTGGTTCCAGCATTGCTGGGTCATCGTCCATAACGCGTCTGCGAAAGCCGGGTGGATCGGCCGTGGCGGACGCTCACCAGCAACGGTCGCCAACATAGCCGCGTGAGGTGATTTGTCATTGAACGGAACGGCACCGGTGAAAACCTTTGCTTAAATGAACGAGGTTCTCCAGACCTCAATCCTGAATCTGCAACGGACCTCAATCATGACCATGGCGAATGAGAAGACATCCGCTTCCTTGCTGAATGTCTCTCGATTGGCCAAGATCTCCGGTGCAGTCCACCGTATACTGTCCCCGTGCTCATCCGGAGCGCTCCGTACCAAATCCAAGTTCCGAGTGACCACGGCGAGACCACAATCGGTGATTCGTGCACAGCCTGTAATGTCCACAAGGACATTTGGCTGGTTGAGTGTCAATATGCCGGTGATAAAATGACCAAGGATGATCGCGTACCCCTCTGAGATCTCCATGAATAAAGTTGCAGAAGTGGAGGTAATTCAGGCCCTCTGCGACATCAGATAACTGGGGAAGGGGTAAGCACGTCGCACAGTACGGTAGAAGAGACACCTACAAGATTCAATCTGTCGGCGTCTGGATGGTTCGTGATGTATCCCGTTAGGTCGAAATCGGGCATCCGACCCAAAACGAGTTGGATGGGATCGGCGGTGACACCCAGGAGGGGAACGACGTTCGGGTGCGACAAGTTTTTCCACACGACGACCATTCGGCGGAAGGCCTGGAGATTATTAGTATCCAAACATGGGTGAAAGTGTCATCAAAACGCACCATCTTGAATGTCCGTGGGTCTCCGTTGGGGTGCATCACTACACGTTGAATTCGTACCTTCGAACCGTCGAAGGTCCCCTCACGCACGGATCCAGAAACTGGGGGGAGGCTGATGGCCAAGAGAGAGCTTGAAAGCGTACACGATTTCGGTAGGATCTCGTTGACGCCGCAGATATTTCTGAGTTCGTGCAAGTATTCCTGAAATGCGGGGCTCGTATGATTTGAAATAGACACAAGTACCTACGACAGTGTTGGGCGCGGATTAGGGAGGAACGGTTTGGATACTCACGCTATCTAAATACTCAACGAGCCGCCACAAATCTTCGCCTTGCAAGCTCGGAAGAGCACTTCGATACCCTTTACTGCGAAGGAAGTTGCTGAGGTGCTTGTGGAACTGTGGTGAAGTTCTGTCGAAGCCGTGGAGTTGTTTTAGCACGTCAGATGGGTTCATGTGAATGTCTGGCGAGGTCAATGGCTTGGGGGGCTTGGTGTATCGGCAGGGGGGCAAGTACAGCCTCGCGTAAACTGCAAGAGGCTCGAGCGCCAAAGTGTTCAAAGATCAATATAGTAAGCGCTGGATACCATCCGCAAAATGCGTCAGAACGCAAACGGTGACCGGTGAAGGATAAATGGGAGCTACTGTGTGGGTGCGCGAGATATCGTTCATCGACTCACGCCGAGTTCCCTCGAGGGAGACGCACGGCATGAATGCGTGAACATTGAACGTTCAACGTTCAACGTTTGAACAGTAAGCGAGTCGTCTCACAGAGCAACTCCACGCTCCGTGACTGACCAGGTGTTGCTATCTGACCGCTACACCAAAAAAAAAAAAGCAGTAAGCGAGTCGTTGATCGATGAGAATCCACAGCGACAATTACTGGTGTCACTTTCGAACCGGCACGTCACCTGGTAGAGTCCGTCCCACCTCGTCACCCTCACCATCCTCACTCTTCCACCCCAACCCGGGGACATATGGTCGATATCTCCCCGGCTCTCCCAACCGTTCTCTGTCTCCTCATCGTTTCATCCCTGATCCTGCCGTCATCCTCGTCGTTCCCATCCCCTCCGCGAAGTTGCTGCCCTCTTCACCCCGAACAATCCCTCCCCAGTGGGCTCTCGCGAGCGCCGTAAGGTGTGGTCGAGATTTGACATATTACCTCATCATCTCCTCCCGGTCAATTCGCGCCGCCCCATCTGAGCTGACTTGCCGGTGAATGGTCTTGTGGTTACACCCTTACCTCTAAGACTGGATTTCTTCTGAATGAAGGAAGGATTTCAAGTGCCGGCTCGGTCGACGTCGATTCTCTCTATGCGGAGCGACGAAAAGGAACCGCGCAAGCCGCCATGCCAGTCACCATCTCCGAATATAACAAGGTTGCGTCGGATCACAGCACTGTGATCAAGTTCAAGCAGGATGCCTTTTCTCTTTGGTCGACCGTCGGGGATGTGACAAACAAAGAGTGCGTTTTCCTCATCTCGCACATCTCCAACCATCCTCACACTCGTTCCGTGGTCGCAGGGGTCGTCTGCTTTCTACAGAGTTCATGCTTCTTCGTAAAAATATCACTATATGGACTATTACCGGCAAATCCAAAATCTGGTCGCCCTCTACAAGATCAAGCCTTGGATAGAAACCGAAAATTATGCCGACCTCTACGCAGTCAGATGGGACCTGGAACCCTGCTTCAAGAACGCGAATATATACAACATGAAGGATAGTCCAATCTGGAAGGATGCAAAACACCTTCACGTATGTTTGCGACACCAATCCGCCGTTTACGTGACACGGCGGACCTCCCTCAGAAACTTGTCAACAACGAATACATCTGGTTGGCGGGAGACCGAGCGGTGGAGGGAAAGATTGAGGATGGGGAGAACGATGGGGATGCAGGGTCCAGAGATGAGGGGGGGGAGAAGAAGACACCCAACCTCTCCTGGATGCTCAAGTCGTGTTTGCAGAAGCTGGTCGACAGGGCCGGCGACGAGTGCGTTTCATTTCACATTTTCATCGGTCGACATGTTTTGACTTGAGTCCTTTAGTGGACGGGTTATTTCTGCGGGATTCATGGAGCTCTCCGGCAAGAAATTGTGGCCTGGTTCCTACAAGGTGACCAAGAAGCCTCAGAATTTCGAAAACATCTTTGTACGCGTTCCCCGTTGCCAACCGTCAACACTATCTCATCCCTTCACCGCAGAAAAGGTTGAAACGGAGGGAATACCATACGAGCACCAACTTTTCTAAGGGTTTCCGGCTTGTCTTTTCGAACGCTATGGAATTCAATCCAGAAGAGAGTCAGATCCACGAAGGCGCACAGACTATGAAGGTGTGCTCCCTGCAAGCGGTTTTTCATGCCCTCTGGAAGGCTGAACCGATTGTCATAGTCCTACTTCCATCAGCTTACGTCCAATCTCCCCGCACCATACTCTCTTCCTGAGTATTCAGCTTTGACCGGGACCTCCAGGATCACACTGAGGCTTCCCAGTACAGGGGCCGCCTCGGTCTCTACGACGAATTCTACGGTATATGCGCCTGTAAAGGGAGGATTGATGATGCTCAGGGTTCCAGGCCCGCCAAAGGATTACGAGGCCTAATCTTCCCCAAGAAAGCGTGGGGTCAAGGGTAAAGTAAAGGTCAGGGGGCCGAGGAAAGTCAAGGTTGCACCTCCACCTCCTGCTGCTGTCTCGCCAACGACGACAGTCTCCCTGGTGAACGCCGTATTGGGTGAGGGGGACGTCACAATGAAGATAAACAACACCGTCGTTCCACTCTGTCCTCCCATTCCAGCTTCACGAGGGCGGACGATGGGTCGGACGGAGAGGAGGATGGAGATGGAGAGACCCTCACGAACGGGAAGGAAGACAAGAACAAGCGAATGGGAGTGGGATGTAGACGTGCCATTGGGGTGGAACGTTTTGGAGATTAGTGAGAAGGGAGGAGCGGTGTGGAAGGTTTATGTGGATAGGAATTTCTTGTTGGATGGATCTTAGACGTTCCCTTGGGTCGTGTCTTCCCTCTCCCCTGGTGCTCAGTGTTCTGGTGTTTTACCACCCCCGCTGGGTCTCTTATTTCGGTTTGCCTTCCAGTTCAATGTAGATGCACGCCCACCTCCTCCCGGCAGTCTCTCCCTCTCTTGTCAACAATCAGTAGCCCCGGAAAGCGGCATAGTCCACGACCGACGTCAAAGCTGCGTCCAACGACGCCGCTCACATATCAGCTACCATGCCAAGATTAACAAAACAGAAGCTGTTGCTTGTCGTGTCCTCTCTTACTATAAGAAATCAGCACTCCGTTTTCGCGGTACTAAGATTTCTTCCGAGATTTTTTGCCCCCTCGACTTCATTTTCGTCCTCGTACCGCCCGATCGTCTCCCACTTTAGGTACGGGCTCGGTTGGAAGCTTGCCAGGCCAAGGGCAGCTCTGTCGAATATCCTCAGGATGCACGACCAAATTCATTCCAGAAGAGACGGAGCAATGGTTTCGAACAGAAATATTTTCAACACCAAAGCGAACGGAAACGCCAGGGAGCGGAAGGTTATGCGTGGGGTATGGACGACATCGAATGTACCAAACGAAAGACCCGGGGAAAGAGAGAGAGAGCAGGCCGGATATGTTATGGGCAGAGTCTACAGCTGTTAGGAAACGGTGGTGTATTTCCCTAAAACAGACAGAATCAACAAGTCAGGGCTAATCAAAATTCCGGAGGATAACGAGACTTACAGATGCGGACCTGGTCATCGAATGAACCGGTCGCCAAAAGACTTCCAGCAGGGCTGAAATCAGTCGAGTAGACTAGAACAGAAGAACCGTCAGTCCAAGGTGCTCGGATCGACCTCGGGGATACTAACGGACCTTCTTCCTCGTGACCTTTCAACATCAATTGGGCGATCCCAGACTTTGCGTCCCAGAACCGAACTGCGCCGTCGCTCAATCCGCTCACCACCCATCGGCCATCATGCGAGACAGCGACTGAAAATACCGAGCCCTGTGCCCGACGGTTAGACACATCCCTGGTCAGTAAATTTGACACGTACCTTGTGACCAATAAAGTCCATCGTGCACGCGTTGTTGCCCTTGCGAGTGCTAACATCCTCCTCCCCATTCAAGGTGTCGCGCTTTGAAGCCCCCCGTGAATTTTGTCGACCGCCGGGTTCATTTGCTAAATGGGAAACATCCCAGTACTTCAGTGTCTTGTCCTTACTGCCGCTCACCAATCCACGTCCATCAGGGGTGAACGCCACGCTAAAAACGATACTTCCGTGTCCCCACAGCGTCTCCAACAATTCACCGGTGCGAGCGTCCCAGATACATACCGCCTACAGGAATTGCATTCGGAATAAATCCCAACAGACGATTGTAAATAACGTACCGTACTACGACTACCGGCGGCTACCAGTCGTCCATCAGAACTAATAGCCACGCTTGTAACCTCATTATCAACGCTGTCAGTGATTGCGAGGGTCTTCGACAACCCATCAATCATATCCCAAATCCTCGTTGTACCATCGTCCGACCCAGAGACGACGAATCTCCCGTCCGGGGAGAAAACGACCGAGTAGACAAGCCGGGTGTGACCCTGAAATCTGTTCAAGATTCGTCTCTTGGCGATATTCCAGATCTAGGAGTGACAAAAGTTGTCCTATATTGAGCATTCGGTTCGGAAATGATGATCACGGCGCTAGCGATCACCAACACGAAAGTTCTAGAACTTACTCGGACCACCGTGTCCTCTCCCACGGTTGCGAGCAGTTTGCCATCTGGGCTAAAACATACACTCGTAGTGTACATCT
>Ga0307510_10003854_pt1 | contig 17587 bp, 8 predicted proteins | sample 12_EM_MG_FD_207224 | JGI IMG/M metagenome (GOLD analysis project Ga0307510, IMG submission 207224) | Populus trichocarpa ectomycorrhiza microbial communities from riparian zone in the Pacific Northwest, United States - 12_EM | ecosystem: Host-associated > Plants > Roots > Unclassified | place...
GGGCCACAAATTCTTGGCTTGAAGTACGATGCAAATTCTTGGCTGTGATTAAAGCGCAACAAGCCTGTGATTAAAGTTCATGTGAAAGTGCAAACTTCAAATAGACTGATTTATTATCAGGTCAAAAGGAAGGATTAAATGAAACTCTATGTTTTTTTTTTTAGTGAAAATTCAATTTTAAAAAAAAATTATCGCAGCAATTTAGGATTTTGAAGAAGGAATTCCAGTCAACTAACGGATCTAAACTTTAAAAGGTCTAAAAAATCTTTAAAAAAATTTAAAAACATTTCTATAGACTCGGGCTACCATGCCCAAGCCCAACTTCTACCAAGATACATGAGCTAGAGTATGATAGCCCGAGTCCATACTAGATGTACACCTAGGCTCGGGCATAAAAGCCAGAACCCACCATCTAAACACACGTCTAGCATGCTGGGCATGACATGCCCTATTGGTTGGGCATGCACCCCAGCACCCCCCTGAGCTGGGGCTATTATGCCTAAACTTAACATGTTTGAATTCAGGCAATGCATCTAGATCTATCTTTCAGACTTAGACACCTTGTCTAAACCCAACATTTTTTTTTAGAATTTTTTTCATGACCTCACACGGGTCCCTTGATATTTTATATTGATCTAATACGTATGATTTTAAGTTGAATACTACTCAAAATATCACAATACTGAAATTACACTTTAGCCCTCATCTCCATAAAATAACAAAACTCATGAGCTATAAATACATCATAAACCCTTTAAATTTAAGGTTCACAGTCTCTTTATTCTTAACACTTTAAGCATGCATATTTTCTAAAAGCTATTGATTTAAATATCGGAGAGTCCTCATTTCCATTAAATAAAACCTTTTGCAAGTATTAGCTACTAGCTAGTAACTTTGATTTACCAGGCATCTACCGCTAACAGCTACTAATCACCTAATTTTTCATATCAAATCATTAGACATGTTAACTAAAATAACTAAATTAAATTTTTAAAATTAAAAAATTAACTAATTGTTCAATATATCAATTTAATTTATTTATATACATCTAGTCATCATCAAGTTAACGTCTTATAAACTAAGACAGCCTTGGAATAATCAACGCGGGTTGTGGGCAAATGCTAGCATTATTTTCTGGCTTACAATTATCAAAACTTTTCTAGTTGCTTCCGTGTGTTTTAGCCTTCATCACGTGAAGCAATTGGACAACTTGGAGCAGCACCACAGGAAAGTCCCTCAAATGCCAAAGTTGACTTTGCGACAAACGAAGATTAATCAATAATAAGATGCCACTGAATGATTTTCTGTCGACTCTGTTTAAAAGTGTAGTATTCAATGAACTTTTACCAATTGAACTTGAATTTTTGAATTGATCTGATTTTTTTATAAGATAATAAGATATTAATAATTAAATTATTATGAGGATAATGTATAGGTGGCTCAGTGGTAAGAATTTTAGATTAAGAGATTTGTGTCTCAAGATCGAGTCTTATGGTTGCTAATATGATGATCATTGAAGGCTTACATAGTCGTTAACTTCAGGGTCCGTAAGATTAGTCGAGGTGTGCGCAAACTGACCCGGACACTCATATTAATAAAAAAAAAATTAAAATGGATTTTACTTATTATCATGTGTTTAGTTTAGATTTTTAACTAATGCATTTGCGTAATCTAAATTGTATTACTAAGATTTACTTTTCACTCATCAGTTAATGGAAGAAGGTGACAACTACTGGATGGTTAAACTTTTTACAGTGAAATGCTTCTTTTTGTAATTCTAGAAGGTTAACGTGTTTGACTTGAAAGCTCATGAGTACCAAGTCTAAGTGTTGATTCGAAGAGAATTCATGCATGTTTTGCATTGAAATTATTTCGGTTTTTAAAGTGTTTTTTATAATTTTTTTGTGGTTTTGAAATATTAATGTCAAAAATTAAAAAAAAAACTGAAAAAGTATGATTTTAATATATTTTTAATTAAAAATTAATTTAAAAAAAATACAGATTTATTAGTGTATCACTCGACAACCTTCAAAAATATTGACCAGTGACCACAGTCTACATATCTCCTTAATGTGCCTTGAATGTTTTACACATTTTGCACTAGAGGTTAGATTAGACTTTTGAAGCAGATGGCCGCATGCTTTTATTTTCGTTCGTTCGTTCGTTGAGAGGTCATGTATAGGCAGGCTGTGTTCACTATTCAGAGCATCAGGGTGTTCACAGGAAGACTTCTAGCATTCTATTATTGCACTACAAGTCGTTCTTCCTTGTGTACTTATAGAGCACGTTTGGGAACGCGGCTGCGGCTGCGTTCCTAAAAAATTTAAAATTTTTTTTTTTACTAAAATTTTGTATGGTTTGGATCGTTTTGATGTGCTGATATCAAAAATGATTTTTAAAAAATGAAAAAACATCATTGACATGCATTTTGGCACGAAAAGTTATTTGAAAAGCACCCGCAACTACACTGCAAAACATGCTCATATGGCCGCCAGCTTTCGCATACGTAGCGTTACTAGTTTAAATTTTCTTATTAACCCCCTCTTAAATATTTAGTATATTAGAGATGAGTAAAAAATTTTAAAAATTGATTTAACTGATAAAATTAAAAAATTAAATAAAAATAAATTAACTAATTAGAAAATCTCAAAAAAATTCTGGTTGAGTTCGGTTTTAGTTTTAAAAATTTACAATCAATTGAACTGAACCAAACTGAACCGGTTCAACTAACACTTAAAAAACATATAAATACTAGGTTTTCTTCCAAACCCTAAGGTAGCTGCCCCCAACTCTTTTAAGGGGTGTTCGAGAGTATGATAGATATTGTTTTTCGCTTATAAATGCATTGAAATAATTTTTTTTATTTTTTATAATTCATTTTTGATCAAATGAATAGAGTAGTGTTTTAAAAAATCATTTTTTATTAAAACCCTAAATTCAACCTAAACAATTATTTGATTTCAACCAAACCAAATACAAATTAATAGAGTATTATGTTTATCTTACTTATAGGACTATAAGAAAAGATGAGGTGGTGGCTGCGAAAGTGGTGGAAATGACAAAGGAAACAATGAGTTTTCAACGCAAAAACATCTAAAGATACTTGGAAACTAAGATGAGTTAGATTTTTTGTTGTTTTAAGAGATTAATGGGTTTTTTTAACATAGAAATACTTACAACTATATTTTAAGTTGTCACACTTAAAAAATGCGACATGTAGTTTTCATGTTTTATAAGCTTGACATGTAGTGGATGTCTATTTTTGAAGCGCAAGAAGATTAAACTTATGTTATTTTATCGAATCTTTTCAAACGAAATCATTCCCCTAAATTTTTTAAGTTTATTGTGCTATTAAAAGCCATCTTACTGCGCCAACCATCAAGCAAGCCATCTCGCATAATTAATTAGTAAATGTGTTGGATTGTTTCACGTTTCTCTGTGTCCGCTGGTAAATGATTAATTAGTAGGTTGGATTGTTTCACGTTTCTCTGTGTCCGCTGGTAAATGATTAATTAGTAGCCATTCCTTTCTCTTCTCTTCCGCTCCTTTTTTTTATTTTTTATTTTTCTTTCGGGTGAGTTTTCCACTCCTTCCCTTTTTTTATAAACATTTCTTAATTTATTTACATCAATATCAGTTTGCTTCCTTGCCTTGTTAGATCAAGATTTTTTTTTTTTTAATATCCTATAATTTTGAATCATATTGAATTTGCTCTTGATAATTATTATTGCACTTTGGATCAACATTTTTCTGCCTATCGATCAATCACTTTTGGCTTCATCTGATCTAATCTGTTGCTTTCTGATTGCTTTATTTTGTTTCTAATCATTCCCTCATCTATTCTGTATTTTATTTTTTGATATTTTCATTTGAGTTTTATCCTATGTTTGTTGTCGTATAAATTGCATGCTTGAAGACATGGATTCAATCCCGTGAGATAAAGGATAAGAAGGAAGATTTTTTCCCCCCAGTTTTCTTACAAAAATAAATCGAACCAAAACCGGTTAATTTAAACCGGTTTCCAGTTTGGTTTGATTTTTAATATAAAAAAACTGATCTAATCTGTTGATTTGATTAATTTTTTTAATAAAAAATCAAACTGAACTGAAAATATTCAACCCTGTAATATATCTTGTGTTCTCTTTTTTCTATTATTGATAGTGAAATTTTATGCCAGCGGTTGCTTTTTATACCACTATAGTGGAAACGATGCCTTAGACGTTAGTCTATTGTTGCTCTTTTTCTTCGCATAAATGGTCCCTCCAAGAATATTTAATAACTTTATCGTTGATTTCTGATTATTCAGTTTTATTTTGCTTGCTGTGAGTAATCTGATGATCTGTATAGTTTTACCTTGCATAATTCTTGTTGGATATTTAATATAAAATTATACTTTATTTTTGCCGAAATGTTTATTATTTTTTTAATTTCTTTTTTTAAAGAAGAGTGAATACAAGCTAGAGGAGGCGGCAGAGGAACTAAACACCAAATGGATCCTGGCACCATATAATATATAAAGTCGATCAAACCTAGTGGAATGTTGAGGCGAACAAAGAAGCCACCCATAAAAACTTCGAGAAATCAAGAAAAACTATGGAAATATAATTGAAAGGATATAAAACAAAATCAATTGGCTAACTGTTACTACTTATTTCTCCATGAGACTCTGAAAATGCAGCCCAGGTCACAAGAAGTAAAGGAATTGGAGGCATTCGGAGTTGTATTTGGACAACCTTATATATATCATGTCTTCTTCTGGCTTACTTCTGTTCATCATCTTAGGAGTCTCTTTATTTTTATGTTATGAAAATATTTACAAATTTTTTTTGATTTTTTTGATTTTTTATTTTAAATTAATATTTTTTTTGTGTTTTCAGATTGTTTTAAAGTGCTGGTATCAAATATAAATTTTAAAAAATAAAAAAAATATTATTTTAATATATTTTCAAGCAAAAAAATATTTTGAAAAACAACCACTAATATAATATCAAACAATTCCTTATTCAAGATGCTAATCTAACGAGAATCCGAGTGGCATATTCTAATTGTAGAAACCCTAGTTGAAACCTGCTGTCTTCAGCATTGGAACGAATCGGGCATATGCATGATGGATGAACAGATATTCCTCGTGGAAACAAGAAACACATGCGTGTATTTTGTTTGACGTTCGAAACTTGCTGCTCATGTGTTACAAGGAAACATCCGTGGATTGCACAAGTAGAAAAATCAAAGCTGATTTTGGGTTCCGAGGTTGGCTAGCTAGCTAGCTAGGTCTTTGTCTTTCTTCTCTATACAATCGCCTTTAAGAGGTTTACTTCCATCCATGTAGGGATGAAAAACACACGTGGATTTATTACAACAAGCCGACACGACATTTTTGTTTGTCTCTAGCTTTCAGTTGAAGTAAACGACGAGTACTCCAAACAAATATTAATCCCGTCTATTTCATTTGGTTTTTGTAAATTATTTTTTAAAATTTTATGTGTTTTTTTTGTTATTGAAAAAATTAATCAACAAAAAATTCTTTCTAATTAAAAAAAATTTGATTCTTATTTTTTTATTGTTATTTATTTTATTTGAAATAATTTATAAAATTATTTTTTTAATTTCATCACCTTTCAACTTTTTTATCTGTTAAATTTAATCTTTATTATTTTGATTGCTATATATTTTTTTAGATAATTTATGAAATTAGATTTTTTTTCAATTTCATTCTCATTCAACTTTTTAATTTATAAAATTTGTTTCTCATTATTTTTAATAAATTTTAAAAAAATATTAATAAATTATTTTTCAGCTCATTTTCTATGACATAGCTAAATACTAAAAAATGTTTTTAAATTTATTTTTCATAATATTACCAAACATAAAAAAAAAAAATACCTTTTAAAAATTTATTTTCTAAAAAGATCATTTTCCAAAAGAAAACGTCATCTTCACCAAACAAATGAGCCTAATAGTAAGTAGAATACTAGAATGTCAACTCTTATCACAAAGAAACTAGATGAACTGAATGGACAGCCCGCAAAGGCAAGGGCATTTTGATGAGATGTAAGAAAGATTTAGATGATCATCTAGCTGCAACCAGGTCAATAATGTCACCTGAAAGCATCCAAAACTGCCGGTGGCAGTTGCTCTCAGCATCTTGATTCCTTGACCAGATGAGTGACGACATGTACATTGGTGAAGAAAATGCTCAAATTTGCAAGTAATGATCGACCACACCAAAACCATCAAGAGCAGTTTATGATTGGCGGCTTCATGGCATGTAAGAGATTCAGTGGAGGAAATAACAAGCAGCTAGCAATCAATTTGAAAAGCTTTTGAATTTTTTTTTCTTTAAATTAATTTATTTTTGATGTTTTTTTTCTTTAAATTAATTTATTTTTTATTTTAATTTTTGCTAATATTAAAAATTACGAGTAGCTGTGCACCTGAAAACATTAGATCAGGTCTCTTACTATTAGTCAATTGCCTTTCACCATAAGAAAAAAAAATTAAAAAAAAAAAGGAAGCTTTTCCACTACGCATGGCAGAGACCAGGTCAGACTCCAATCACCATTTTCTTTTTTCAAATTACAAGGTAATTTGTTTGCCTAAAATTTCATTTAAAGCAACCTCGAGTACCAAAAGATGCAGCTTTTTGCAAGTTTATTGCTTTTAATTTGACTCGTTTTATTTTCAATGTTCCAGAATGCTGTGAAATGGAAAACACAACAAGTGACTTGCAGACTGTCACTTCATATGTAAAGAACAGTAGAAGAAATCTGTATTGGTAGATTACGCAGAAATGAGGTTTTATGAACCGGGTTGGAAAGAGATTATCATTTGATCTATTGTTTAAATCAACCATCAACTTTGACACAGTATACTACAGCCAAGCCTTGATCCCAGACTAGTTGGGATCGGCTACATGAGTCCTTTGCACCATTCCACAAGATCATAAACCAAATCCATCTCGGCATCAGATTATCATCAGTATCCTAGTCCTGATGGCATTTTCATTGCAATTGCATACCTTGAGCTCATAAAGCAACATTTGATGAGCATGACACATTCATAATGCATCCTACCAGGTAGGAAAATTTGGTGCCTGTACTCCCAAAGGGACTGCTTCTCACAAAATTGGCCATTCATAATCTTGCAATTGGGCCTCCTTGGTAGGGTAGCTGATCGTATGCAGCCACGTACAAAACTCGTGTTCCTGTCAAAATCCAGTTAAGCTTTTGCTTGGGATATTAGATTTCTTTGAACTTACCAAACATTGGATTTTCGATTAATTCCTTAGCAGAAGGCCGCCTAATGGGATCAGGACAAACCATGGCCTGATAAAATTACGAAACCGTCAGATAAATCAGCCATGCAATTGAAAGTTTTGTTTTTTAATTTTTTTTACAAGGAGAAAGTTTGTTGATATTTCATAACAATACAAGACTAGACTTGATACATAGTGAAAGAACAAGTTTCATCTACAACAAAAAAACTTTTCACCTAACCAATTAAGTATATAAATTGCTTCAAGCAGGTTTGGGTTATTACAGGGAACCTGCAACTTAAATGGACAACGAAATATGTTTGCCACCTTAAGAAATTCAGAAAGGCTACTAACATGTTATTTTGTTCTCCCTTCATATACAGTTCCTGCAAACTATACTACACAGGGACAATTCTAACCAATGAAATAAGATACAGCAGCAAGTAAATGTAAGTGAACCATTCTGAACTACGTACTTGAACAAAACTGTAAAAGAGAACATGGTCATTAAATACCATTTTTTTTCTTTTAAGATGCCGCCTTCAAGACAGTTTAGACCCATTTCCATAAAAGTCTGCAAGCACGATGACAATTTGGCCAGATTCGGTGAATACCCCACCCAACCTGCCTGAAAAACACCAAACTTTTACGGCAGGGGCAGGTTGATGCACCCCCAACCCCAAACTTGCACACTTAACTAATTTAATTGCAATATATATTTTTTTTTTACACATAAATTACCGATTTATTACGATAAATATTTCACATAAATTCTAAAAAGATTCTTTTTAAGATTTCCATGATGAGCCAAATAAATCCTGATCTGCTCGTAAACAGGGCACATGACTGGGAGGAAAAAACCTTAACCATTTGCCATTCCTATGGACCGCAAGTAGAGCAGACAAGAAATTAACTTGTAATACCTTTAGTAAGTTCTGAAGTTGCAATGAATGACCAGGAAGGAGAGGCAGTTTGCCCTCCCTGAGGTTAAACAAATGGGATCCTGATTGTGGCAAAGTTGACCCCCTAATAAGCTCATAAATAGCTGCTCCCAAGGAAAAGATGTCAACTTTGTCAAGATAATTGTAATTCTCATTCAGGATTTCTTGAGGCATATAGCGTGCATCACCCTCTTCAACTGGTAGACTCTGGTCAAGAAGTGTTGCACATCCAAAATCACCGAGCTTATAAACTCCATTCTTGAAATAAATATTGTCAGGTTTCACATCTAGGTGAGCTATTCCTCTCTCATGAATAAACTTTAATGCCTTCGCAATCTGTAAGACTTCTGATGTTAGAAATAGCTTTTATTATTTCAATAAGAAATTTATTGACATCATCATAAAAAAACCCTTTGTGGCAATGCATATGTGCCACCATTGAGAATTATCAAGTTCATATGAAGTTTTCAAGTATTATGTGGTCCATGGAAAATGTTCACCTGAAGTAAGACTTGCAGTGCTTCTCCCTCTGTTATGGATTCAGAAGATCTATTAATGGATAAGCTGCCATCACAGAGTTCCATCTGAATGTAGAGTTGCTCATTTTCAAACCAAGACGAGTAGTATCCAACAATGTTCTCATGATATCCTAAGGATGTAAGACAATGAAATCAACTAGAAAACAATTCTTCATGCCACAGCTAGCTGAAGTACAAAAAGCTCAGAAATTAGTACTCCACTAACCTAAAGCTGCTAGAGCTTGAACCTCCATTAATGCTTTCCTCCTGTAAAATGTAAACAGTACAGCCTAAATGTGTTGGTTGAACAAATGATTTTTGTATCTAAAAAGCATGAAGAAACTACCTTTCTGCATCTTGATGCAACTGCCTTGTGCTATGTTTCACAGCATACAAGCAACCATCGATTCTTTTCAGAACTTTGAAAACACAACTGAAGTTCCCAGTTCCAATTTGCTAGAAAGGGAGGCAAAGTACTAAACATAAGTACAAGAAATGAAATGTAGTGATCTGAATAAGTCTAGAGCTTTTGGAATCTGGATAGATACCTGGATTTCATGAAAATCTGTGTGATAGCGTGACAGACCATCACCGCCGGCAAATGCTGCAAAAAATCCTGTTGATTGCAGCATTAAGTAACAAGAATTTCTCTGGAGAAAAGTTTTGCCTTCTAAAATTTATAGAAAAATAATGAATAAGAAATTGTAATTGTAATTGTAATTGTAATCATCCCATAATCATGTTGTTCACTTATAACAAACAAGAATGTACCTGCGCATTTTGATCTTTGATTGCCAAATGGATCTATACCCACTTCTGAAGCATCTGTTAAATACGGGTTCTTGATGCAAGGAGGGGGCATAACCCGACAGCGTAAAAAAACAGCAGATTGTGATACATAATTTTGAGGCTTTTTGGTTTCCAGAGTTGATGGTTTCTCAATTAACATTTCTTCTGCACTGATGTTATCTTTCCCGATATCCACGATTGGTTGCTGGTCAGACAATGTAGGACTGAGAGGATGAACTGGGAATACCACACGAGAGAAGAATACATGTAATTAGCATCTAATACCATGCTATGAGAATTCGGTAAAGCTTGAGATGATATGAACAGATTTAATGCAAGTATTCTCAATTTTGCAATGCGAAGCCAGTTGAAACTTCAATCAAGAATCGAGCATGATACAAATGAACTCGGCTTACCCTGTCGAAGTTTTTTTGATATGACAGTGTTTACTTTCTCCGGTGATTTGGGGCATGGAATGTTTTCCTGTGGCAAACCAATATTCAAACCATCGAAAAATTCATTTTTAATTCGCAAGCATGTATCAATCTGTATATAGTATAATACACTTTAAGGCATCACCTTGTTGCAATCAAAACTGTAGAGCAAGTTCTGATTGTCTGGTGTGATATAATCTGGAGTGCTGCATTTACAACAAGATATTAAAGAAAAAATTAATTCAAATGCTTGCAGATTGCATATACAGATTCAGTGACATCAAAAAGAGGATTGCGTCTCGATTAAAACTATTGATAATTCGATTAACCATTATCAAAAACACCAGACAATAACGAGAAAGACATTATTATTAAACTCATATTTCTAAAAAAGAGAAACAAAAATTACCAAAAGAAATCTTGACTGAGGATGAAATCTTTTTCATCAACATCCTCAGCAAGCAGCTGAGGATCGATGAGGTCGGAGTCCAGAACGTTCTGGAAGCGAGATGATGACGCTGCTGCTGCTGAGGTGGCAGAAGATGATTGGATTTGGTGGTGCTGAACCTGTTGCGAGTGGGTTATTAATGTGCCCTTCTTCATTTTGGCGGTGGTGCTGCTCGCCCTCCTGTTTTTCTTCGTATAGCTTCTCTTTGTAAGGGTTTTCCTCTTCATCAACTCTCTCTCTCTCTCTCACTGCCTGGGAGCTTCTTTGGCTTCTCTCTCGTGTGCTTATTTTATGGGGAAAAAAAAAGATTTCTATTTCTTTTTTAGAGAATCAAAATTGCGCGGGACGTCTTCTACTTTGACAGAGATCGGATGAGGGAGGGACTACTGTATGGTACATGGACTCTACTTTATTATTGACTTGACGGAAAAAGTGACTGATTTAACTGCTTGGATAATTGAAATGATTTGATCTAGACTTTTTGAATCAGATCTACAATGTCATGATTGGTTAGAGAATGACAGTAATTTACGTTGCGTCAGCGTACCGGGGAAGTTTTCAAATACTGTTTGTTTCTGTGTTTTTTTTTTTTTTGAATTTTTTTGTTTTTTTTTAAAAAAAAAAATTTATATATTGTTAGATTGTATTTATATAAAAAAATTAATATATTTTTTAATAAAAAAAAAATTTTAAAAAACTATCACAATATTAAATTGTTTTTTACCCGCGGCAGAAAAAGCAAGCGCGCTTTTTGAGAATTCTGTAGTTTCTTTTTTGGACAAAACTCAACTATTTTGTTTCAAGATTGGTCGGGTTGGAGTCGTTTCTTTTTATGTACCCAACTCCGATTTAAAATACCCACGACTATCGAGTCACGACAGGTAAAAGACTCTCCATCAAATTGACATGGGATCCTTTTCGAAGGTTTTTTTTTTTTTTTTTTTTCATAGAAGTAGCATAATTGAAAACCAATTTATTCATATAGATAACTCGGTTTAAAAAGTAACAGTGTCATTTGTAATTTCTTAAAATATATATATATAATAGAGATAATTTTATTATAAAAAATAGTTTTGATAATATTTATTTATTTTTAAGATTTAACACAGCTTTTATAAAATTGAATAAAATTGTCTCAACCATATTTTTAAAAGAAAAAAATTACCTCTAGCATCTTACAATTTATTAAAATTATACTTGTTCATCATGTTTTAAAAATTACAATTCATTAAAAAAAATTAAATATTAAAATATAATTAAAGTATCCTCATATATATTATAACCCATATAAACACAATTTCATTAAAAAAAATTAAATATTAAAATATAATTAAAGTATCCTCATATATATTATAACCCATATAAACACAAATGATATATTATTTCGATTTAAATAATCAAAATTAAATATACTTACTAAACTCACATTCATACATGCAACACATATATATCAACACAAAACTCTTTTTCTAAAACATAATTATTTAAGCCAATATATTAATAAATATATAATATCATACCATTCAACTAATTTCTAAAATCAAGCTCAATTTCATTACATTTTAAAATTAAAAAAACCCCTTACAAATTTAATTCTACTTCCTTTCTTACCATACCAAAATAACATAACACACAAATTCATAATTGCTTATACAAATTCAATACATTTACCTCACTTTCTATAAGGAGGGGTTTATCTGGTCAAACTTTAGGTTTGCTCTCCGCTTTTTAGAGGTCATCAGTTCGAGTCTCACAAATCTCATGGCCACTGGAGACTTACATGGTCGTTAACTTCAGGGCCCGTGAGATTAGTCGAGGTACACGCAAGCTAATCTGAACACCCACGTTAATAATAATAAAAAAATACTCATGTTCCCAAATAAAATTATAGATACATACATATACTCAACTAACCATTTATTCTAAAGTCTAATTTCCACACAATATACATCAAACTAACCTATAATTACATCAATTCCCATTCAATACTTCCATTCCTCTTACTTTATTCATGGTCGTCCTTAAGCCTAGTAACTATTTTCTTAAGAAATTGAGTTACTATAATACTTTACCCATTGACTTGGACTTGGAATAGAATAAGGATTTTCTTGCAACTTTCTTCTCCTTTCCTCTTCAAATTAATTTTTTTATCTATTTCTAGAAATTTGATCTCTTGATTTCTTCCCAAACAAGTTTATGTATAGTTTTCCCTCGCTAATATTCACCCAAAGCACTCCCAAGTCAAATCTCAACCTTGGTTTTAAAGAAAATAAGAAAAAAATAAAGAAAAAAAGATGATCTTCTCTCCTTTTTCCTTCATTCCACCAGCCAACCCTAAATAAGAGGAGCGGGGGTATTTTTTTTCTTCAAAATTTACAAAAAAACAACTCCTACAAGCTTTAGTGTAATTTTTAAGTAGTTTCCCGTCCATTGTTATTATTTTACACTATTTAACAAAGCTCCCTCTGTAAAATTCATTTTCCTTTTTGGTGACTTCTTATATTATTCATGGTTTTATAGTTTTGTTAACGTGTAATGATGAGATTTGGAAATTGTATTTGCAATTTGAAAGTGTACGAATATACTAGTTTAATCCAATGTTTTTACTTTTTATTGATTTTTTTCATGGATGACTGCAATTAAAAGTACAAAAAGAATGTAATATTTTCACATCAATGCCAAGATTATTATATAGATTTGGATTTTGTAATGAGAAAATTGTTGTTCTTGGTAAAATAAAGCAATCAAGGGAAATAATTAGAGGAAGATCTGCGACCTCCATAAAACTATATCAAGTGGGGGAGAATGAAGTGTAGCGAGAAGGTGGGCTAGTGGAGGTGAAAGAAAATTGAGGATTTTGATGGCATGGGAAATTGGAGGAAATTCGATACCAATGTGTTGGCTGAGAGGTTTGAATTAAAGAGGATGGATGGATTCAGCCTGTTTGTTTTTGAATTTTAAAATTGTTTTTGAAAAAATTTATATTTTTTTTATTTTAAATTAATATTTTTTTTGATATTTTTAGATTATTTTGATGTGTTAATGCTAAAAATATTTTTTTAAAATATAAAAAAATATTTTAATATATTTTTCAAATAAAAAATAATTTAAAAAACAATCACAATCAATTTTTATTAAATATAATGCTGGCCTTCGTGGCCTTCTATTTAAGAGCAAATGAGAATGACAAATGAAAACAAAAACATACCAGATGCTTGTTCTTGCTTGTCTCTTCTTTAACTATTCCAATTCACGTATTACTCTGTTTTATATTATAAATTAAATACATATGAGTTTAATTGATTCGAGCAATTTTCTTGAATGAATAAATTATATTCTTTTTTTTTTATTATAAATCCCAGAAAAAAAAACATCCAATGTGCCTAGAAATTATTGGATGATTTTTTTATAATTATAAATTATGGATAACAATTTCATTATTTTAATGTCTCAATAGCTCTTTAGTCATTAAAATAAATATAATAATAAATTTATAAATAATTAAATATTTTTTATTGAATTTTTTTTTAAATATTAAATATTAGCGTGTATAAATTTTAAAGAAAAAATATTAGAGTGTATAAAAATAATTATAAAATAAATATTTTGTTTTTGTAATTATCCCATTAATATCAAAGAAAAAACAGTACAATCAAGTGCTGTGTGGCTTGATTTATAGGACATGGCTCTCCAAACTCCCTTGATTACTTTTTTTTTTTGTTATTTTTCCCTAAAATTTTACAACCAACTTATTATTTTTCTCTCAAGCTTTTTTCAAAAACATATTTATAATAAATTATACAATGGGCGAGTCTCTGCTATACCCATATTTTTAATTGTTTTTATCATATCCTTATATAATTTAGGGGGTTTTTTGGAATAAAAAAAATATAATCTAGATGAAAAAACTTTAATGAAAGAAGTTATATCGGAGAATCATTGATTTTTTATTTTTTTTTACCAAACAGAGTCCGCGCTAATCAATAACCACATATAAACTTGTTTGTCACGCCACGCAACAACTAAATGTAATATAACATAATCATTAGATTGATAAATTTTTGAAACATTTAAAAAACAAAAGGACATTTAAATATTTATATAATTTATAATTAGTAACTTGCACGGGAGAAGCAGTCTTCCTCTAGACCATTGCGAAAAATTTCCTTGAAGACGAAGCTATCATCACCCCCTCAATCCTCTCAAAAACGACACGTGTCCAAAAATAAACCAATCACCACATACTATTTGAGTATTTGATATCATTAAACGACACAACATCGTACGATCACTAGGACAAGACTATCCCCGTTTTCAATTCTCCAACAAGCCAATCAAGATGTACAATATAGTAATTTCAACTTAACCCGGACGCCCATGCTATGATTGCTGTCTCCATTTCATAACAATCCCCTTAAACTTGAAAATTCTCTTTTAGGGCCGGCATCCATGGCTACTCTCTCAGCTTACTCCTCTCCTCCATGGCCAAATTCAAATCCTAACTCGGACCTTCTCTCAACTCAAGATGAAATCGATTCGCAAGCTCATTCCCCGTCCGAGTCTCAATCTAACGATTCGCTGTCGTCTATTATGCCTCCGGATCTGGACCCGAACCCGAACCCGAACCCAAATCCCATTACCAATCACAACACCTCTATATCTTCTCCACCTCAATCAACCTCAACGCCTCCTCTGATTTCTCTCCTCCATCTCTCCTTCAACCAGGATTTTGGGTGTTTCGCTGCTGGAACTGACCACGGGTTTCGTATCTACAACTGTGACCCCTTACGCGAGATCTTCCGTCGCGATTTCGATGGCGATGGAAATAGCGGTGGAGGAGGGATTGGAGTGGTTGAGATGCTTTTTAGATGCAATATTTTAGCTATTGTTGGTGGTGGACCTGACCCCCAGTACTCTCCAAACAAGGTCATGATCTGGGACGACCATCAGAGCCGATGCATCGGGGAGCTATCGTTTCGGTCCGAGGTCCGGTCTGTGAAGCTAAGACGGGATAGGATTATTGTTGTCTTGGAGCAGAAGATATTTGTTTATAACTTTGCGGATTTGAAGCTTTTGCATCAGATTGAAACAATTGCGAATCCGAAAGGGCTTTGTGCGGTTTCACATGGTGCAGGATCGTTAGTTTTGGTTTGTCCAGGATTGCAGAAAGGACAGGTTCGGGTGGAGCATTACGCGTCGAAACGAACTAAGTTTATTATGGCGCATGATTCGAGGATTGCGTGTTTTTCCCTCACGCAGGATGGGCAGTTGTTGGTTACTGCTAGCACTAAGGGGACACTCGTTCGGGTTTTCAATACAGCTGATGGTACCCTGCTTCAAGAGGTGTGTGAGTATTATCTTTTCTTTTGTTTGTGTTTTGTGACTTTGTTTACGTGGATTGTATTTTTGAAGTTATGTGAATTTATATAGCTAGCTGTATTGAGTTTGAAGTGTTGTTGGTGTAATGTGGTTCGGAAATAGTTGAGGTTGCTGGAAGTGAAATATATTGCTGTGGAGCTGGTTGTTTGGGTGTGTTTTTTGTGACTCTCGAAAGGATTTGAAAATTAGTTGCGAGGAGTTGAATCTCGTTTTAACACTTCCCAAAACGAAGGAAGCGTTATGAATGACCATTTAGTGTTAGTTGATCTAGACAAACGTTAGCTTTGGATGTATCCACTATCTGGGGCTTTTGTTAACCTCTTCTTTGTACTTTTTAAATAGAAATTGGATATGATTTCTAGTCTGTACCATGAATTAGGTGTTTGCTCTTATCAATTTGTGATATCATGCCACCTGCTCCTGCTGTAATAGTTGAGGTAATTCAGGTCAAAATGTAAGGAAAGTTCTTTCCTTTGTGGTTTTCATAATGGCATATGAAATATGATGTAGAGATTGTCGGTGCTTTCAATGTATTGGCAAGCAAATGCAATCTTTGAAGGGGAAACTGGATATTTTGTGGGGATCTTTAAACTGTTTTTGTAATGCTGCATGTGGGTGCTAACTCTGTTCTGAATCCTTTCAGTTGATTTATTCTTATATTTACATTTGTGCTTCGAATTAAAGTCGTTGTTTAAATAATTGGCCTATGACATTTTGGTTCTTATGTAATCTCCATTTCATGCCCTTCAATGAATTAATGTCCTCTTTCTATCCTGATCTTGGCTTGTACCCCAACTCCTCGGCTATGGGATGTCTGCATTTCCACTGTTATTTTCTGTGTATATTGTAGAGAAGTAAGGTTTTTTTTTTTCTCGTTCACTGTTCGGTGAGGGTGATTCTTATAAAGTTACAGTCTCGTGAAATTCTTTATATGCCCAAACTAACTAGATACACAAATGTAGGTGAGGAGGGGTGCGGATAGAGCAGAAATTTATAGTTTGGCATTCTCTTCAACTGCCCAATGGCTAGCTGTCTCGAGTGATAAGGGCACTGTCCATGTTTTCAGCCTTAAGATTAATCCAGGATCTCCAGGAATTGACAGGTCACAGAGCACAGATGAGCCTAATCTTGCTGTTACATCACCTGCCTCCTCTTTATCTTTCTTCAAAGGTAAATGGCCTTAACCCGTCTCTTCTTCCATTGTAAAATGTTTGAACATTATGCTGTTGTCACTTTTTGAGCATCGTAACTCTATCCCTTTTCATGTCAATGGAATATTTATGGAGAAGACATTGAGAACCAGCATTTGCAAAATTACTAAAATATTTCACAAGTTTAGTGAAACAAAGTCTTGCAACTTCTGTTTAAAAAAGTATGTGAATGTTTTCCATTTGTAAATAGAAGAAAAGGACGAGGAATCATCTGATATCGAACCCTAAATACAGGTCTTTTTTAGCAGTTTGTTATGTCTGAATACCATTGCTGGTTAAAGAACATTAATAATGAAAAGTCATTGACTCTATTTAACTGTCTCCTAAAAGTGTGTTGCTTTCAATAGAGCACTTGTAAGTACAGCAAGTGGGTGTTTACATCTATCCACTGAAAAAGTTTTTATTTTCCAATCCCCACTGCAGTATCAGGACAATTTATACATGCATTATTTTGTCTCTGTATTTTAATTATGATTTCATCTGCAGAATCATCTGATATCGAACCCTAAATACAGGTCTTTTTTAGCAGTTTGTTATGTCTGAATACCATTGCTGGTTAAAGAACATTAATAATGAAAAGTCATTGACTCTATTTAACTGTCTCCTAAAAGT
>Ga0307510_10003855_pt1 | contig 17587 bp, 14 predicted proteins | sample 12_EM_MG_FD_207224 | JGI IMG/M metagenome (GOLD analysis project Ga0307510, IMG submission 207224) | Populus trichocarpa ectomycorrhiza microbial communities from riparian zone in the Pacific Northwest, United States - 12_EM | ecosystem: Host-associated > Plants > Roots > Unclassified | place...
GTTGAAGGATTGTGTCCATATCCTGCTGGGTCTGCGGGTTCACAAGAGACGGCAATGGCGTCGACGATGGCGGTGGGCTGGAGGAAGGTGTTGAGCTACGGGACATGGTCACAGACGAGGGAAACGACGTAGACGACTGGGATTGGCTAACAGAGCAGGGTTCGGTGGAAGGCAAAAGAGAGGGCGTGGAAGGTCTAAGAAGTGCAGATGGCGTAAGAGAGAGAGCAAGGGTGGCCAAGTAAAGGAGAGGCAGGACAAGGTACATCGTGGAGAAAAGAAGAGCGGATTCCGTCTAGGCCAGAAAGGAGAGTGAGGACACCGAGAGACTTTAGTGCTTATAGGTCAGTGCAGCCTGAGCGGGTTTCGTCAGGACGGACATATTTGAGTCGAGTCCGCGAGGTCGGCAGAGGGTAGGCCGCGGCAGTCCGTGACCGCGTGGTTCGGAAGACGAGCGCGACTTCTTACGAGCTCTTTAGTATCCTCGGACACAGCCCATGGTGTATGTCGGCATGAACGCCTCTATGGTCTTCCGGATCACAGAACCTGTCCCTATCATGTTCACTCGAACAGTGATTAGAACTGACGACTTCTCATAAAAGAGCGCTACAATGAGCGTTAAAGTTTGACGAGCGGGAAATTTGGCTGATAGTACTGTGCAGGACATACAAATTAAAAGGTGATTTCACCCTCTAGAGAGGTGATAAGCGGAAAAATGGGCAGCCATCGGCTGATTTCCGAGGGGCTGGTTCAGTGGCTGATTCGCCACCCGTTTAAAACCGCCTTTGGAAAGGGTGGTTCTGGCCCTGTAGTACTGTAGAGTTGCCTTGTCAGAGGGACGAGGTGGGTTACTCTCGTACGCAGCGTTGCACTTGAGATAACGAGATGGCAGAATGGTAGGCCAGTTGCGCCCCTCAATCACTGGCAGCTGTCAGAAAATTTCGGACCAACGCACCGAAGAGTGCGAAAGTTCACAGGCAACAACGCTGTTTGTTTCGGCGTGGCTCCATAGAGCAAACGTGGCAACGCCCATACAATAATTGACTGTGGTGGTGTACCTCTTTTCAATCAGCTGACCGAGTTTGTGCTGTAAGATGTATTCGTTTGGCTGTATTTGCGTCACATGTTCACGTGATCTATTTGCCATATGGTCCGAACTACTGTACTTGGATTCACTTTTTTGGTGTGCACTTTGCGGTGCTGTTGCGCTTTGAAATATACCCGCTGTCACTGGGAGAGCTATTCTTTTTTCTCACCCGGATCATATTTGATTCCCAACAGCCCAGATATCGGGGTGTCTCAAACTCCACTTTCCCTCTCCAATTCTCGAGCACTGAACCACATTTGAATGGACTCACCACCGCGTGAGTCTCTAATCTTATCTCTGTTCCAAAGGCCCTTTTTGATCCGCCGAATCCGCCTTGCGTTTTTTTTTCCCACACTCAGTCTCTGTCTCTGACGTCGGCAGCAGCATCTCTCAAAGAATAGGGAATCAGTCACCAATGTATAACCCATACGCGAACCGGTATCCGTCATACGGTGCATACGGTGCTGGTGCATACGGTGCCGGTGCATACGGCGCATACCCAAGGCAATACGGAATGTACGGGGGGTACGGGGGGGTACCGATGAACCAATCCTACTATTCCTACGCTCCCTCCACCGCCTACTCCACCTACTCCGACGGTCGATACACAACCGGAGGCCTGCATGCGGGCGGGCTCCACGAGAACATGTACTTCAGCCTTAATGGCAAGTTGATCAGGTCTTATAAAATTCGGAGCTACAAGGTGTGTCCGATTTTGGGCCTTTGAGCCACGTCCCCGTTGTCGATGTTAACCATCGATTTCCTATCCATGGATCCAGAGAGCACAGAAACACGTCCTAGACTTGTTCCCAGAGGTGCTATCAGGCATCGCGTCCTCCCGCATCCAGTTTTACGTACTGCGTCCCGGCTTTTCCCACGGACAGTACACCGGCTTGAAGTCGTACATCTCGAAGAACGCATGGCGAACAGAAATAGACACTTTGCGAGACCACGAGACGGTTGGGATCGAGGTTCGACAGAGCATTTCAGTCGCAGAATCCGTAGCCAGCTTCTTCAATCGCTCCCGGGTCCTATAGGAATCGCAATTTGTTTTGGGTTTGGTTTTCTGTACTATATATTTCGTCGACGCGCAATGGTGTTGTACTAGTTCCCAACATGTTGTACTACTATACCGAGTCTCGTTTGTTGTGTAAACCTCACTACTAATACTATACGTTCAACGTTGACCACGGCCCCTTCGAGAAGCTGCCTCCTATCATAACAGCTGGAAGCAACTTGTCCTACGGGTGACTCGAGTCCTCAAATGACCAACGCATATAGTTTACGGTAGAGCACCGGGATTGTTCCAACAGCCGTTCCCGCGTGATGAAGTAACATAACTGGTGCATGCATTGTCCCCTTGTTGTAATCTGTGTTGGGGCGATGAGAGATATTGGGGATGGCAACTCTGCCGTGAACGCGCGTCCCCGGAAAGAAACCACCAAATGGCCTCGTTACAGCCAGCAGGCATTCCTTGATGCCGTTCTGACCTTCCTTATCTCTCATTATGCAGCACGTTGTCGGGCTTCCTGCGATCATATCGGAGAGCGCCATCATGATATTCAAAGGACATTTCTCCTTGGATGCCTTGGATGGACTTAACAATGGAGCAGACACTGAAGGCTATCAATTATCGCTAATTGTTTACTTGATTCAACCTATGCTCTTCTCCCATCTCTCTTCTACTGGCCGATCCCCAAATCTCTCAGCACATCTGAGCGCACTGAAGGATCAAATAACCCCAACGACGGATGCTGTACTTCGATACGTTCTCATGTGCCAAATTTGAGGCATCTCACTGAGATCAGAGTGCTTGTGCCCCTCTCGCAGTCGTAAAGTTCTCTCGTGGGGGTTTGTCTTGTCCCGGTGTGTGGTGGTTACGAAAGTTACATCCGTCATATCGGCCCAGAAAGGGCGAGTTTCATCACCGTCTTCAAGGTACGGCGCCTCAGGGATCAGTGGTTTGCATCTAATATTCGGTGACACAAGAAACCCATATCGTGTGTCATGGAATATTAGAATTGGGAGACACTCGAGGTGCGAGGGGCGGGGAACATTTGATACGACCTATGTCAGAATAGTTTCCTAGTGAGGTTGAGATAAAATATATGTACGGCTCTGACTGCGCATCCATGTGTGCCTCCCCGTGGCCACGAGGCAGGAGATAGGAGAGGAACGGAAAGTTCGGGCCGCGCGGCGCGTCCACAGACACTTTCTACGCGCGTCGCAACAATGATGGACGCGTTCTAAGCTCGCTCTAGACACGGCACAACTTTCTTCTCGAACAGTTCTCGACCCCGAGTATCTACTACAAACGCTTTAAATCACGACGTTTTTCGAATGTCATCGGATCGCGTCCTAGACTTTCTCACCGAGGAGCTCATAGTTGGGAAGAACATCGTATGCACCTCTTGTAGGATTTGTTACGTGCTAGATCCATGTCGACCTCGTTGTCTTTTCCAGGTAACTTATCGTTCTCTAAGTCATGCTCTCGGAATCCACGTAAACCAGGCCAAAAAGTGGGCTCCACATCCTTGTATCAGACCATCAATAACCTGTTCTCAGCGAACTCGCTTTCTACCACTCTGAACACGCAGGTTCTTTGGACGCTGCTCATGCGACTTATATCATCGGAGGAGAACCCCGTGTCTCGTACCTAGATAGCGTGCGAGATATGGACGAAATGCCGGTCGATGATGCAGAGACCGACGAAGGTTCGGAAGAAATTCTGGAGACGAAAATAACACTGGTTAGGGAAGCTGATCTTGAGGGTGCGGGTCCTTTCTGCTCTTGCGAGTGTCGCTTCTGATTCACTTCGACATTTCCCAGCCTCAAAAGAACGATATACGCGCATTCACTTTGTCCATCTCTACAGCCTTTCGCCTTCACCCATTCGTGTAAGCAAGCATCGTTCTCGTCCCTTTCTGGCTTCACGCAAATTATTCTTTCAGGAACCAGCCCTCTTGTGCGAGCCCGCGAAGAGTCTTCGAGAAGCGGGAGAGAGCCTTGGCACTGGCTTCACTGTTTCATTAGGTCGGGTCACGGGTCCGGGCTGGTACATTAAAGTGCGTTGGCGTCTACTCCCATCTCTCCCCAGTTGCTAACGATGACTGTGCCTTTCACTTCACTCTACAGAAACGAACCGATCTTCAGCCAGCACGGTCCTCGGCGAACATAAAATCCTCTGCCGCCGTCGCCTCCACTTCTAAGAACAAACTTCCTGGTCTGTCGAAGACTTCCTCTATGACCGAAGACACTAAGCCCGTCGTCAAAACCGAACCGAAGGACGTCAAACCCGTGATCAAGGAGGAACCCTCGAAACCGAAGCCTTCCGGAAAACTCGACTTCTTCGGCAAAGCAAAGCCTGTGCCCAAGCCCACAGCAGAGATGCCCAAAATTAAAATTGAACCAGAGGAGACTTCGATAGCGCCCAAAGCAGCTCCCAAGCTAGAACTCAAACCCCCGAGATCGAATGACAAGGCTGGTTTTTGGTGCTTTTTGCTACGCTTCGTCGACGAGTTTGACGAACATCTGGGTTTCTAGCCCCCCGTTGAGAGGAAGCCCACCATTAAGCTTTCGGATTCTGACGATGAGAGCACGAGAGAACGTGCAAAGCCGTCGTCATCTACACGTACCGAGCCCAAAAGCGCAGTGCGCGTCAAGAGGGGCGTTGTCATCTCGGACGACGAAGACGAGGAGTCGAAACCACCAGCGCCGCCCGCGCGCCCCAAAGCTGCGTACAAAGCAAAAGCGAAAGCTGTCACTCCAGATACTGATGCGGACAAAGACTTACGAGCGATGATGGACATCGACGACGGTAAGTAAAAAACAGTTCCGTCTGAGGATGGTCGTTGAGCTGACGGACTTTTCGTTTCGTTCCTCGCTCTCCCTTTAGACCAAGTTACGAGGGTCTCTCGCACTGTTTCGGTCTCAGACCCAGCGACATCACCTCCTGCAACCGACGTCGAGATGGAAGATCGTGGGCCGGAACCAGAACCGGAACCAGAACCGGAGCCTGCCCGCAAGCCCGCCCGGAAAGCCCGACGCAAGCCGAAGAAAGAGGTGCCCGTGGGCCGCAATGGACTCAAGAAGAGACGGGTGGTCAAGTCTCGCATGACCACGGATGACAAAGGCTACTTCGGTGCGTCGTCACATTCCGTCCCTCACCGTTGCAAAGGCTTCGAGCCGCTGATGGATGAGACTGCCTCGTGTGGGTCACTCAGTTACCGAGGATTATTCTTCGTACGAATCCGTAGACGAGGAGGAGGCGCCTCCTGAGAAACACGTGAAGGGAAAGGGAAAGAAAATCACTGCCCCGGTCGTGGTGAAGAATGAAGGTGAAATGGACGAAAAGGCTGGCAACGGCAAGGCACCCGCAAAGAGTGCATCGACATTAAAGCGCAAACCGTCAAAGCCGAGCATGCAGAAGGGGGGAATTGCGAGCTACTTCACTAAGAAATGAATGGACACGGTTCTGTTTTTTGATCATTCGTTATATTCACTGCCTAGGATACCTGCTAATTTGTCACTAAAAATAATGAAATGGTGATTGGATAAACCTGGATTACATGCACACGGGAGGAGGGAGGAGGACCACGCGTGCTATGATACAGCTTTGACTCAACACGCAAAAAGTGGTTCAGCCCGGGATCGAACCGGGAACCTTCTGTGATCAGATCACAAATGTGAGACAGAAATCATAACCATTAGACCACTGAACCCTTATCATTTAATCTGAAGTTATACATAGAGATTACACTAGACTGCAACGCGTGAGAGTACCCTTAAACCCCAACCTTAACCACAGCATACGAACACAGCTCGTGTCGTGAGTACGTGTGAGTGCCCACTCAGTCGCTTACCCTCTACAGCATATAGACCTTTATTTCTGTTCCATCTATTGGTCAACATCTTCACGACCACTCTTCCCTCACCCCACTGCATACAACTACAATAGAAGCCCCCCTCGAGCAAGTCCTTGAGCACCCCAAGAGCCCCGACTTCATTGACGCTACAATATCTGGTTTTACCTTCGATTTCCTCGCTGGCCTCGATTATCTCCAGTATCCTCACACCGAAGCATCTGGCAAGTCCTCTCTCGCTCTGCTATGCCTAGCTCGTGAGTACCCTTCACTGGGCCGCATCCTTTCCAGGTCCTGACGTATCCTCCCTCTGCGGGCCCAGCTCGTGAGGGCCCCTCGTGAGGTTGCATTCTTTCCGAATCAACGGGCATTCGCTCACCCTTTCGCAACTGCGGCACGGTGCGTCGACCCCATGCCAGGCCTCGCCGTGCGGTGGCGTTATCGCGCACCTGCTCCCCCTGCTCCGCCATACGCCCCGGACTCCAACGCCTCGGGTGCTGCAGCGGTGGCTTTATCAGCCCCTCCAGCAGACCCGACGCCGGAAGTGCCCTCGGCCATGGCAAGTGCGCAGCGCCCACGACCGGCAGCGCTCCCCCTCATCCGTGCGTGTCAACGCCTGAGGGTTTGACATCCCTCGCATCTATGTCGGCCTTCACGACTGTGCCAGCGAGCCCGAGAGGGTCAGGAGATATGGTAGACAGGTGCGTTTGCCACCGCTGTTCACGCTCCCCCTCCTTCCTCCAGATTTTTTAATGAGCCCAGCAAGGCTCACGCTCTCATTCGCCCCCACAGCGCAGCCCACGTGCGAGCGAGCTGTTCACTGGTTGCGCTGGCACTAGCGTTGTCGGCCGCGTACACCCTCGCTTTGTCGGCATCGCATATCGCCGCCCCGCCTCTGCCATGCGACCTCTCGCGTCGCCGTCGCCATCGCCATCATTGCCATCATCGCCGTCGCCACTGTGGCCACCAACACCAAGGCACCACGCAGCGACGGACGCAGCCCACGATGCACTACGACGACCTGCCCGCGCGAATGCCTGTGCTCTTGCTTTTGCTCAAACCGCGCAGCCTTGTGATCCTGACGCGCAGGCAGTACACCGCACGCGCGCACGGCACCGACGCCATCATTGAGGCCCACGCGCGAGCCTCGGAACTCGCCAACGCTGCCCAGCTCAGCAGCGGAGGAACTTACGGCGCGGCGCCACAGACTGAGGATGGAAATGGCGGCGACGGCGGGGTGAAGCGTGCTCGCTGTCAGTGACAACGAGCGATGACGGACTCGCATCACCGGGGGTTGCCGGGGGCTGGGCACGCGCATGAGGGTAGCCGCTTGCCAGCTCCGGGTTTCCGAGAGGGGGAAGTTATAATACTGTTATAATGCAGCAGAATTGTGGGGTGAGTGCATTATAATGGCACTGCTTGAAAAGGGAGATGTGGATTATAATTTGTGCAGCCCTAGGAGTTCTTTGGGATTATAGTAGTACAGTGGTACATTATTACAGTGCATTGTAGATATTGTGGGCTACATTACAAAGGTGCCACATAGTAGACTGTTGATGTCTGCACCACGTTCCAGTAGTAACGGACTGAGCACAATATTCATATGTCCCTTGTGTAAGGCCGCATTTAACGGAGACCCGAGAAAATCGTCACCAGAATCTATATCTTGTGATTGTGCATGGATAAGACACTCCGCAATTGAAGATCATGGAGTCGGATGCGACGTTCAACGATCCCTCACTCATGCCAACTTAGTTTAGCGCTCGTCCCCATCATTTTGTGCTCGTCTGTTCTAGGTAATCACCTTGCGTGGGTGCAAATTCATACAATACTAATACACTGGCACCCGGCACAACGGACTTCCAGTCGCCCAAACCCTTTGCCCCACCACCCCCACTGTCCATCATTTCTTCACAGCTAATCACCCCCCCTTCCCTTCCTGCCCGAAGATTCCATTTCTTTCTTACTCGTGAGATGGCTAACCAGTCAGGGTCCGTTTCCTTTCAAAGGCTTCTCGAATCTGCCCTGCTGCAGTACGAGAAAAAGACGGGCGTCACTTTATCCAAACATCCTCTTGCCTTGCAACTCCAGAGTTGCAACTCAGTCGAGGACATTAATAAGCTTCTGCAAGATAAAGCAAAGGACGTTAGAGAAAGTGAACGAGTCACCAAATCGATGGAGACGATTGTATCCATTCTAACACCACTTTCTTCCTTCATCTCCCTCCCCGACGCTATCGGCCTGGTATGTTAGAAGGTGCTCATGGCGGCCGCATCATATTCTGACTTTTTTTTACAGACGTTTCCACCTACGGAAGCCATACAGGCTTGTCTGGGTGTCCTACTCGATGTATGTGCCGTTCCCTGGTCTATATGTGACTTTTCTTGTGACATCCAAGTGAACAAGTTGGCAAAGGGCGAGATATCCAACTTCGACACACTCGTCGACTGGCTCGAGACGATCGAAAACTTCATCGGTCGCCTCAGTGTTTATACAGGCAAAATTCTTCCACCTCCAATGGTTGAGATAGTGGTTAAGATAATGGTGGAATTAATCTCCACGCTCGCATCGGTGACCAAAAAAATCAAAGATCGAAAACTATGTGAGTTCGACCTCACTGACGTGTTACCTTACTCAGCACGACGCAGACAAAATTAAGAGTCTTTTGAGGGGCAAGGCGGCAGACGAGGACATCAAGGAGGCCCTACAGAGATTGGACCGACTTACGCAAGACGAGCTTAGAAATGTCACAGCTCAGACTCTAGGCGTCATCAGCGGTGAGGAAACGCACTCTGCTTGTAACCCAACGTCTACTGAATATCCTTCTCTAGACATCCAAGTGTCCGTTGACAATGCCCGGGAAGACACCAGTACGTTTTGTCGGCGACAATGAGGTGCTTCCTTATCTAACTAAGCGTCAGAAATCTTACCCAAAATGGCGAACGACGTGAATGGGTTAAAACGTCAGTTATCTCCTGACATGTCACAGTACCTGGAAGTGCTAAGATTGTCCTGACAGGTGCCCAGTTGCAAAGAGATATTCGAAGCTGGCTCTCCCCCCCAGACCCACGGAAAAATTACAACACCGCCTGTGGATCACGACACAAAGAGACTGGGTTGTGGTTTGTTGACAGCAAGACATTTTCAGAATGGAGAGCTTGTGGATCGGGTTCTTTCCTATGGATTAATGGGAAACGTCAGTTATCGCTTGGCGCTCACATTTGTTTAGACACTGATAGTCTTCCCCTTCGTAGCGGGCGCTGGGAAAAGCGTCCTTTGGTGAGCAACATCAACCCGTCCGTATTTCATCTCGGGGACTTACGTTGTCGGCCAGTTCTGCGATTATCGAAGACATTGAGAGAATGCAGAATTCTGGGGACGCATCACTCGCTATGTATTTCTACGACTTCAGGGACGATCTGAAGAAGGACCTCCGGGGGCTGCTCTCATCGATTTTATTCCAGCTCTGCGGCCAGTCCGATTCCTACTACGATATCCTTTCCATTTTCCATTCGACACACTGCGATGGTGCACAAAGCCCCCGCGATGAAGAGCTTATCCGGTGTTTAGTGGACCTGGTGAAACTGCCGGGGCCACCACCAGTTTATCTGATTGTGGATGGGTTGGATGAAATTCCAAGCACATCTACTCAGTCGTTCCATCGTGGACATGTTCTATCGTTTTTGGACAACCTTGTCAAGGCACAGCTGCAAAACCTGCGCTTATGCGTCACTAGCCGACCGGAGGTCGACATTAGAACTATCCTCGAGCCTTTGACTTTCCATTCTATTTCTCTGGAAAACGAGAGTGGACAAAAGAAAGACATTAAGGACTACGTCGAGTCGATCGTCTACACGGATAAAAGGATGAAAAGCTGGAACCCGAAGCACAAGCAGATTGTGATTGACGTCTTGATCAAAAAAGCGGATGGGATGTAAGGCATTTATACATTCAAGCTATACCTTCACGACTCTCACCAATACGTTTGATAGGTTTCGATGGGTGGATTGCCAGCTCAAATATCTGGCCAGATGCCTCCCAGTGGATCTTGAGCATACTCTGAACGAATTACCGGCGACACTCGATGAGACCTATGAACGTACCTTGGGGGAGATCGAAGATGCAAACTGGGAAGCTGCCCACCGGCTCCTCCGATGTGTCGCTGTGGCTTCCCGCCCCCTTCGAGTTGAGGAATTGGCAGAAATTCCCGCATTTAGTTTCAACGCAGGACCGATTCCGAAGTTTTGCATAGATTGTTGCCTGGAAGATCGAGTGGAAGCGGTGCTGTCCATATGCTCCACATTGCGTTCCCTTGTTAACGTCGAGAATTCCCAAGTCGTACAATTTGGGCACTTCACGGTGAAGGAGTTCTTGACGTCTACCCGCTTTGCCCAAAAATGCAACACAATTTCCAGCCGCTACCACATTTCTATGTCACCTGCTCATACTGTTCTTGCCCAAGCATGTCTGGGTACTCTATTGCACCTGCCCGAAAACGTCACCGACGACAGCCTGATGCAATATCCTCTTGCTGGGTACGCAGGCGAGCACTGGCTTGAGCATGCCTGTTTTGATGGTGTGTCGCAAAATGTAATCGAAGGGATGAAACAACTCTTTGACGGGACGAAACCTCATTTTGCGATTTGGCTCTGGATATGGGACCCAACATTAACCTCCTGGGAGTGGTGTGAGATCAAACGAGCTAAAAAACCTTTTATACCCCGTGGCACCCCTTTGCATTATGCTGCATTTTGCGGCCTACGGGACGTCGTTAAGGTTTTAGTCATTGGTTCACAAGATGTGATTTCTCCAATGTTCAATGACAAGTTGACTCCTTTGCATCTGGCATCTCGAGAGGGTCATCTTGAGATCGCGAGGGTCCTTCTCAAACACGGCGCCAACGTGACAGCTCAGGACCGGCGTGGGTCGACTCCGCTCCATCTGGCATCCTTGAACGGTCATCTCAATCTCACACGGTTCCTCGTCGAGCACGGAGCCAACGCAATAGCCCAGGACCAACGTGGGTCGACTCCGCTCCATCTGGCATCCTTGAACGGTCATCTCAACCTCGCACGGTTTCTCGTCGAGCACGGCGCCAACGCAACAGCCAAGGACCTGGGTGGCTGTGCCCCGCTCCATCAGGCGTCAGAACGGGGTCATCTTGATCTCGCACAGTTCCTCGTTGAGCACGGTGCCAACGCAGCAGCCCAGGACCACGGTGGGTCGACCTCGCTCCATCTGGCGTCACAATGGGGTCACCTCGATCTCGCGCGGTTCCTCATTGAGCATGGTGCCAACGCGGCAGCGCAGGGCCAGCGTGGGTCGACTCCGCTCCATCTGGCAGTAGAACGGGGTCATCTCGATCTTGCACGGTTCCTCGTCGAGCACGGCGCCAGCGTAGCACCCCAAGACCGTGGAAGGCGAACCCCGCTCCATCTTGCATCAGAACAGGGTCACCTCAACGCCGCACGGTTCCTCATCGAACACGGCGCCTTGGCAGCCCAGGGAATGCATGGGTGGACTCCACTCCATCTGGCATCAGAACGGGGTCATCTCGATATCGCACGGTTGCTCGTCGAGCATGGTGCCAACACCACAGCCCAGGATGGATGGACCCCGCTCCATCTGGCAATAGAACGGGGTCATCTTGATCTCGCATGGTTCCTCGTTGAACACGGCGCCAAAGTCACAGCCCAGAACGAGCGTGGGTCGACCCCGCTCCATCTGGCATCAGAACGGGGTCATCTCGGTCTCGCACGGTACCTTGTCAAGTGTGGCGCCAACGCAGCAGCTCAGGACCAGCGTGGGTGGTCTCCGCTCCATCAGGCATCACAACGGGGTCGTATCGATCTCGCACAGTTCCTCATCGAGCACGGTGCCAATGCAGCAGCCCAGGACCGGCGTGGGTCGACGCCGCTCCATCTGGCGTCACGATGGGGTCAACTTGATCTCGCAAAGTTCCTCGTCGAGCAAGGCGCCAACGCAGCAGCTCAGGACCAGCGTGGGTGGTCTCCACTCCATCAGGCATCACAACAGGGTCGTCTTGATCTTGCACGGTTCCTCGTCGAGTACAGCGCCAACACTGCAGCCCAGGACCAGCGTGGGTCGACGCCGCTCCATCTGGTGTCAGAATGGGGTCATCTCGATCTCGCACAGTTCCTCGTGGAGCATGGTGCCAACGCGATAGCCCAGGACCAGGGTGGGTCGACGCCGCTCCATCTGGCGTCACGATGGGGTCACCTTGATCTCGCAAAGTTCCTCGTCGAGCAAGGCGCCAATGCGGCAGCCCAAGACCACCGTGGGTTGACCCCGCTCCATTTCGCGTCACGACAGGGTCATCTTGGTCTGGTACGGTTCCTCGTCGAACATGGCGCCAACGCAGCAGCCCAGGACCACCGTGGGTCGACCCCACTCCATCTGGCATCAGAACCGGGTTGCCTTGATCTCACACAGTTCCTCATTGAGCGTGGCGCCAACGCAGCAGCCCAGGACCAGCAGGGGTCTACACCGCTCCATCTGGCGTCACAATGGGGTCAACTTGATCTTGCAAAGTTCCTCGTTGAGCATGGTGCCAACGTGGCAGCCCAGGACCACCGTGGGTCGACCCCACTCCATCAGGCATTAGAACTGGGTCAACTCGATCTCGCACAGTTCCTTGTCGAGCACGGCGCCAACGCAGCATCCCAGGACCACCGTGGGTCAACACCGCTCCATCTGGCGTTACAATGCGGTCATCCCGATCTCGCACAGTTCCTCATCAAGCACGGTGCCAATGCTGCAGCCCAGGATCAGTGTGGATCGACACCGCTCCATCTTGTGTCAGAACGGGGTATTCTTGATCTTGCACAGTTACTCGTTGAGCATGGTGCCAACGCGGCAGCCCAGAGCCATTGTGGGTTGGCCCCGCTCCATCTGGCATCACAACGGGGTCACCTCGACCTTGTACGGTTCCTCGTCGAGCACGATGCCAACGCGGCATCACAGGACCGGCGTGGGTCGACTCCGCTCCATCTGGCATCACGATGGGGCCATCTTGATCTTGCATGGTTCCTCGTCGAGCACGGCGCCAACGCGGCAGCCCAGGACCAGCATGGTTGGACTCCGCTACATCTGGCGTCACAACAGGGTCACCTCGATGCTGCAAGGTTCCTCGTCGAGCATGGCGCCAACACGGCAGCCCAGGACCACCGCGGGTCGACACCACTCCATCTAGCATCACAGTGGGGTCACCTCGACCTCGCACAGTTCCTCGTCGAGCATGGCGCCAACGCCGCAGCCCAGAATCAGCACGGGTGTGCACCGCTCCATTATGCATCACAATGGGATCATCTCTACCTTGTACGGTTCCTCGTTGAGAAAGGCGCCAACGCGGCCGCCCAGGACCACGGTGGGTCGACTCCGCTCCATATGGCATCACAACGGAGTCATCTCGATCTGGCACGGTTTCTCGTCGAGCACGGCGCCGACGTTGCGGCCCAGGATCAGGGTGGGTCGGCTCCGCTACACCTGGCATCACAACGGGGTTACCTTGATCTTGCACGGTTCCTTGTCGAGCACGGCGCCAATGTGCTAACCCAGAACCAATGTGGGTGGAGCCCGCTACATCTGGCGTCACAACGGGGTCATCTTGATGTTGCAAGGCTCCTTGTTGAGCACGGCGCCATTGCGGCAACCCAGGACCAGCGTGGGTCGACTCCGCTCCATCTGGCATCACAATGGGGTTACCTTGATCTTGCACAGTTCCTCGTCGAGCACAGCGCCAATGCGGCAGCCCAGGACCAGCGTGGGTTAACACCGCTCCATCTGGCGCTACAAGGGGGTCATCTCGATCTTGCACGGTTCCTTGTCGAGCAAGGCGCCATCGCGGTAGCCCAGGACCAGGGTGGGTCAACCCTACTCCATCTGGCATTACAAGGGGGTCATCTCGATCTCACACGGTTCCTCGTCGCGCAAGGTGCCAATGCGGCAGCCCAGGACCAGCGTGGGTCGACTCCGCTCCATCTGGTGTCAGAATGGGGCCATCTCAATCTTGCACGGTTCCTTGTAGAGCATGGCGCCAACGCTGCAGCCCAGGACCAGCGTAGGTCGACACCGCTCCATCTGGCATCACGTTGTGGTTACCTTGATCTCGCTCGGTTCCTCGTCGAGCAAGGCGCCAATGCTGCAGCCCAGGACCAGTGTGGGTCGACACCACTCCATTTGGCATCACAATGTGGTTACCTTGACCTTTCCCGGTTCCTCGTCGATCAAGGTGTCAATGTGGCGGCCAAGGACCAGCGTGGGTCGACTCCACTCCATGCAGCGTCACAACAGGGTCGACTCGATGTCGCACGGTTCCTCACCGAGCACGGTGCCAACGTGGCAGCCCAGGACCACCGTGGGTCGACTCCAATCCATCTAGCGTCACAACGGGGTCATCTCGATCTTGTGCGGTTCCACATCGAGAACGGTGCCAACGCTGCAGCCCAGGACCACTGTGGGGCGACACCACTCCATCTTGCATCACAATGGGGTCACCTCAACCTTGCAGAGTTCCTCGTCAAGCACGGTGCCAACACGGCAGCCCAGGATCAGCGTGGATCGACACCGCTCCATCTGGCATCACGATTGGGTCACCTTGATCTCGCACGGTTTCTTGTTGAGCACGGTGCCAACACTGCAGCCCAGGACCAGCGTAGGTCAACTCCGCTACATCTGGCATCGCAATGGGGTCCTCTCAATCTTGCACGGTTCCTCGTCGAGCAAGGCGCCAACGCGGCAACCCAGGATCAGGGTGGGTTGACTCCGCTACATCTAGCATCACAACGGGGTCATCTCGATCTCGCACGGTTCTTTGTTGAGCACGGCGCGAACACAGCAGCCCAGGACCAACATGGGTGGACCCCACTCCATCTGGCATCACAACAGGGTCGTCTTTATATCGCACAGTTCCTCGTCGAGCACGGCGCCAATGCAACAGCCCAGGACCACCGTGGGACCACCCCGCTCCATCTGGTATCAGAACCGGGTTGCCTTGATCTTGCGCGGTTCCTCGTCGAGCATGGCGTCAACACGGCAGCCCAGGACCAGCATGGGTCAACCCCACTCCATCTCGCATTAGAACGGGGTCATCTCAATCTGGCACGGTTCCTTGTGGAGCACGGTGCCAACACAGCAGCCCAGGACCAGCATGGGTCGAGTCCGCTCCATCTGTCCTTAGAACGGGGTCATCTCGATCTTGCACGGTTCCTTGTCGAGCACGGTGCCAACGCTTCAGCCCAGGACCAGCGTGGGTCAACTCCGCTCCATCTGGTGTCGCAATGGGGTCTTCTCTCTCTTGCACAGTTCCTCGTTGAGCAAGGCGCCAATGCGGCAGCCCAGGACCAGCGCGGGTCGACCCCGCTTCATCATGCGTCACACAGGGGTCATCTCAATCTCGCGCAGTTCCTTGTCGAGCATGGCGCCAATGCAGCTGCCCAAGATCAGCGTGGGTTGACGCCGCTCCATCAGGCATTAGAATGGGGACATCTCGATCTCGCACGGTTCCTCGTTGAGCACGGCGCCAACGCAGTAGCCCAAGACCAGTGTGGGTTGACTCCGCTTCATCTGGTGTCAGAGCGGAATCATCTCGATCTCGCACGGTTCCTTGTCCAGCACGGCGCCAATGTGGCGTCCCAGGACCAGGTTGGGTCAACTCCGCTCCACCGGGCATCAGAATGGGGTCATCTCTATATCGCACGGTTCCTCATCGAGAATGGCGCCAACGCAGCAGCCCAGGACAGGCGTGGTTTCACCCCGCTTCATCAGGCGTTAGAATGGGGTCATCTCGATGTAGCACGGTTTCTCATCGAGAACGGCGCCAACCCAGGAGCCCAGGCCCAGGGTGGGTCGACACCACTCCACCAGGTGTCACAACGGGGTCACCTCGATCTTGCACGGTTCCTCGTCGAGCGCGGCGCCAACGCAGTAGCCCGGGACCAGCGTGGGTGGACTCCACTCCATCTGGCGTCCTTCAATGGTCATCTCGATGTTGCACGGTTCCTCGTCGAGCACGGCGCCAACCCGTCGGCTCAAGACCAATATGGCTCGACCCCGCTCCATCAGGCATCACAATGGGGTCATCTCGACCTTGCACAATTCCTCGTCGAGCATGGCGCCAATGTGGCAGCCCAGGACCAGCTTGCGTCGACTCCGCTCTATCAGGCGTCAGAATGGGGTCATCTCAATGTCGTACGGTTCCTCGTTGAGCACGGCACCAACGCAGCAGCCAAGGATCGTCGTGGGTTGACTCCGCTCCATCTCGCGTCGCAATGGGGTCACCTTGACCTTGCACGATTCCTCGTCGAGCACGGCGCCAACACAGCAGCCCAGGACCAGCGTGGATCAACTCCGCTTCATCTGGCGTCACAATGGGGTCGTCGTGATATCGCGCAGTTTCTCGTCGAGCACGGTGCCAACGCTGCGGCCCAGGATCAGCGTGGGTCAACACCGCTCCATCTGGCATCACAATGTGGTCATCTTGCTCTCCCCCGGTTCCTCATCGAGCAAGGCGCCAACGCTGCAGCCCAGGACCAGGCTGGGTTGACACCGCTCCATCTGGCATCACAACGTGGTTACCTTGATCTCGCCCGGTTACTTGTCGAGCATGGTGCCGACGCTGCGGCCCAGGACCACCGTGGGTCGACACCGCTCCATCTGGCGTCGGAATGTGATCATCCCGACCAAGCACGGTTCCTCGTCGAGCACGGTGCCAACGCTGCGGCCCGGGATCAGCGTGGCTCGACACCGCTTCATCTGGCATCACAATGTGGTTCCCTTGATCTCGCCCGGTTCCTCGTCGAGCAAGGTGCCAACGTGGCAGCCCAGGACCACCGTGGGTCGACTCCACTCCATCTAGCGTCATATTGGGGTCATCTTAATCTCGCACGGTTCCTCATCGAGCACGGTGCCAACACTGCAGCCCAGGACCACCATGGGTCTACACCGCTTCATCTGGCATCACAATGGGGCCACCTTGATCTTGCACGGTTCCTTGTCGAGCACGGTGCCAAGGCTGCGGCCCGGGATCGGCGTGAATCGACTCCGTTCCATCTGGCGTTACAAAGGCGTCGTCGTGATGTCGCACAGTTTCTCGTCGAGCACGGTGCCAACACGGCAGCCTAGGATCATGGTGGGTCGACTCTGCTCCATCTGGAATCCCAATGGACTCTTCCTGACGTTGCATGGTTCTCCTCGTTGAGCGCAGTACCAACCCGCTGGCGCAAGTTAGACTACCGATCCAGTAGTCCACGACAACATACACGAGATGATAATAACTCAACACAACAATGATGAAATGTCCTTCTACCAATGCTTCTTGGTGAAGGCACTCAATTCATGCTGTAATACGCTTTGAATGAAATTTATATCCGAAATGGTGCGGTAGGTGAAATGGACAAACCAATATGACGTACTCCCGTTCACAGTGTAGGTTCTTATATACGACAGCTACTTCAGACGAATTTGAACATGCGATCGTTTCAGGCTGTGACATTGGAGAAGTAAACGCCGGGCCGGGGGGGGGGGGGGGGGGGGGGGCCGGGGGGGGGGGGGGGGGGGGGGGGGGGGCGGGGGGGGGGGGGGGGGGGGGCGGGGGCGGGGGGGCGGGGGCGGCGGGGCGGGC
>Ga0307510_10003857_pt1 | contig 17579 bp, 6 predicted proteins | sample 12_EM_MG_FD_207224 | JGI IMG/M metagenome (GOLD analysis project Ga0307510, IMG submission 207224) | Populus trichocarpa ectomycorrhiza microbial communities from riparian zone in the Pacific Northwest, United States - 12_EM | ecosystem: Host-associated > Plants > Roots > Unclassified | place...
TTATGTTAATCAAATGAAAAAAAAAAAACAATAATAGTAACCGACAAAAATTAAAAATAAAATGATCATGATAACATGAGAAATAAATCTTTTTTTCTAGAATAGAGAAATGATATAGTCAATTGAAAAATATAAACACATAATTGAGAAAAATTGATAAAAAAAAAAAAACCAGTTTGAGTTGATCTGAGTTAGCATGATAGATATATAATCTAGACAATAAGGGTCGAGCCAGTTCATGTTAACCCATCAAACTTGCGTTCTAGATCATAAGATTGAGAAAACCTGATAGAAAAAAATGATGTCGACTCTTGTTAATTTTTCAAACTCGTGAAATGAATCATTAGACCATAAAATACCGTACATGAAAAAATCACGAAACTCAATCCCCAACAAATCAAATACTAAAAAATTAAATCGGGAAAACAATTAGAGCATCTCCAATAGAGAAGCTAAATGGCCTCCAATGGGAGATGCTATTTCAAAGAGGCAAATTGATAAAATAACATTTTGAATAGTATAAATATAGCTTTTTTTACCATGCATATCCAATGGAAAAAAACCATTTGAAAAGCCAATTCTATTAGAGTGGAATAAATAAGTGTTTTTTTTTTTAATGATTTTGATGTTATTTTTTTCTACATGGCTAGATTTAATTGGCTTATTCTTTTGTCGGCCCTACTTTATTAGTTTTGGCTCTTTTGAGAGATATGTAGGAATAACATTTGTGGGAAAGAAAATGCATTTTAGTATTTTGTTTGGCTTTCCCCTTGGAGTATGAAAAACAAGCAAAGAAAAGCCAAACCCAAAACAAAAAAAAAAAAATTAAAAGAATAAGAATCAAAATCAAATAAAAAATAAATTAGAGGCCAACTATAAATTTTTTATTAGAGGGTGAAATTGAAAAGAAAAATAACTCTAATAAAAGGATAAAAAATCAAAATAATGAAGATCAAATTGGAAAAAATAATATACTATAAATTTGGTTTGAAGGATAAAATTAAAAACCAATAAAACCTTTATAAAAGGGCCAAGAAAAAAATAGAAATCAAATGAATAATGATTAAATTGAAAAAAATAATATATAACAAATTGGGATTAAATGATGAAATTGAAAATAAATAAAACCTTTACAAAAAGACGACCAAGAAAAAAAATTAAAAATCAAAAGAATAAGGATCGAATTGAAAAATTAGTATATGACAAATTGAGATTAAATGAAAAAATTCAAAACAAATAAATTTTTTTTAAAAGGTTAAAAAATAAAAAAATAAAAAAATAATACAATTACCCTCTACAAAACTACTAAAACTAAAAACTTAGTGAAAAAACCAATAAACCCCAAGATGCATGTTTTAATTTTTGTATTTAAAAGATAAAGTTGTTATTTTATTGTGTTTTAAAAACTAAAAAGGCATAATCAAATCATTTTATTATACTTAAAAAAATTATAAAAAATACATATATTCCCAATCAATCTTATAATAACTAATAAATACTCTAAAAAAAATTAAATTACCTCCAATTTCAAAATGGTAACTCCAAAATCAAGTGAATAGTAAAATGTGTCTGCATATACAGTGAATCTGTCTTCCTTTAAAGTCTTTTTTTTTTAATTATTATTATCATCTTATCTTGTCATTGTGAAAGAGAACGTCACATTGAGAGAAATCATAGGGCATGGAAGAAATAAAAAGAAGAATTGAAGAATTAGAAAGAAGATGACGAGAATAATTACAGCAGTAACTTTTGATTTTAACGTGTAGTGGTGCTCTCGTATGGAGAGGATAAGTGGAATGTTGGTAGTCCTGGATATTCAATGGGTTGCTGACTAACAACAGCGTACTATTCTAATTCTATAAAAAAAAAAAAAAAAGTAATCTTTTACTATGTACGAAACTTAAGATTTTCAGAGAGAAAGGATGAATAACAGTAGTTTCTTAATGTTTTTCCTATCAAAGGATCAAATTACTATAAATATTCTCTTTCTATAGTTTCTTAATGATTTTTTTTTTCTTTTTGTGTGTTGATGAACATTTTTTTATATGATTTCTTTGTTGTTGTTGTTACGATGGGCAGGATTATGTTCAGATCAATAAATATTATTGGAAAATGAACTCCTTCATGGTATCATATTATTATTAATTTGAGAGGGTGCCCTAGCTAACCATTATTGGAGCGCAAGTATGATATTTTGCCGGAGATCTTCGGTAAAAAGTCACAAATAGAGACGACAAAGGGTCTCACATCAGCTTCGCCGCTGCCCAACACTAATAGGGACGGTGGGGACATGGTGTCTCTGTTTTCTGGTATAATCCATTGAGCATAGACACAAAATTCCAGCCACCATCGCGGTCTCTAGCTTGTCATGACCTCTCATGCTTTCCTGTATTAACATTCAAAGCCTTCGACAAAACTTGAGTGCATGCATTACCATTTTCGTTTGGTGACTTGAGGCAGCCACATGCTCCTCCTCTCCCTCTATTTCTCGATGATTAGATTCCATTACTGACTTGTTTTCTGATGGAAGCAAGTAGCAGCCAGGTAACAGTCTTTAAATTACCACTGTTGTGTATATATTATATTATTATAATTATAGCATATACTAAAAAAAATCTTTCCCAGATTAATTTTGTGTTCTTGGGGCGGTTTTTGGTTTTTTTAGCTTGGTAAATTACTATTTTAATCTTATAAGGATGTTATTTAGGTGTTTTTATACAAAAATAAGGTTGAAAATAGGTTTTTGACCTAAAAACCAACCTATAATTTTTCAGCAACAAATCTTGGTAAAACCATACATGTTATTGTTTTATTTTTTTAAAAAAAAATACAAACAATAAGTCATTCACGCCTTACATAAAAAAAAATTAAAGAGCCCAGAAGCATGGGCCTAAGCTTGAGGTCCACATGTATAGGCTCTTTTTTTTTTTTAGATCTAGATGCATTGGGCCACCCAAGCTAGCACACAAATCTAATCTTTTTTTTTCTTTTAATTTTTTTTCCTTCCAATTACATCCTTTAGCTTTAAAAAAAAATTCCTCTATTTTCCTATCATATATTTAGCTAAAAAACATTATCAAACCCAATGAAGTTCATGACTCAGGTCGCAGGTTGGACGAATTAAGCCACAAAATCTAGATCGATCCAATATGTTGTCGTTTCTTTTTTTTTTCATTTATTTTTTTCAATTTCATCTTTTAATTTTTTTTTGTTAAGAAAAATAGATTCTCTATTTTTGTTATCATATATTTAGGTAAAACATAAATCTAAAAATTCAAAACTATTTGGCGAGTTAATTCAAGAAATGAAATTTGATCTAATATATTATCGTCTCAATATCTTTTTTAAAATACTTTGAATACTTTGTTATTATATGTTTCAGCTTGGTTTTTATAGGATTAAATGGTACTAATTTGTTTTTTAAATGATTATTATAATTTTAAAATTTAAATTATAAATTTAACAAGTTAATTAAAGTTGAACCAAACCATTCATCACGCTATTAAGACAAATTGTTTTTCTTAAATTCACATTCTTGGATTTTTTTTTTGTCACGTAGACTTTTTTTTATAAAGAAAAATTTAGTCTGACATGTGATGATATATATATTTCTTGAATTTTTTTGGCTTGCAATGAGGCCACGTCTTGTCTTGGCAAAACCAAAGTGGCCCGTCCCTTGAGAGCAAGTCTGGCAAAAGGGCCAAATTTTGGCCGATATGATATTATATCAAACAAGTTGAACTGACAGTTGCGTCCTCCGACTCCATCATGTCCCATTGAGTTACATCCTCTTGGAAAAAGCTCTTAAAACGCCAATAAATCCGACAAGTCCACGTGGGCTTACAGGAAAACTCAACATCCACGTCACTTTTTGTCTTGTCGACATGTATCCACTGTGGCACATTATATGGATAAAGATCTTATGCCCCTCCATTTTCCACGTTTTTTTTATATAATTTGTTATTTTTTTATTCAATCATTTATTACCATCTTCTTTTAGTCAAGTTTTACCATGTTTTTCTTGATAGGAAATTGTGGTCTACCTAGGTGAGCTAGTGGTATCAAGTGGCCCGTGAACCGATAAAAGCTTGGCGGCTGGTAATGGTTCGTGTTCGGCGGGGTATGATTTAGGGAGCCTACCTTGACTAAGCGCTCGAATTTTGGCCACGGTTCTACTGGCCATCAATCTTGATGCCTAACTGCTCGAAATATATATATTCTCCAAAACAAAGATATTTTTATTTTTTATTTTCTTATCAACACCATCAATGTTTCTGGTGGCCTTGAGATTTAAAAACCCAAAAATAATTATTACAGTGCCGCTTATCAGGTCCTTGGTGATTTTGATGAATGATCATAGGAAATCAAAAATGGATATTGGTGTATGAACAAAAAAATCTAAAAAAATCTAAAAGACCTTAAAAATATCTAAAAATATTTTTATGGATTCGGGCTACCATGTCTTAGTATAATTTCTATCAAAGTGCATGAGCTTGGATATGGTAACCCGAGCTCAAGTTGAGCGCACACCCGAGCTTAGGCATGGAAGCCTGAACCCACCATATAGGTTCACGCCCAATCTGGGAATCCACCCAGCATGTTAGGCCTGACACACCTAGTCATGTTTGGCATGTTGCCCAGATGGTGCTAGGAGTGACACACCCAGTCTTGCTAGGCATGCTTCCTAAGTGGTGCTAAGCATTCACCCCAACACCGGATAGATGATTACGTTACCCAAAAGAGATTAAACAAAATGATAATCTTGAGATTTCCTCAAGGGGTTACTCATACCATGACGATACATATATATAGAGCTGGTAATCTGAACATCCTCCTCTAGCTACTGTGAGATGGACATTAATTACTGTAACCATCATTTCATACCAAACTCTCGGGGCTCCCAAGAGCCTAACGGATAAAGGACTAAGAAAAGGTTTGTACATGAGCATACTCAGAAGAAAGACTACAGCCTCTATCAGTGTAGAGGTTCTTTCTTGTTCAACCACTCTCTATGAGGGGCTCACATATCCCATGCCATCCTAGGGAGGACATATACCTCCCACACTCTAATGCAACCACTCTTAAAGGGATGAACTTGGTCTCTCTAATGCAATAGCACCACTCTTCATGGTCTGTCCCCTTCACCTCTTAAAAGTTTTTCTAAATAGAAGCGTGCACATGAACCCTTCCCCTTAACCACTTTGAAATTTTTCTAAGTATACACGTCGATATAGGTCCTCCCCCTAGCCACTTAAAAATTCTAGTAAGTATAAGCTTACCTTTCATGGGTTCCACTTTATATACTTAGAAATTCTTTTTTCAACCATGATGCATACTCCTACATACGCGCTCTTAGGTATATTACCTAGGGTTTCCACCTCTCTTTTCATATGAAGAAAGTATGATGAACTCGTCATGGTAATCAGGTATTCTTACAAGTCTTTGCGGATTTATAGTATTAATATTATTGGGGACTACTGATGGATCTAGATCTAACAGACCTAAAAAAACCCAAAAAAACCTAAAAGGTCAAAAAATAACCCTATAGGCTCAGGCTATCACGCTAGAGCCCCACTTCTACCAAGGTGCATGAGCTTGGCCATGGTAGCCCAAGCCTATGCTAGGCATTCACCCGAACTCAGGCATGGAAGCCTGAGCCCACCATCAAAGGGCGCCAGCTTGGCATGTTGAGCATGACACGCCAAGTAGGCTAGGTGTGCTGCCTAGCTGGTGCTGGGAGTGACACATGCTTCGATTTTTTTTCTTTTTTGGTCATTTGTTTTTTTCCCTTTGAATTTTTTTCTTCTTACCTATAAAGTCGATTGGGTCACATCTAAACAACTCTCACACGATTTTGAAACCAAACTAGGTAAGAAATCAAGTTGGGATCTTTTTTAAGTTTAACCAACTAAATTGTATTTAATGACAATGCTAAAAATATTATCCACTACTTTAACTTTTTTTTTTCTACTTCAAGAAAATTTTGCTTTTACTTGCAGCATAGCAATAATCTAATGTAATGTTTGAAATGCTAGACAATACTGATTGGATTGGATTGGATAGGACCGAATTGGACAAATAATTGTTTTATCTTGTGTATAGTGTGCTTTGGATTTGATTGAACAATTTGCTTTATTTTGTATTTGCTAGAAACTAGACGGAACTTGGTAGACCCAAAGTTTAGACCATTCTGATTTTAAGAAAATATAAATAAAAGATTGATTTAACCTGACCCATTAAAAACTCGGGTCAACTTATGACCCAGTCGACCCAAGATAAAAAATGGGTAAAAAATCCATTGATTTTTTTATTTTATTTTGGTCAAAACAAGATTGCTTTGATTTTTTAATTTGGGTCACCTCCCGAACCGTGACTCGAGCCGACCCTCCCAAGCCATGCGGATCTTACCTTAGGTGAACCTTCAAGTTGAGTTTTTAAGACTATGATAATAACCATTTTTATTTTTACATTGCTTTGGGTCAACCTAAATTAACCATCCTAGCTCATGGTCTAGGCTTTGTCCTAGGTCGACCTCTTAGTTGGCTCTTAAGACTATGACAATAGCTATTTTTATCTTTAAATTAACCGAGGTCAATGATCAACCCAACTCATGACCCGAGTCTGGCCTCAAGTCAACCCCCGAGTAGGGTTTTAAAACTATGATAATAATCATTTTTATCTTTATATTAACTCGGGTCAATGGTCAACTTGAGCCTGACCCCGGGTCAAGTTTTAAAATTATGATAATAATTATTTTTCTTCTTATGTTGACTCAAGTCAATCATCAGCTCAACTTGTGACCTGGACGTAACCCTAGGTCAACTCTCGAGTTGAGTTTTAAAACTATAATAATAATAATTTGTATCTTTATATTGACTCAGGTTAATGGTCAACCTGACCTGTGACTCAAGCCTAGATTTAGGTTGACCTCCTAATCAGGTTTTAAAACTATGATAATAACTACTTTTATCCTTACGTTGACCCAGGTTAATGGTTAACTCGACTTATGATCCATGCATAGCCCCGAGTCAGTTCTTAAAACTATAATAATAACCATTTTTATTCTTACATTAACCTGGGTCATGGTCCTAACACGTGACCTAAGCCTGACTATAGATCGACTCCTGAATCAAGTTTTAAAAGTATAATAATAATTATTTTTATTGTTACGTTGATTCGAGTCAATAGTCAACCTGACCTGTGACCTGAGCATGACCCTGATTCGACCCTAAAGTCAGGTTTTAAAACTATGATAATAATTTTTTTATCTTTATATTGACTCAGATCAATGGTCAACCCAACCTATGACCCGATTTTGCCCTGAGTTAACCCTTAGTCGAGTTTTAAAACTATGATAACAATTATTTTTATTTTTATGTTGACCCAAATCAACTAGATTAACCCATATACAGAGAACTGCACAAGCTTATCCTGCCCCTTTTAGTGGTACAAATATTTCTCCACTAGAATAGCCTTGGATAAGACAAAAATTAATTTTGTCTTGTCCAGTCCATCATTGTCCATCATACCAAACACTACATAAGTGAACAATTATACCAGAGAGTGCTATCTAACTATTAATTTTGGGTGATTAGTTCTTTGTCTTGGAAATTATTGAAATTTAAGAAAATGACATTAGTGGATTCAACATTGAACCAGATGTTGTCAAATACGATTTGGACCAACTGGTTTTATCAAAAAGTTGTGAATTAGATCATAGGATAAGCTCGATTCATGAACTAATTGGGTTATCAAATGGACTATGTAAACCTAACTACATGGCTGATGGTGTAATGACTTATTTGTTACTCGTATTATGTTTAATCATAGTTTTAAAACCCAAAAATGACTCGACTAGTCAAATTCGAATCCAACCAAACCATGTTGAAAACTTGGCTAACTTAGTCAAAAACCCGGGTTGACTTCGTGACCAAGACATAACCCGATCAAAACTCAACCATCAATTAATTTGCTATTCTTTTCAAAAAAAATTATCAAAATGATGTAGTTTTAATTTTTTATTTTATTTTTTAAAAAAACATTCTGAGTCGATCCTTCTAATCCGTGACTTGAGCCTTGCCTTGAATCAATCCCGGATTATGTTTTAAAACCATAATTTTAATGGATATGATGTAATAAAAGTCATATTTGATAACTAATAATGTACTTTCATAACTTGTTATCAAACACATAATAGTAAAAATTGGACTAGCTAGGTAAACTCGTGACCTGGATCGGTCCAGGTTGAAAAAAATAGAAGAAGTACAAAACTTGGTTGATTTGATCAAAAGCTTGGGTTAACCCGATGACCTGGTCGACCCGGTCAAAACCCGACCCTTAATCTGTTGACTTTTTTTTTTATTTTTTTTGTTGAAATAATATTTTTTTATCATTTGTTTTTTTAAATAGAAGGTCCTGACCCGTGATCCTGGTCTTGCCATGTATTGACATCCAAATTAGGTTTTACAACCATGATCAAATAGATGTTATGCTTCTTTGTAAAAATAACTTTTTTAAAAGTATTTTTTTACTTTGGTTTTAAAATAAAATAAACCTTAATTCAATATTTTTTAAAATAAAAAAATAAAGTTAATATGTTATAAAAACACAACAATATCAAACAAATACTTTGTTAAAACTTCGTAGAAATTGGAATGCTTAAAAACTATATTCAATAATCATTATCTTTTTATTTTTAAAAGGAAATATTTCTTGAAAAAACCATAAGAAAAGGCAAACTTTTAGGGAAAGATTGATTCTTAATTGGAAAAACCTTAATTTTAAAAAGAGTAGAATCTGTCCAATTAAAAATAAATTGTCAAGTTTTTTTAATGAAAACTAGATAAATTAATTAGAAGAGAAAATATAAATTTTAAAGAAGATTCAAAAAAATGTTATCTTAGATAACTACATCAAGATATGTAGCTTTTGGCTTTAAACTTTTCTTAGTGAAATACTATTGGATCTACTTATTAAATAGTAAACGTTATATTTTGAACTATTTAGTTTTTTTTTTTTTTTGCAAACCAAGATAATAGTGCTCACATGACCCTCCACTTAGAGTTTCCTTTGGTTTCTAAGGCTGTGTTTGTTTTAGTCCTCAACAACTTCTAATTCCATGAGTGTTTTAGAGAATTCAATCTTTTTTAAAATACTCAAAAAAGTTGTCACATTTCATACTCATATAAGTAAAAGTTGTCTATCTTCCTTGATTATAGTTTGGATCACCTAGACATGATATCTTAACTCATTATGGTTACAATCCAGATCAACTTAATTATTGGTTGCTTATACGTTTGGTTTCTTTTTTCATACAATATTATTGCATGGATCTCTTTACTCATCATGTCTATAATATTATCTGTCATTAGATGTTCCATGATTCTTCATTTTCTTATACTAAGTCGATTTTATTAGTTTCCTCTCTATAATCATAGTCCTTGTTTTTCTATCCTCATACTGTCGATTCTTCATGGATTTGCCTTCACATTTCTACTCTATAACCATGTCTTTTTGAGTTATCCTTTGCCTCACCTCCTTCCACTTTATATCCCTTTTGTAAAACTTCTCATACTGCTCCATCTCTGATCCCTTTTTCAGTCTCTATATCTGGTTTTCATTCTTCAACTTCAACACAGTATTGTCTTGTCTCTCATCATCCAGTTAATTTTAGGACTCTACTAACTACTTATAGTCTCAATTTTATAACGATGATATCCCCTGGATCATATTCTCCTCCAAATCTCCCATCATGTACTCCTATATGTACACAATCCTATGACTATTCATTCATGTTAGTCCAAACACTATCCTATCATCGTGTCTTTCCCTAGCCAAGGTTACTTCACCTTATTTATTTGAACCTACTTATTACACTAATACCAAATCCCATCTTGAGTGGAATTCAACAAATATTGAATGGATTATGGATATATATTATATACTAGTTGTGCACTCGTACCGCACTTGTAAGAGTGTAATTTCTTTGTAAAAAAATTGGTTCAAGTTAGTAATAGTAAAATCAAATATCTTTATTTGATGCTCAAATAATCTCTTGGGTTTTTTTTTAATAAAATTTTGAATATATTTATAATCAAATCAACTAATAGTTTTTCAAAGGATTTTTTATATATGATATAGAGTGTTTTGTATCTTGAGCTTTTTTTAATATATAGGAATATTTTTCTCTTAGTCTTTTTACAGGTTCTCATATTATATCAACACTAATGGTAATGATGAATATTTTCTATTCTTCTTGTGTATTATATAGGTTAATTTTCTTTATTTGATGCCACATATTTCAAGTAATATATTTGAATAAAGTCTCTTAGGTTTATATATGTCGTTATAATTAGACATTAATTATGGATAATTATAGTATTAATAACAAGCCAAATTCAATGCAATCTCATGAATGCAAGATGATTCTTTATGATAATGGTCATCGCTCTAGAAATCATTAAAATAAAAGCAAATAACAATCGCCCTCCACAGATTCCTTAGAAATAAAAAAAATATATTAAATAAGAAATAAATAAGCGCTCTTTGCAGCCCATATATATCCTTTGTCATACAGCCCATATATGGCAACTTTTAAAAGATCAAGACACGTATGACAATACATCTTTCTACTCGATCTAAATAGGTGAACATGTCATATTCTTAGATGTCATTATTACACATTTTTTTGCTTTTGTTTTACTATATATTATTATGATAAGCAACTCATTTTTTCATTTTTTAAAAAATTTTAAATATTTACCATTTATAAGTGTACCTATCAAATATGATGAATACTCTACACTTTCTTTTTTCTTTTCTTCATTGTATTTTTTTTACAGGAAATAAACAAAAGAAAAAATTTTATGAAAAATAATTTACGAAAACAAACATGAAATAATTAGGAAAGCATTTTTCTGTAAAATATTTTATGCAAAACAAACGAACTCTAATTATATTATTCTTTTCAATTAATTTTTTTTATCAATATAACTTTTTTACATGCATTTTTAAAATAAATCACATGAAAAGTTTGTCTAGGAAACAAACTAGGCTTGGTGTCCGCGCTTCATCACGAGGCTGACCTATTTTTTCCACAAAAAATGATATTCAGGTCCCTAAAATGTGTTTTAAAACAAATAGAAAAATATGTGACTCTGTCATAAACCTGACTAAGTGAAATAAGTTGGCTTTATTTCAATTAAACAAAAAATAATAATAGAAAAGAACAATGGATTGATCAAATTTAAAAAGAAAAGTGACTAGGATAACCTAGAAAAATATATTTTTCCAAAAGAAGACAAATGATCAATTTACAGCCCATTAAATATGAAATAACAAAATGGGGTAAAAAATATATATATATAAAAACTGATCCTAGTCAACCCGAATTAACATGACAAACATGTGGTAATTATGGCCAACCCAACTAGAGATATCCCGTCAAATTCGCAACCCAGATTATAAGATTAGAATAACTTGATAAGAAAACAAAGAGAATTATAAAGGTTTATATATATAAAAAAAATATGTGTTAACTTTTCAAACTCGTGACCCAGGTCATTAAATCCGAAGCACCATATCTAGAAAAATCATGAAGGATGAAATTAAAAAAAGAATTTTAATTATACAAAAAGAAAAAATATCAATTAAAAGAATAAGGTTCAAAATTGAAATACAAAATAAATCTTATATTTGATTGAATGGTGAAATTGAAAAGAAAAGTAAATTTAGCGAAATGACCAAAAAAAGATAAAAAGAATGAGGATCAAAATTAACATAAAAATAATAACAAAATTTTGATTGAAAGGTGCAATTGAAAAGAATAATAACTTTTACAAAAAGGCTACGAAAAAAACTAGAAATAAAAAAAATAAGAACCAAATTGGAAAACATAATACCATCAATTTGGATTGAATGATGAAATTGAAAACCAATAAAACTTTTACAAAGAAGTCAAAGAAAAAAATTAGAAATAAAAAGAATAAGGACCAGATTAGAAAATATAATATTTGGTAAATTGGAATTGAAGGACGAAATTGAAAACAAATAAAACTTCTATAAAAGGACCAAGAACAAAAATTAAAAAAGTACGGACTGAAGTTAAAATACAAATAACAAATAGGGCCAAGGTGTAATTCTTGATGGAGGAGAAAGAAAAGAAAAGAAAAAGGTCAATTAACGACAAACTGTACAATTCTCGTTGACACACTCCACTCCACCAAAAAGAAAACATGACGGCGCTTCCAACAACATGGTGGAAGGATATTTTTGGATGTCAGGAGACACCACATGTGTCGCTGGAAATGTGTGAGCGCCTCCCACACGCCTCTAAATGTTGTACATGCGACTGTCTTTTTTGTTTTTTTTTTGTTATATTTAGCTAAATACCAAATTACCCTTGAGCTAATATGATAATAATAATAAAAAAACCTTTGTGAAAAGTTGAAAAATCCTCGTTAGGCTAGTTTTAATTTTTTGACTACAAGAGTATTTTGATCATTTCACTGTAATTTTAATTTTTATATTATTTTTTATATTTGACCATACAAAATTATTTCTCATCTTATATGATAATAACAAAAAAACAATTTTGCAAGAACTAAATTACCCTTTGATGTAAATATTGATATTTTTGCTTTTAAAGGTATTTGTGTTTTTAAAATGTAAAAAATCTTACTTACCTCTCATTATTTTGGTAATAATTAATGTATCATATAAAAAAGATGTTAAAGTTTAATGTTTTTTAATCTGCATCTACAGTGTTTTCCAGTGCTATTTAGCATTTTTTAATTGCTACACTAACAATATTTTTGGATGGAAAATGAAATTTACAAAATAACGAAGGCATTTTCTGAAACATCAATAGTTTTAAATGTTTTCTTTTAGAATTAAGAAGGAAAGAATTTAAGAACATCGTACTGGTAAACAATTTTAGTAATAAAAGGTGGAGATGAGAAAAAAAGAAAGTAGATACGACTAGAAGTCTGGAACTGGACTTCCATTGAAGGAAAAGGGAAGCACCTGCATACAGGGAGTTTACATGAACCTAGAGATTTCATTGACTTCATCATACTCTATAGTCAGCAGCTACTGCTTCCTCCTACCCTGCCTGGCACTTCACTGTTAATTAGTTTTGCTTCCCATGGAAATCAAGACCGAAGCTCTGCGTGGAAAGATTGATTGATTGTTTCAATTTGTTCTCAAATTTTTTCATGGGCCCGAAAAGGGCTATCTTGCTTTTCCGAAGGCTCTCATCTTGATTACCCGATGGTATATGGGCTAGAAAAATAAAAGTGTTTTTTTTTTTTTAATATCCTTTTCTTCCTCTCTTCTGATCATCTTTGCCTTTTCTTATTTTGTGAATTAGTGCTAAAATTAGAGATCCAATAAGCTCTAATTTGTTGTTTGGTTACAAGGAATATATGATGGGAAAAGAGAGAATGAAAGTTTTATTCCTACTCTCTAGGTGTTTGGTTAAAATAAATGAAATGAGAAAGAAAAGTGAAAACCAAAATAAAAATTAAATATAGTTTTATTATAGGTGGGAATAAAAACAAAAAAACAAGAATAAAACTCTTGATTTTTTAAAGAAATATATATTATTTCTATTTTTTATCCTTAAAAATTAATCTCTAATTTATTTATTCTCATATATTTCTTGTCCTTATTTTCTTCATCAGTTGCCTCCAACATTTCCTAACATTTGTTATGTTCCTTATTTTTACACTCATTTATTATTTTACTCTAAAAAACCAATATCAACATAAATATTATTTCCTAATATATATATATATACACACACGCACACGCACATTTTCGCCCTCATTCTATACACACCCCAAAAACAATAATTTCCTCCCTCAATTCTCCAACTCGCTCTCTCTTAAAAAATAATAAGAAGAAAAACAAATCTGATTCTATTTTGACAAAAACAAAAAAAACTAATAAACCCTAACTTTACCTCGCATTTTTGCCCCGTTCTCTACCACCACCTTCTTTTCTAACCATGATTGGACTTCCTCTTACACCACAGAAGAAAGCTAGCATATTACTAGCTTCATCATTCACTAAATAGTTACTTAAGAGCTTTTTATGAAAAAATAAAAATTAATATATTATATATCATCCTTGGCCCTTTAGTTTTTAAGAAGAAATAAAATAAATAAAAATACTTATAAATCCAATAAATCACATAACCTACTAATAATCATGGGTCTCTAACACTTTTAAATCACACTCTCGTAAAGGTTATTGGGCACTTGTACAAATTATCTATGACCTCCAATCATGGTGATTCGATGGTACACATAAGAAAGGAATTATTGGACTCTGATAGCAACTGATGTATATAGCAGCGAAAGATAACAATATTTGTTAGAAGTCAAAACCCTCAAAAATCAAGAACATATATATAGAAAGAACTAAAAACTCTAATAATACTAAATAAGAAAAATGAAATAGAAAAACTATTCCCTTCTAACAGAAAAAAAAATAAAAAAGCATAGTAGCGCAAAATGAAAAAACAATCTCTTAAACTAAAAAAAATAACTAAGAAAAATATTTTTTAAAATAAAAAGCTTATGCATCAACAAATCACAAAACTGATCCATGTAGCACTTAGAATATATGAAGGTGTTTAAGTGTAGTGAGTGCGAAAATTTATACTCTTGTGCAAGAATATAAAGGTTTTAATTCGCAAATATGAGTATGATTTATGATTAATGATTAATGATTTGAAGTTGTTTTTGCTTTTAAAATAACTTGTGTGTGTATTAAATTTTTGTATTTAATTCCGCATTTATACAAGCTATATATATGTTTCTAACAAAAACTAGTTGTTTTGTAACTGTTATTATTCGTCTAATAGATGAAACGATTGACCGGTTTAGATTATTCAAGTCAATTGATCGACCGGTTTCTACAGATTTCCAGGTATTCATCACAGATGAACAAACAATCAACTGGTTCACTTGGTATGAACAAGCGGTCGACCAATTCAACTTATTTAATTTATCTAGGGTGATGAATCATTTCTTCATTACTTAAATATCTTCATATAGTTTATGTTATACACAATATTTATCTATTTGTTACCCTTAATTAGAACAACATGTGATCAATATCAAAGCATAACACTCCATATATAAGATAACTTAGTAATTTCAAGTCTAATGATCACTTACATAATTATCACGTGAACATTTTCATAAACATAAGTAATCTTTCCATATGGAATTATCTTGCGGATCATTTCAGTATACACAACATCTGACAAACACTTACATATTAGTTTCAGGTATCCTTTATATTTCAGTTTATAAAAGCAATTTTTTTCCTTTCATAAAAGAATTAACATAATATGCACCAGTCTCAGAAATTATAATTGATGTCTAATTTTAATAAAACATTGATTAAGAACATTTAGGAACAATGCTTTGATACAATAGAAATTTTATAATTATAACAACTTTATAATTTTCTAATCAAAGCTTTTTAGTTTCATGTACTTTATCTTTACTCTAGATTTATTAATCAAATATAATTGAAAATTAAAGATAAAAAAGCCTTTATTAATAATAAATACTCTAGATTTATCAATTAAACATTAGATTCGTTAATAAAATATTATTGAATATTTAAGATAAAAAAATATTAATAATAAATATTTTTTTTTTAGTTTAACGTGAGTGTCCGGGCTAGCTTGCGCGCATCTCGACTAATCCAACGGGCCCTGAAGTTAACGACCATGTAAGCCTCCAGTGGCCATCATATGAGCAACCACATGGCTCGAACCTGAGACCACAGAGGGAGCAAACCTCTTGGTCCCAAGGTCTTATCACTGGGCCACCACCTAGATGGTTAATAATAAATATATTTTACATAAATAAGATCCATTTTGAACTAAAAAAACCCCTTAATTAAGAGAATTTCTAATGTTCAAATTAAATAATGGAAACAAATAATCCAAAGTTAATAGGGTTTTGAACCATTTTATAATTAATAAACAGGAAAATCCTGTGCACATAGATGAATGAAAAAGCTTTCTTGAGCATGTGACCACAAGATCGTCACAGTCCATTTACGCAGCAAGAATAACAGTCACGTCTAATATTGGCAAAGGTAATCAATCTTCTTAATCTCGATTTGTGTGTTTTAGCTATTCATTGGACAGTTCAATTGCATGTGTTTATTATTTGATTTAAAAAAAATAAATGTAAACAAAATTATAAATAATATCAATTTAATATTATTTTAAAATAAAATATTTTAAAAATATATCTAAAAGTAAAAGTTACTGTATTTTGAAACAAATTAGGCCTAAACACTATCAAATCCACGTACTAGCAATACCATCTCTTAAGAACACCATTTCTGTTTTGCAAAATCCACCATTAAGAACACCATTTCTCATACTAGAATATCTAATTAATTCATTTTAATTAACTTAATATGAAGGAACACAAATCTCTAAATTATTCCCATTAATAAGTTTTTATCTACCTCCTCTTAAATCACAAATTAACTTCACATGATGAACGACGATAAGGTTAATATCCTAAACTATTTTTCAACCACTAAAAAAAAAAGAATGAAAATACATATTGATGATGTTTGTTATCTAAAATATTTTATAAGATATTTTAATTTTTATATGTTTCTTTTGTGTAAATTATTTTATAGAAAAATTGATCAATATAAATATTTTATGATCAACTTATGAACTTAATATGTCTATTAAAAAATATTTTCAGCCTATAAAGTTTCACAAAATATTTTAGAAACAATGCTAATATTTAATTTATAATATCATTCAATTATTTTAATAACGGTCACTATCATTGTCTTTTTATTTTTGCCGCCACTACTATTATCATGGCTAGCATCACATTATAACCACTACAACCTTTACTAATATCACTCCTCGACAACTATTTCTTTTTTTTCATAACCACCACCTCCACTAGTATTAGTATTAGTATCACTATCATAGCCGTAATCATCTCATCACCGTAAAAGATCTTTATCATTCTAAAATTAATATATTTTTACTTCGCCACTTACAAAAAAAAAATTATAAAATATTTTTATATGCGTGGAGTAAATATTATGCCAAACAAGTCCATTTTGTTAACCTCTTTTAATTTTGATTTTTTTCACATTGAAACTTTTAATTCGTATGTTCTTAACATTTTTCTATCAACTTTCTTTTCTTCCTACTGTTCTTGACATCGGATGAACTTCTACCAGCTTCTCTATCTCTTTCGTATCAGAATTCAAGAAACATTTCTTAACATTCATCTGTATAATGTCATGTCATTAAGGCATTATATGAATTCATTGTAACAGTGACTGTACTGAGAGCATTACGAGACAAACCACTAGAAGCTATGAAAATGCCACCTTTCGTCGTTAGTATGTCTTTTCCCACTCTTCTTTTTATTTAATGTTTTTTCAAATAAAGGGATATTTGACCCTCTAGCATGTCAACATATATATATATATATATATATATATATATATATATATATATATATATATATTTTTATTATAGAAAAAAAAATAAAGAATAGTGTATT
>Ga0307510_10003859_pt1 | contig 17578 bp, 12 predicted proteins | sample 12_EM_MG_FD_207224 | JGI IMG/M metagenome (GOLD analysis project Ga0307510, IMG submission 207224) | Populus trichocarpa ectomycorrhiza microbial communities from riparian zone in the Pacific Northwest, United States - 12_EM | ecosystem: Host-associated > Plants > Roots > Unclassified | place...
GCTGTTCAATGTCATTTATATATATATTTTAATCCTTTTAATTGTTCTTTAGGGTTGTTGCTGAGATCACCCTTTTCTTTTTTGAGCTTGAAGAGGACCACTTTGGTATTAGAGTAGAAAATTATATACTGTTGATGATGATGATAATGATGGAAAAGACTGTTACTGTTTTGACCAGAGACTGAGTCTTTATGCCTTCTCTCTTTTCCTTTCCCACAAAACGTTTCTTGTCCCCTGGATTTGACAGGTCTCCTTCTACTACTTCTTTTTTTGGATTTTCACTTCTTGAATTGGAATATTAGATTTAGATTTAGCTCTTCTTGTGGGATTGCCGGTATTGTTTTCTATTCAAAAGGATATCCCAAAATGCCGATGTATCAGCCAAATAGTCATGGAAATGTAAAGCTAGACATGGGTTCTGGTGGGCAAGTTTTGGATCTACAAACCACCATTAAAGGTGGCATTTTGGGCGGTGTTGGCGGCGGTTTAGTTTGTACAGGTGTGAAGGAGAAACTGGATCTGAGGAAGATGGTTGGGGAGCTTGAATCAATACAAGTGCCATCAGTGTTTATATGTCCAATTTCATTGGACCCTATGCAAGAACCAGTGACTCTCTGTACTGGACAGACTTATGAAAGATCCAACATTCTCAAATGGTTCTCTTTGGGTCATTGCACTTGCCCCACAACAATGCAAGAGCTTTGGGATGATACGGTGACACCAAACAGGACTTTGCAGCAGCTGATTCATAGCTGGTTCTCGAGTAAGTATTTGGCTATGAAGAAGAGATCAGAGGACGTGCTAGGGAAGGCTGTTGAGCTTTTGGATTCTTTAAAGAAGGTTAAGGGCCAAGCTAGAGTGCAAACTTTGAAGCAACTTAGGCATGTCGTGGTTGCTCATTCTATGGCGAAGAAGACAGTGATGGATAAGGGTGGAGCTGCCTTGGTTTCTTCTTTGTTGGGTCCTTTTACAACTCATGCTGTTGGGTCTGAGGCCATTGGTATTCTTGTGAATTTGGAGCTTGATTTGCCATCCAAGGCAAATTTGAGGCAGCCTGCAAAGATTTCTTTAATCGTGGATGTGTTGAATGAGGGTTCGATTGAGACCAAGATTAATTGTACGAAATTGATCGAAATGTTGATAGAAGGGAAGGATTCAGGATCGGAAAATGTGTCAAGTTTGAGTCTTTTGGCAGGTCTATTGAGGTTGGTGAAAGATAAGAGACATCCCAATGGAGTATTGGCTGGACTCGGTTTGTTAAATACGATTTGTTCAGATGAGTCCCTTAGGAGCTCAGTTGTGAGCATCGGGGCAGTTCCTCCATTAGTGGAGTTATTGCCTAGTTTGAATAATGAGTGCTTGGAATTAGCTCTTTATATTTTGGAGGTCCTCTCAACTGTTCCAGAGGGAAGGTTGGCTTTGAAGGATTGTGCCAACACAATTCCTAATGTGGTCAAGCTAATGATGAGCAAATCGGAGAGCTGTACTCAGCTTGCATTATCAATACTGTGGGCTGTTTGCAAGCTTGCACTGGAAGAATGTGCAGCACTTGCTGTGGAGGCGGGTTTGGCAGCGAAGCTACTTCTTGTAATACAGAGTGGCTGCAATCCTGTATTGAAGCAGCGGTCAGTTGAGCTCCTGAAACTGTGTAGTCTAAATTACACGGCTACTATCTTCATTTCCAAGTGTAAGCTTACCAGAACGATACAGTGAATGAAATTGGCAAATTGTTGATACATAACATCTTTTCTTTTACCTCGCAAGACGCAAAGGAGCTCTTGGGATCACTTGGAACACATGGCGGGCTCTCTGGCCCGTGCATATTAAAGAGCTTTGATACATACCATTGATTTTCCATGATGAAAGCATCATAATGTGGATTTTAGGCTAATCACAGTGTCTGTAAGCTGGTGGTTTTACCAAAAATTTTCAGAAATGCGCAGCCGAGTGAGGTTGCTATTGAATTCAGCTGCTCTTGTATGCCAAACTGGACTACGCTGGGTTGTGGATTTGAGATTGTTTCAATCCTCAACTGATGTGTATAGTATGTCTCTGGCGGAGCGTTAGTGAGGTTCTGGTGATTTAGAAAGCAAGAAAGGGATTTGGGGATTAGGAATTCACACAGGGATGTATTTTTCACGGTAATCAACGAGCAAACATTTGTATTTATACATGCAATTTTTCATTTTTGCTTGGAGCTTCTTTAAAATCGTGCTTATTTGTGTATTCACTCTCATAGTTCTCTGCAATTCGAGCTTTGCTCTGCAAGGCTGTGATGCAGAGTCTACGTTGTTCGTACATTTCAAGATTTGATTAATCAATAACATATCACCCCATATTTGTTTGAAATATGCATCTGAAAATGGGGACAGAAATGAAGCCATCATGCATTTGCTCGAAGAGAACAGGCTTGGTAAATTTCAATTTATGGAGTATGAGAGGTGTTGTGCTAGCCCTTTCATATACCTGCTAGGAGATAATCTTAGAGTGGATTTTTATCTTTTTAAAACAAGAAAGTCCTGAAATAATAACCAAAACACAGGGAGTGCTTTCAAATTTAGACAATTCTGAATTAGAAAGGAACGATGGACATGTTTTCCTCTTTTCCAGCTCCCATCGTCGCACTCTTTCCAGGTTTTTAAATTAAAAAAGAAGAGCCTTCCAGCTTGGAGAATGCAATAATAATATCTGATAGTGCCGTTTCTCCAATACCGACCTTCTCTCTGGTATCAGCATTATTAAGGTCACTACCATGATCAACTTGCAATCTCAAAAATTTGGCCCACCTTTTTCACGCAATCCGTCCCACATACTTCTAAATCTTCGAGAGATGGCTTGTTCTCCAGAAAGGCAGATTCTCAATCTTCCCGCACTTTCAGAGTCCAAGTACCCTTCTTAGCTTGGTTAGAGACACGGAAAATGTGATTCCTTGGTAATAAACTATGTCCAAAGATTCTAAGTTTGGAGGTTCTCAGTATTTTGAGTAAAGATATGACATAATCAGATATGAATTTGACACTATGAGGATGCATGTCTAGCATATATTTCTTAAACTTCAAGGGCTTCATCATCTCGAATTACACTCCTATCGGTCCTCTCTAGTAAATAGAGATTTTCTTTGAAGATGGTCTTTGGGATGCCTGTCTTGATCCATTCAGTGTATACTTACACCCTTCTTTCTAGACAGAGTAGCTTAAGCAAGAAAGTGATGTAATTGCATCAACCAAGAAAAGTGAAACAAAAGAACAAAAAGGAATCATCTAACGCTAGAAGGAGGGCTTGAACCTCCGACCAACAGCCACACGCTCTAGCCAGCTGAGCTATTCCAGCTCGTCGTTAACGATACCCATCTTGTTTGAAATTCACATATATAGGAGGAATTTCCACCAAATCTTTATTATATTTTTGTTTTTTACAAGCTGGTGTAACATCAGTGTTTTTGTTAGTGTGTAAATAAATTTAATTCCAAATAATTGTTAGTGATTGAATCTATGATCTGGCAAGAGACCACCATGTAATTGTAAATAACCTGTAAAATAGGAATTCGTAAAAAGATTAAAGAGATTTTATTCATTGTTGTCTTCACAACAGAATTGCCATGGTAATCGTGAGAAAACAGGCAATAAAACCGATAATGATTACATAATATGAGTTCTATAAATTAGTTAACATTGCTTATGGCATAAGCACCTTCGAACAATAACCATCAACTGCACCTTCTTCTATGCAAATATCCATCAATCAAACAGTTGCTTTGCACATGTATTATTCCACTATTTTATAAAAAAATATATATATATATTTAGGGTTTTTTTAAAATTTATAAATGAGTTAATTCGAATATTTATTAAGTTAGAATATTTAAAACATATTTTCATATTTAGTAATTTGTGGTCAATATAAATGTGTGATCACCAATAGTAGCTAAGAAACTGAACATTAAAATAGATCTGCTTGTGGCCTCCATTGTTACAAATCACAAGATTTCAAGTTCTTGGCTAGCAAATGGCCACCACATAACAAAACTTTGTGTTTCCACGTGTCAGCAACCCAACTACTTAGAGTTTAGTCAAAGCCACCCCATCTTCTTCTGCCTACAAGCTCCAAAAACGTTAAAGGACTCGTACATGGCCATTTTTTGTCACACTCTCTCCTCCCTTTCCCTCAAAAAACTCATAAATCCTTCAAAACCCACTTCAACATTCACATATATCAATCTCCATATCCGATTTCAAGCCATGAATTCGATCTCGGACTCTTCTTCTTCATCTTCTTCTAAAGTGATGTGTCAGCTGGTTCCAGGACTTGACACCAATGAAAAGGAGTACATTTTGGATCAAACCTTTGAACGATACACATCAAAGATGGTAAAGAGGAATGGAAAAGGAGCTGCCATTGTTTGGTTCAGGAATGATTTGAGAGTTTTGGACAATGAGGTGCTGTTCAAGGCTTGGGTTAATTCTGAAAGTGTTTTGCCTGTTTATTGTGTGGATCCTAGACTTTTTCAAGCTAGTACTTGCTATTTTGGCTTCCCTAAAACTGGAGGTAAACATACACGCATACACATTGTTCCTTTTTTCTATGTACTAATTGTTTTAAAGTGCTAAGTACCCTTTGAATTGCTTTTGATAGAAGATTATCATGAGAAGGTTTTGTAAATGTGTAAAGTGTTCCATTCTTGTTGCTTTGGCCAGGCTTAAGAGGGCAGTTTATTGTAGAGTGTTTGGTTGATTTGAAGAAGAATTTGATGAAAAGGGGTCTAAACTTGCTTATTAGACATGGTAAACCTGAGGAAATCATCCCTGCTCTTGCTAAAGATTTTGCATCCCACACAGTTAAGTGTTTAATTTGCTTATCTGGTTGATATGTGCATTAGCCTTTGGTTGGTTTAATTTCCATGTATTGAAGCAATAATAAGTATGGGATATTTCGATTTAATCCAGTTAGGTATATGCACAAAAAGAGACATGTAGTGAAGAAGTAAATGTTGAGAAACTTGTCAGCAAAGCGCTCCGGCGAGTTCATCTGCCACATTCTACTGGGAGATCTACCAGCCAGGGTTCTGCAAACAGTCCGACACTGCAACTAGTTTGGGGTGGCACTATGTACCACTTAGATGACCTCCCATTCTCTACCAACAGCATACCTGATGTGTATACTCAGTTTCGTAAGGTATGAATATTCCTTGTTTGTTGCTTGATTGTAATGTCCATGATATGTGGTTGGCATTGTTTTTTGGGAGATGTGTGCTGCTGAAAAGAAAATCTAAATATGCAGTCTGTTGAAGCAAGATGTTCCATCAGAAGCTGTGCAAAAATTTCAATGTCCCTTGGGCCAGCTCCTCGCGTCGAGGATTGGGGATGTGTTCCATCAATTGAGCAACTTGGACTCCAACCACAAGAGGCAGGGTTTATGTTCTACTTACATGTGATTTACAGAAACTAGTTAAGAGCCATGCTCTTAGAAAACACATGATTCGCTGCCTGACTAAAACTGAAGTATGTTTCGGTCCATTTCTTCTGTTGATACAGGTTAGCAAAGGAATGAGGTTTTTGGGAGGTGAAACAGCTGCACTAAGCAGGGTGTATGAGTACTTCTGGAAGAAGGCAAGTGGAAATTGTTTTCTGTTGTCTCTGTGTTTGGTATTGTGGTGCAAGGTGCTTTTAAAAATTAATTTTCATTTGAAAATATATTAAAATTATTTTTTCAGATTTTTTTTATTTTTTATATCAACACGTCAAAACTGTTGGAAAGTACTAAAAAACATTAATTTAATGTTTTTTCAAGTCAAACACACTCGAACAAGTTTTAACACAATGCTAAACAGCTAATTAGTAGTATGTTAAAAACTTTAGTTGACAGTAAAGAGAAATGAAATCATACTGCTCTTTATGATGCATATGTGAACAGGATTTCCTAAAGATATACAAAGAGACAAGAAATGGGATGCTGGGACCTGATTACTCAACAAAATTCTCTCCATGGCTAGCTTCAGGAAGCCTCTCTCCACGGTTTATATATGAAGAGGTCAATAACATATAATGATTCTTTTGCATCGCAGTTTATGATTTCATTACATAGTTGAAACATCATATTAATGTATTTAAGATGTTTGGATTGATTTATTTAGGTGAAGAGATATGAAAAGGGAAGGCTAGCAAATGATTCCACATACTGGTCATTCTCTTTCCCTATCTCACTTTTTCATGGTAGTGGACTTTATTTTCATCAGCATTGCCTCATTTTTGCCACAGCTACTCTAATGCTAAGTGACAACTATTCCGTTCTCTGTTAGAGGTTCGATGTCATGCCTGAATCTGAGATTACTGTTTCAGGGTTTTGTTTGAGTTGATTTGGAGGGATTACTTCAGGTTTATCTCATTCAAATACGGAAATTCCATCTTCCATATAGGTAAATATTCTCCTTCACTATCGTATCAATCCAATTACCCCACAATGTAATGACATCAACCTCTTGAACCAAAAATCTGTCTTGTCAAAAACCATTTTATCATGTGAAGTTGCCTTTGGTTTAGTTTTTAATCATGTACAATCAATTTTTGTTCACAGGCGGGCCACGAAATGTTGAGCGTAGATGGAGTCAAGACCAGAGATTGTTTGATTCTTGGAGATATGGCTGTACAGGGTATGTTGCTAAATACTAGATTGTGTTTATAGTATCATCTTTGGCAAGATCATGTATGGAAGAAGAACAAATCATACTTTCTGTTGTTAAAGCTGTACTGCTTCTCCATCTTATCGTTACTTTCTAGGTACCCTCTCATAGATGCCAATATGAAGGAATTATCAGCTACTGGATTCATGTCCAATCGAGGAAGACAAGTAAGCTCGTGCTTCTTCATCTTATTGCTATCTCAATCGATTCAAGCAAACACAACAGCTGCTTTGCTATTGTTGCAGCTTCACTTGTTTCAGTATATTTGTTGACAAGGATCAGGGTCATTTCTGCAGATTGTATGTTCCTTTCTTGTTCGAGACATGGGCATCGATTGGCGCATGGGAGCTGAATGGTTTGAGACATTCCTCTTGGACTATGACCCTTGTTCGAACTATGGGAACTGGACCTATGGTGCAGGTGATGCATTTATTGCTGTGATTTGTGAGTTTGCCAGTGAATAACATATATCTCAGCAGCTGTTTATATGCTGTGAGCTACTACTGATTCTCAGTTCTTGTGTGAAGGAGTCGGGAATGACCCTAGAGAAGATCGTTATTTCAGCATCCCCAAGCAAGTAAGTGCATTTTGCTACATAAATTGCAAAGAAAGATTACGCAAATCAATTTAAGTCTGTGATTGTAAAGCAAAACTGAGGATTGTTGAGAGGGAGATGCTTAAAATGATTGAGGGATTCCTGAAGTACGTAGTAGAATGAGCTAAATCTTATCAAAAATAAAATTATTTAACTGATTGTTCAAAAACAGAGTAATACTTTAATTTTCTAAGAAAAATAGAGTTAGAAAAAAAAAACTGGAATCAATATAATATTTTTTTCAAATGAAGAAAAAACATAACAATATAATTCCTTTTCCTTATCCTTTTATATACATACTTTTTTAAAATACATGTTTTTATCATCCTACAACTATATACTGGGCACTCTATTCATTTGTGCAAACGTTTTTCATAATTCTCAGGCACAAACGTATGATCCTGAGGGTGAATATGTAGCATACTGGTTGCCGCAGCTGCAAGAACTTCCCAAAGAGAAGAGGAACTTTCCTGGGAAACTATACATGGAGCAAATTGTGCCTCTCAAATTTGGAAACCCAAATGGACACCGAGGTCAAGACAGGGCCTCCACGGCAAGAAAAACCAATTATGGAGGCCGAGCGAGGAAGACGTAAGGATACTGAGTGAGAATAAGAGAAACAAAGATTTGAATTATCAAAAAAGAACAAGGATCCACACCCCAAAAAAAAAAAGCTGAAACCAATTTTGGATTCATTAAGAGGCTAAGAACATTGATTCGTTGAAGGAAACTATCGATAACCACTAGGATAATTTGCAAGTGATGCATGCCATAACATTCTTAGACAACCATGTTGATTGATAATGTTAATTTGCGATATGGAACCTTACAAATAATAATTGAAGACAACTTTCACTCTTACAATGTTTTGTTCTCTTTCCAAACAGTAACTCTAGAACGAGCTAGTGACTGAAACTCAAACGAACTATACCACTATGGGTAAGACTACAGTCCCTGCAGCCTGTGTAAAAGGAGGGATGGCACCATTTTCTGGGAGGGATCACTCAAGAGGGTTTCATATTTCAGACTGTCCAATGCAGGTGTGGGAGCAACGGTATATGGAAAATAATCAAAAGAATTGTATGTCTGTAGTTGCAACCTTTATTGCACTTGACAGATCAGAGGTATAAGCTGCAGATTTGTGTGACTTTCTTTTCGAGGCTGCACAATGATTCTTTTTGTGTGTGTTTTTAACATTCCTATGAAGAAATCAAAAGGGAACTTTGGTTCTGTAAGCCACTTTGCTGAAGGTCTGGATGATCATGTCTCAATAAACTATGGGACTATGAACACTTACACGGGACGGGGTATCACCACAATTTTCTAATCATGGAATTCTTCTCTTTTTAGCAACAAGTCGAAGTCTCAGCTGCAAAATAAATGAAATGATTACGGAAAATGCAGCATCTGAAAAATGAGTGATGAAAACACACACAGAAGAACGAATTCACTTAGAAGTGGCCATGTCGCAAAGTTAGTCGACATGCATATTTGTCAAGAGTACAGCATTTTCATTGAAAACAATAGAAAGCATGCCAGTTTCACGGAAGAGATTCACGTTTTCCCAAATGACATTGTGTGCTAGAGGCCATCCATGCACAGTGTTCTTGTATCCTATCTAATTCATTAATCTTCCATTCTTGTTCGAATGACAAGAAAACACGAGGAGATATCACTATCCCGCCAGCAAAATTTCAACTCGGTACCAAAAGGTTCTACCCACTAAAGCAGCTAGAGCCTAGATCCATACTTCTGACCTGTATTAGGGAACCAAAAAGCATTCTAGTGTATTATGTTTAAAATTCTGAACCAATATTGCATAGGACATGGGACTATTTCAAACCGCTATAACTTTTCTTTTCATTTACCATTTCAACATCCTGGATAATTTAAAACCAACTGCTTGGCATGGGGACAAGGTTGCACTAAGAATCTATAAAAATTAGAGGACATGGGTATGCTGTAAGAGGAAATTATGACAACTCTAAACAAAACCCAGGTTGCAGGTAGCAGATAGCAGCTCTAGAATTACATTCGTGTTAACTGCAGCTGTAGATAAAAACGATAAAACACGGGCACATACCTGTTCTACATACTTCAGTTGTCGTAAAACTTCATCGGTTTCCAGCTCCTGAAGAAAAAAATTAAGAAAAATATATATTAGTACATGAACATACGGTGCTTTACCGTTGAGAAAAGGTAGTGTTGGGTATGAAGAAGCAAACCTTTTCAGAAAATGAATTACATACAGATAACTTGATAAAGATTTGATAGAGGTTATCAGCTTTATGTATTAAAAAACGACTAACATCTAAAATTTAACGCACTGAAAGAATGTTGCAGCCCATGATTGTATGTAGAAAGAGAAAAACAGAAAGCAAATACCACCTGAGGAGCAGTGCAGTCTGAATGGGATGGGTCCCAAAGAACAGAGCAAGAACAATCCCAGGAGTCAGTTTGGACTTCAGAAAATGGCGCCCTGTAAATTGAAAACTTCTTCAGTCTCTAGCTAACAAGAACAAAACCAAACAAAAGGTATCCAAAGAAAAATTCATCAGTCAATTATGCAACAGGAGTAGGATCCTGTGTCTGTATCCTGGAGATAAGGGTAAAAATGTGCATTTCTTGTTAGGAAAAGGAGATTGATGGACTATTTATCTAAAAGAAATGGTCATAAACAGTAATGGCAACCTTATACCTTCCATAATTTTTTATTTAAACATGGTAAAATGTTGCAAACGGGGCACTGTAACATTTTACCTGCGCCACTTCCCACATATGGTTCCCTCAATACCTCTTGCATCATCGTGTAGAACTTCTCGGCATTGGAGCCAATTACTCATAGGCTTGGCATTTGAAGACCTGTCTTGAGGGCATTCCTGCAAAAAAGAACACTTTCACATGTCAGTGCTGTCTTACTCAAAACAATCTCCCCACCCCTAATGCATGTGCTCATATATGTACTGAAACTTAATTGGAAATGCATATTCATAAAATGAACTGTCAGAAAATTATCTAATCCTGCCTAATCTTTATTAATCTCAAGAGATATGTTTTATAGATTGTAATTTGGATCTCTTTTGAGAACAACCGAAAGCAATACTCAGTTGAAGCGAAGCAAAAATATCAGGAAAATCCTTTGTTTCTATGACTCGTCATCTTTTGCCCAAGGACATAATCATTTCTGAAACTCTGTAGCCTGTTCATGGGTGCATTTTCAGGCGCATTACATCCCCAGAGATGCAATGCTGTCAATTTAAGGTATGCTGAAAAAAAAGAGTGAGTTTCCAATGACTAGCACAGGCTTTGTTGAAGAGAACTTGGCTTTGGGAATGCATATGGCCCAATGCATTCCTGAATGGACACTTTGCCAGGTCCTGAAGCAGATAAAACCTTACCTTCAATGTTTAAAGAGCACTTACGTGTAAGCAAACAGTCTGCGATGTATCTATTTCAATAGGCTCACCGAAGCAATCAGAATCCCTACAGACAAATAAAAAATTAGAAAATGGTGTGATTACATCCATCCTCTACCCATTCATCAAGAAATTTGAAAACCAAAGAAAATAATTTGCCAGAACCAGTAAAGCATGGCTATCAAATTACAAAACAAAAAAGCGGTCGATATGAAGATTGCCATCATTAAAATGAGCTCCTATCAAATTACAACTCATATATCAGCAACATCTAACAAACTGGCAATCGTAAATGAATTTTTCCACTTTGTTTTGTAATTCTGGGTTCTGAACTTCTTTACCCTATTGTCATAAACGTTCGAGTTTGGCTTCTATGATCCCAAGTTCATATCAATAAAAACATTATAGGCTCAAATGCTCCAAAATCAATCAAATTTTTCTTATATTTGACAGAGCACAACCATCCAAAACATAGCCTAATCTGTACCATACTAGTTTATCTAAAGCCAACTTGAAATGAAACCGGACTACTGAGTACTGATCCTGTAAAATCATTTGCGAGTCATAATGCTGCCTGTACGTTTGAAGATTTTATTTGAAAGCTGCAGTGCATTGACTAAGGCATTCAATCATGCATACACAAAAGGTAAACATCAATAAAACAACAATACAAATATAAAAAATCTTAGCAAACAAGGGATCAAAGTTGAGCACCACAGGTAAGACATACATGGAAAGCTGATCGGACCACTCAGGAACTGTTGCTTGATAAGATGTACCGATCCTCACACGAGATGTGTGTGCCTCAGGGTATTTCAACATGGAAGCTATAGGACCCAGCTTAGATTTTTCATTCCACCAACTGATGCTACATGTTTTGAGAAAAGAAGTCTCTTGTGAAACGTTGTGATTCAGTTTTGAACAGGATGGACAAAACCACAAGTCAGTGGGTAACATCTCCATGTTTAGATTGCAGCAAGATAGATGAAATGCCTCTTCACAATGATCACAAAGTAACATATTAAGTGCTTTCTCAAGATTCCCACATAGCTCACATGACTGAAAAAAATTGTTGTTCTTAATATTTCCCAGAACTTCAATGGGAGCACTGTTGCTCACAGGACAATCTCCAGCGAGCAGCCCGTGACTTCTGAGAACTGAAGTGCAGAGTTCTCTTATTGAGAGATCATCACCTGACACCTCTAGCTCAGAATCGGGGAGCTCTACAATGTTGCTAATGTTAATCCTTGCGGTTATGGAACCAACTCCCATTCCTGACTTTGATTTAGCAACAACAGATGGGATAGTACGAGCTCTAACACCATCATCAACCACTGGAGGATCACAGTTCACTGCATTGGTTGGTGCTTTATCAGTTTCTGGCTCAACCGAGGACATTATAGCAGACTTTTTCCTTCGCTTCCTTGCCACATATGATCCCGGAATTTCATAACAATTGCCGGCAATCAATGGATTTGAACCATCCTTCCAGGCTTTTTCTGGCACCCACTCAGAGAATAGATCTTGTCTGCTGTAATTGGGAGCAAATGGTAGAGCAGCCTCAACTGAACTTGGGATCAAACCATGCAACATGATGTTCACCTGCTGAAGAATTCCAAATATCCTGAAATTAGTATCCTTGCTCAAGTGTTCATGGTACGCCACTAAATTAAAAAAAAAAAATACAAACAAGTTTTTCATGCGAAAACATGTGACAACTACTTTTTTCATAATAGGAAAATCAAATAAAAAAAATCAAGGGATCGACGCTTTACCACTCACAGGTTACCCAGCAGTTTGTATAGAAATTCAGCATGGAAATCATTTTTTAAAACATAAATACCCATCTAAAAACAAGAATCTTAATTATAAACACTCTCAATGGACAATGCTAGCATGTATGTTTAAAAATAATGCTAACGTCTAAGTCAATATACACTATTCCACGTGTCAGAGATAAAATGATTTGTTAAACGTCAACCCTAAAAAGACAAACATGCACCAAGGCTATAAATAAAAGATATAAAACTTGTTTAATATTCATTATAAGGATCTAATCTTAATTTTCTGGAAGCATGTCTATTTATAGATCAAATAAAATTAATTGCTATTTGTCTGCACCTGTTCTAATAACAAGATTAAAATCACTTGTAATTCTTAGAGATAATTTGGAGAGATATAGCTAAATTGATTATGTTTTGGGTTTGTTCTCTAAAAATTATTAGTTTGAATTTCATAAACCTCAGAACCACTGAAAACTTACATGGTTGTTAACTTCAGGATCTCATAGAATTAATCGAGGTGCATGTAAGCTAACTCGAATACCCACTATTAACAAAAAAAAAAAAAAAAAGAAGATTAAAGGCATTTATTTTGAATTCTTAAAATGCAAATAATCACAAAATAAATCTAAATTTTTAATTATTCAATATATATATTTACTGAGTTAGCTTTCCCACTCCAGGTTCATGCGGGAGGGAATATATTACCCACGCCGCCTCATCACGACGGATTTCCGGTGGGACCCACCGAGGTGAAAGATTTAGCATCCCGTGCTGATATGGCTCAGGGTATAAGATTGCGGTGGATGGATTCAAATCATCTCGGATTTGATCAAAACCATCGACCTCAAAATGAGCAGACATTAGTTTGCTCCCTTAAGAACATAAGAAGATGATCGGAATCTATGACTAAAGGCATTTTCCATGAAAACTAGCTCGTAAAAAAACATTCAATTAATGTCATCACACGCACAAGTAGTTATCATAACAAAAGCCACCAATAGTGAGGTAGACAGAAACAGCACAAGAAAGTCTACAGTAAAATTCTACCAAATTGAATATTAAAGCTCTTCTAAGTTGTTTATATAGAAAAAAAATGTCATGAACAAAGTTTAAAAAATAATAATAAAATTTTAAATTAAATAGAAAAAAAATTAAATCAACTAAGAAAATATAAAGCCAACATCATTATCAAACATAACAAAACAAAAATAACACAAGAAAGATAACAAGGACAAAATCAGACAGAATTCTATTAAAATGAATCTTAACCACAAAAACCATAATTCAAATTTTTTTTTACTTATAATTTCTCTAATCAAAACTAAATAGAAAAACATTATATTATAAATTAACTAGTAAAATATAATAAATCCTGAACAATAAATTATGGGTCTAATTTGAAGGCTTGACAATCTCGAATAGCTCAAAAAATCAAACACTATAAATAATAAGGTTTTGAGTAGATAATTTTCTAATAAAATTTCAGCATGATCTAATAATCGAATAAGATCGAACGTTCGACCAAAATCTCATTCGTCAAATAGCACATAGCATGAGCAATACTTTTGAACAAATTCTTGTACTTTCCCAATACTAATTATCTTCCTTACCAATGCTTTAAATGAATTATGCACATCTCATGGCCATAAGCAATGAATTTCTATACTTTAACAAATTAAAACTGATTAAGCATGCATATATAGAGAGAGATAAATGAAAGAGAAGATAAGAGGTATGAGATTTTAGATTTACCAGGAACTGAAGGAGTGAAGGGACCGCTTCGTCTTCTTTAGAGAGGGCGAGGGCGAGGGAGAGGGAAGGGAGCAAGTTGGCTTTTGCCTTTGCCAGTTACGACACTTTATTTTTTATTTTTCTTATTAAAAAAGCAATAAGTTGTAGTTTTAGCCAATTGTTTTTTCAAAATTCGGGTGGCCAACGGCATGTGAACCGTCTATTTGTTTTTAATTGACAAGAAGTCATGCAAGGTCCTCGTAATTTATTTATTTTATCAAATTAAACCTTCATATCTTAAAATAACCTCTCATAATGGATTGCATTTATCATCCCATGCATGCATGATTTTATAGCAAGAATAAGATTAGTGATATCGTGCTTGTTTGACTCGAATTCATACACGTGTTATGACATGATTGGATAGATTACTTCAGATTATCTCTTAACTATGGATAGAAAGGACTTGATACGATTCAGGTAAAAGTGAAGGGTCTGATCCGACGAGGAACGAAGAGTTCGGGGACCATACAATGATTCCTAGCTTTTTAAGAATGGTGGGGTCCCGTGTTTGTGCCGCTGCACCGCTCTGGAAGTGCCACGGGGTGTTTTGAGCACGTGGGAGAACATGCGTGGTAAAATTGCAGTTTTGCGCTTAGCCAATTTTTCAAGTTTTAGAGAGCGCCATTGTTTGCCTCCAAAATAACACGCAAATCCCCTCTGCCCTCTTTCACCCTTTTCTTCTTCTTCTTTTTCCCGGGATATAACAAATTTTGAATCATGTACACATGAGAGTGGAGATTTCACCATGCCATAGTTTTAAAAAAACTTGTACCGGTCCAATACGTTAATTTAGGGTCTGATAATTTGATTTATTTTGTTAAATTTAACTATTAACTTATTAATTTATTAAAAAAATAATCAAAATAATATTATTATTATTTCAAAAAATTATTAGATCTAAATTGACACTCCTGGTTCATAATCTAAATCTGATCTCAAATAAGATTTTAAAATTATACATTATATTTTATTAAAAAAGTATAATTACCTTACTAACAGCAGAATTTTTTTTTAAAAAAAAAAAATAACAGGTGGTAGGTGCATAATTTTTGCAAATGGAGGTGCCAAGTTTTGAAAGCTACCTTTTTTTCTTTTTTTTTCTTTTTAAAGCAAGTCAATAATCATGTTTGACCAGGTTTCATGCCTATCCAGAATTTGGCATTAGCATGGACTAATTAGATGGTCGAATCACTGGGATTACGATCCCATCAATGAATCAATTTTAGATTTGATAAACATATCTAATAATTAAAAAAAATATTGTAAATGTTAAGAATGTTTGGAAGTCTTTAAAAAAAATTTAAAGTATTTGTTTTTGCTTGAAAATATATTAAAATAATATATTTTTTTTATATTTTTAAAAATTTAAAACAATTCAAACACTAAAAATATAATTTAAAACAAAAAAAAACATATTCAACATCAAAACCAAACACCTCCAGAAAAAAATCTTTTCACCCACTTTGCTGTGTTTTCCTAAAGCTATAATTAATGATAATTTTGTTAACAAGAGGTAAGAAATATATATATATAAATGATTAAACCAAATGCTTTATTTCCTCTAACAGAGTCTAAATCGCCTTGTTTGACCACTTTACCTTAGGTTTTGGGTAATGTTTATTCAAAATTAGACAACTTAGAAACTATTTCGTTGGTACCATGAGAGCTTTTTGTCAAATCATTGAGAAGAAAAAAAAATGTTTGGTTAATTAAATAATTTTTATTTTTATATTAGGCCCACACGGTGATTGAATTTTAAACTTGATTTTATAAATGCTAAAATAAAATGTTTTTTTATTTATATAGACATGTTTTTTATTTATTTTCATTAAAAAAATTTAATCAGACATATATTTTTTAAAACCTATATTTTTACAACCACAACTAAAAATATTTTATTAAATTTTTTTAAAAAAATCATAATCACAATAGCTATAATAATGTTAAACAATTGTCTTTTATAATAAGAAATCACGAGTATAGATTATAGAAAAAAAAAACAAAATTATTAAAGGAAGACAAATATAAAGTTGACTTTAGGTTGTGTTTGGTATTCGATGAAAAAAGCCGAGAGGAAAGAGGTGTTTGGAATAGTTTTCGCTTAGGTGCTTATTATGCGTTGGCATCTAATTGCTATTCTTTTCAAAACTGACTTGAAGAAGGGCTTGATACATAATTGAAAACGGCAGTGTTTTCCTTATAAGAGATTAAAAAAAAACCGGGTCTCGTGGAGTTCTAGGTTAACCCTTTAGACCAATAGGTTTTATCAAATTAAATTCTTAGCTGGTTCTTACTTTAACTTGATATAGATTTTAAAACTATAATCATGTCATGTCAAGATAGATGATAATTTGTTAAAGTTCAAAATTTAGGATGTTGGTGGATGCTTGGTTCAAATAGGTGCCTATTTGTCTACGCGGTTTATTATACTATATTTTAAAAGGAATTGGAAAAATATTGTATATTTACTATGAACATAGACTTATTGTATTATGAATCGTAATGTAGACATAAAACGTACGCATTATTGACGACACTGTAGCATCATGGAGGCGTTGCCTTTGCTCTTGTTTAGTCAAAAAGTATTGCCGCGGGCGTTGTTTTTTGTGTGTTCTGTGCCAAGCTACTGGGTCTGGCTGGGTAACCAGACCCATATCACTTCTGGCAGGTGATGGGTTTGGCTTGGCAGCCTGACCCAACGCTATTGCGCCTAGCATTGCCACCACATCCAAAATATTATCTCAATATATTTTTTAAAAAAACTTCGTAAGATATTTTTAATTTTATTTTTTTTTAGAATATTGGGTCTGGCTCAGCTACAAGACCCAATGCTTTTGGGTTTAACTCCGCAGCCATGCCCAAGTATATTTTCTTTTCCTTTAATTTTTTTTCTTTTAAGATATTTCTTTTTTTTTCTTCTTCAGATTTCTTTTCTTTTCTCTTATTTAATTTTTTTCCATACCGTAAAGAAAAAATGAATTGATGAGACTTTTTTTTTTATTGTACAAAAGTTGGGTAATGATAAATGTTTTTTATTTGAGGTTGGGTTAAAATTCCTTATTAAAGCATGTTTGTTTTTGCATTTTCAAAAATGCTTTAAAAAAATTTGAATTTTTTTATTTTTTTTCTTTAATTTAAATTAATATTTTTTGATGTTTTTTTTATTATTTTGATGTGATGATATTAAAAAATATATTTTAAAAAAATAAAAAATATTATCTCAATATGTTTTTTTTAAAATATATTTTAAAAAATAATCATTACGTAATAATATAATAACTAGTATATTGGCTCGTGCTTCGCAGTGGGTCAA
>Ga0307510_10003860_pt1 | contig 17576 bp, 15 predicted proteins | sample 12_EM_MG_FD_207224 | JGI IMG/M metagenome (GOLD analysis project Ga0307510, IMG submission 207224) | Populus trichocarpa ectomycorrhiza microbial communities from riparian zone in the Pacific Northwest, United States - 12_EM | ecosystem: Host-associated > Plants > Roots > Unclassified | place...
AACGTACCGTGGACTTTTTATACATGTGCGCGCCGCTGACTACCGTAGGACTACTTTGTCCAACACCCCGTGTTGTACATATAATGTTAATAGTTTTGATATCAGATGAGAATTATGTATCAGAGTGGCGATGATGGTGTGGGTCCTTGGTGCGTATATGTAGACTTGGTGCTTCTATCACCATGAACAAAACCTTGTTTCAGTCACATAGTCAGCCACCCTTTTGATGGTACCTGTGCAGCCTTGAATTCGACGCGCCTACCGCCGGAACGCCGTAGATCCTATCCCGGAGATCAGATACTCAGTATTTGCATTGTACCGGCAGATGGAAAATCCCGTTTGAAATTTCTTTTCGTCCATGATTCGCCCTCACGTCCCGTTATTCCCCCGCAAGTTCTTATACATTTAGTACTACATAGTGTCGAGGAGAGCACGCTTCCGAAGCTGCGGTCCACTCACCAAACGACATTGAAGGTTGGACGTTGGGCGTGGGACTCTCATTCTCATAAGAATCTCCATATGTGCCTTTGGAGAACGCCGAATTCATCGTGGCTGACGACGGTATAATTAACCTGAAGCAGAACGCGTTCGACCTGGCAGAAGAGAAGTGGTGCACGTGAAGCCCTACCAGCGGACTGGAAAACTGCGTAGCGTACTGCGCCATCCTCTAGCATCAAAGGCACACGACAAACAGAAGGAGACAATGATATATAGGATTCGCGTGGAAAAAAAAGAAAAGAAAAACTACTATATCCAATGCTATCGAGGAATGCAGGTGACATGTACTATCGTCCAAAAGTCAGTAGTTACAGGATCACAAGGGCGCCGGTATATCTATTTCCACAGGCTGTCAAAACGAAACAGTCACCCAAGCAGGAATGAAACGAGGGGGAGAGAAAGAAAGTACGAGAATCATTCGACTAACTCGCAACCTCCTCCAAACGCTGCAGAATTTCTTCGATCCTCGGACGAGCTGCCGTCTGCGGTGTCCAGCACAACTCCACCATCTCCCACAGGCTGTCTGCAAACCCGCTCTGTCGAGAAGGTCGTTTACCCTCCAATACCTTCACAAAAACAGTCAAGTCTGTGTATTCGTGGAACGGAAGGCGCCCGCTGATGGTCTCATAGATGACCATCCCAAGGGCATAACAGTCCGAGAACTCCGTCGGACGGCTGTTCTTGAACCCAAACCGCTGCGGGTCGATTAGCTCTGGACTCATCCATCGGGCAGTCCCACCCTGAGTAAACGAGCTTGAGGACAAGAGGTTCGCGGGGTCCGAGATGATCGTAAGTAGGCCAAAGTCCGCTAGACGGGGGTTGCCCGCCTGGTCGATCAGTATGTTGGCCTAAACGGGCGTTGAAGTCGGTAAGCTAGAAACACGATTCCGATTTTCGAAAAACATACACCCTTCAGATCCCCGTGGATCATCCCCTCGCTATGAATATAGATCAGCCCCCTAGCGACACCGATCAACTGGAGAATCGCACGACCGTCAGTGAATGGCTACGGTGGGGCTTCCGACGGAAAACCTACAAGCTCGAGCCGGTCCGTATGCGGATGGGCCTTGACAAAGCTGTTGATGTTTCCGTTCAACATCCAGTCCGATATCATAGCGAAGCAAGTCTCGCTCATGGTCACGCCTATCAGCGGCAACACGTTCGGATGTTGAAGGGTTTTCCACGTCACAACCTCCTTACAGAACCTCTAAACAGGCTTTGGTCAGCACGTTAACAGGTAAAAAGAGTGCACGATGGTAACCCACACCAATTATCTTCCGTAGGTCGCTGTTCGAATATGTCCTTATGACCTTCACAGCAACATCCCGACCACAATAGATCCCCCTCCACACGTCCGCAGATCCGCCCCTGTATAATGCGACACTGGCTCGATCGTACTCAGCGTGAATCTTCATGGCCCTGGGTAAATATGCGTGTTGACCACACATTCTGTACAACAGCTTGAGGCACTTCTTCCGGATTTGTGGTAAAAGATAGACCGTATCCAGTGCCTGGTTGGTGAGGCGTGTCGGTGTCAAGTTAGATTGATCAGACATCGAGGTGACAGGCAAATATAGAACGTGCCTCATCTATCACGTCGATGAAGGTCTGTGCGTCATCCCCACGGAGGCAACGGATTGTGTCACTCCCGTCCTGACCCGAGGAGATCGCCTCGATCAAGGAGGGGAGTTCATGTACGGTGAAAGCGTGTCTAATCAAACGTTTGCAAGCTGGAGCGTTAGAGTTAGGGGAGAAGGGGCGACCAGGGAGCAGTCAATATTCTGTATACGATCGGCGAAGGTGGGGCTGAAGACATACCGTTTTCACATGTCAAGGTTGTGTTGTGAGAATCGACAGGCGCAGGGTGTGGGGCACGTGGATCCGTGCCGAACTTTTCATCGGGAGCGGATCCTGGTGTAGCGAGAGTACTGAGAATCCATTTGATCTTAGCTCCTGGCCCTCGACCTTTTCCTTATCGTAGTCAACACACCTTTCTAAATCCTTGGGTATCCCAGAAAACTCATCAAGATCATCCGCGTTCCTTCTTTGGATCATGGCCTTTAGAGTCTCACACATGTCGAAAGAGGCCTTGAATGTGCGGGCGGATTCTCCGTTGTCGGTCATCTCCAATCCAGGTCCTTGAACTGAGGCCGACCGGCGGTGCCCGACACGCATCAACAGTCGTTTGTTTTTAAACCTAACGGAGACATGAGATGCATGATTGATACCGTGAAAAATGAGATATACCAGATCTGTACTTCCTCGAGGGTCATGTCCAGCTTTACCGCTAGTTCTTGTTGTTGCTTGATGGAGGGAGTGGTGGTACGAGCGTACACTCCGTCCAAGACTCGCACTTGTTCCGGATTTTCGCGCTTTCTCCTCTGCTTGGGCGGAGGGTGGTATGGATATGGGGAGGTGGTGGTATGCGCAAAGCTCCTCGTCGCCGTTCGCTCCACTGAGACAGGATCACGTTGAAGGTTGCCTGCTGACGGAGTGGTGGAAGTATTGGTTGGAACGGAGGAATGAGGGTCAGGGGGCATACCCTGAAGGGGACGCTGAGTCGGATACTGAGAGGACGGTTGGGAATATGATACGACGGGCGAAAACATGACCTCCGGAAGACGGTCTGTGGCAGGTATGCCTCCGTAGGGGTTCTGTTGCCATATTTCATTCTGGGGATGATTTACAGAGACATTGGTTGGAGAAAATGTGGTAGGGTGATTAGAATAAGGAGTAGAGGGGTGGCTACGAGGAGGTTGATAAAGTCGCGGAACCTGTTGGGGCGCCGGGAATGAGTATTGTAAACGAGGATCTTCATCGCCAAGAAAAACTGATTGTAGTTCCACGGAGGATATCGGTGATCTTGGGGCCAAGACTGGCATCGAGGAACTTGACGCGCTTGTGTTGTAGTCAGACCAAGTAGATAAAAGATCGTTCAAATGATCATGTTCGTCGCTTCGCTCGGCCTGGGACTGATTCTGATTGCGGGAGTGGGAGTGTCCGGCTGGAGAACGGAGTGGAGCCAGGAGGAGTAAAAGATCAGCTAATCGGCTAATATTCCAGGAAGCAACCGACCTTGGGGATGCGAAGAGCGGAAGGCAGAAGCAAATGGCGGAAGACTGAAGAAGCTCCTGTGAGAACCGTTGCCTTGGATTGAAGGGGCTCTGCGACCCCGGCCAAAGGACCCTGAAAAACGGTGACCGTCGTCTAGGTAAGCTGACATAAATGAAGTTAAAGAAAGGGTGTACCAAAATCAGGAAAATTCCGCAAGTCTGACGGATAACTATCCACGGAACACGCTGAGACCATGAGACGGCAGTTTCGTTACGAGCTGTAAACGTTCTAGATACCAAATAGAGGTCCGAGGAGGGGAGTGAACTTCGGTGATTGATCCAGGTCACGCCCTCCCGTCACGCTATTCCCATCCTCGTGGGCCGTCTGGCCTTCGTCCTCGGAACTGACCGAGATCGCTGAGCGCAAGTACTGAACTCACAAACACCCAGGCTGGTCTCATCCCCCCCGCAGTTCGATTTCGTCGACGTTCAATTTAAGTTGGCATCGGATGAAAACGAGGCGATGATTCCTCTATCCTCGGAAGACAATAGATGAACTGTACTATAAGAACCACGGCTTTGCTCACTTCCACCGATGTCGTCTGGCGAACTTCGACTCGCCTTGCTGCCGCTAGGCTGTTTCCTCTGATGAAATCTCCGGACGACAGTTCTACCACTGCTGGGTATATTATGGCCCTCGCGCTTTTCGAGGCCGCCTCATACGTATTCTCCACTTTTACTGCGACGCCCACACACCGCCCACCATTTCGACTGAACCCTCGTTAAATTCACGGTACAACTAAGCGACTCCAACTTCTCTCGCTCCTGTGATCTCCGATAGTATCCCTCGCCGGTGTATAATTTCGACTCATCGACAACTGACAGCAAGGTAATCATCCACCCCACTATCTGGTTCGCCACGAACACGGTCTTATCCCCGGAGATTATAGGAGCCGTGTCCCTAGCGGAGAATCCCAAAATGCCTATAGCCCGACTGACCACTCCGACCCGAATGCCCTAGTAATTCGTTCCCTGAAAACTGCGGGTACCGGTAACGTGCACTACGTGTTTTTAGAGCGCCAACTCCAACCGGCAAGCGCCCTTCCTCCGCCCAGACTCCTGAATACCCTATACCTGTTTTCCACCAACGGGCCAGCGCCCGCGCTCATCAGCCACCAGTTATAAACCCATTATATACTTTTTATTGTTGTGATCTTCCCGATACCCTAGCATCACTAATTTGATTTTTCTTCCAGGGGTGTCAGTGGTCCGAGTGCAGTTTGAATGAATGCCGTTGATGTTACTGCGTGACTGAGGATATGTCGTTGACAAGCACGGTCTAGATGCCGAACGTGGCCCTGCGAATTTGAAGACGCCAAAAGGAGAGCGCAAGTGAAGCCTTATCGCACCTGTTGAGTAACACGCAGGCGGGCCGCCGTTATTGCGTTGAACGCCCATCGACGAACACAGAAGATTATGCTCAAATTTACTCCCCTCGTCGGCGCAGCTGGAGGATGGAATACGGGACGAAAGCCCATAGCTATCAAACTCGATATAAAATTATATGCATGTCTCTGTCACTAACAAGGTCAGGTTAACCTCACATTCTCGTATCCATTCCGTGGTCAAGGGATTCTCGAGGCCATCGAGGGCAACGAATCCACACGTCGACTCTGAAGTATCCTGAAAGGGGGAGCCCACGAATAATCACTACGATGAAGACTCGACACCTCCTGCACCGGCTGAGAACAGAGCAAGCTAGAGCTTGATCCGAATGGGATGACCACCGCCTGCATGCAAGTTTTCTCTTGCCATGAACACTTCGCTCTTCCCGACGTGGATCCCAGCGTCGCTGCCTGGGTTGGTCTGAGTTCCTTCACATGATATGAAGTATGCATGTTGAGAAGAGAGCTCGCACTTTCGTTTGATCTCTGATCCCGTTGGGTAGCTCCAAATAGCTGAAGGAAACGGAATCAGAGTTTGGGGCTTGTTTCAATCGTTTCGTCGCTAGCGTGGGGAAGAGAACGAGCGCATTCCACTTGTCTGACCGGATCCAGCATTCATCCAACTCCACCTCCTAAGTAGCATCAATACGTACCCTCGAGTCGTTTATCGCAATGACCAGTACAGCGTGTGTTTGACCTACGGTCACTATCGCGGAAATTGCACACTGGCAATGCAGGCGGGGACCAATGAAGGTCGGTCAAAGCCAGGAATAGGTGGAGGCGCGCGGTCATTTCCGTGTTGGGGAAGGGTGGGTCGGAGTGGTGACCGTGGCTGTCTTTGCGGCAGACTCAGTGCGAGATGATGTTGCAAGCGCAACCACTTGGGAAACCTTCCAAACTACGCTGGGCGACAACGGGGATTTTAAATCGAGAGTACTTACCGTAGACAAAATACGTGATCATAATAATTCTGGCTTTGTGTGATCGCAAACGCTGGCACATGCGGGCGAGTGACTGGTGAGTGTACGGAGTGGGACAGAGTTCGACCTGAGCCAATCGACACTAGAGACTCGGATGTGCACAAGGGACTGAGTTCGTACTGAGCAGAAAGGGATGATCGATATGATCGACGACCACAAGTTGATAAGATACACAAAATGTTGGAGGAAGGGAAAAAGCAAGGGATCCGAATAGCCATACAGTTATACAGTTGTCGGAGGACTCTGCGTCGGTGGATAAGTGAATTGGTGGCGGGGTCGCTTGCGGCAGTTTGCTGTACATCCTGGAGGACTCGCATACAATTGTGCGATTGGCTCTTCTCCCTCTTTGCCCTTTAATCTCGTCTTCAATCTCGGCCAGGACCAAATTCCCAATTGACGTGGGAATCTGTCACTGTATACTGGTGCACTGCCCCACGCTGGTCAGATGAGATTGAGTTTCCTAAACCAACAAGACACATTCCCATCCCCCGCGCCACAGTTGGAAGGATGTGATCTGTTGATTAGCTCCTTCCTTGCCGTCCCATGCCATAACATAAGACGAACTGTCATTGTCTTCAGCGACACTTTCTAGCATCCTCCGGAATGTACCTGAAATGGTTTCTTTTTATTCGCCGCCACCAATGATCACACCTCCCTCAGCATCAAACTGTTCCATATACTCATGCCGGTGATCAGTTTCTACAACGCGAGGGGTTGGAGTTGGGAAAAAGCTTTTGTAGAGGCATTCGCTCCTGAGGATGTGAAGTTCACTATTCCGATTTTTCTGTGGTTTAAAGTACAACTCGTATGGGGGTGGTACCCAATTGCATAACTATGGTTGTTCGCTGCGTGGTCACATCTAGAATGTGCTGAGATGCTGCGGCCAATACAGGCATCTGCCGGTCCTGACGAGATTTAGCGTGCTGATTATTACTCTTCAAGAGACTACGGGTTGGGACCAGTATCTTTTTAGATAGTATCCATTGAATGACCATGCCCACTATCTCGGTGATTCTTATATGCCACGTGCATGTAGCACCGGGGACCTGCCTCGGACTTACCCATTCGTTTCGTGTCACAGGCCACTTTTGTCACGATCCCCGTTCATATTAGATCAATGCCTTACGACGAAGATGCTCGAATCCAATGGGGTCGGAATAGGCAGGATGGGATTGTTGTGACGGTCTCGTCCCTGTCATATCCATCGTTCCACCACTGGCAGGCGGTGTGGATCTCAGATTTATGCTCTCCCTCTGAGTGTCCGTCGCGTTGTGCTCAAGTCTGCCTGCCACCCCCCCTGACCTGAATGAGCTCTCGCGACTTCCATTCCCCTCCCCTTCCGATCTCGTCCGACCCTACCTCCCTGTCTTACTCTTCACAACCCCAGTGTACGTTCAACCCTTGCTAGATCTTCCCCCCCCCTACCTTAACTAGTACGGGCCCACCCGGGTGATGTCTTGGTGACTCGCGAATTTGCCGGACATTGCAGGATAATGCCTAATACGTATGGGTTTTTTTATTTTAAATCCTAACCCGAGCTTCCTGGGCATTGCTCGTTGGCGTCGTGCCCGGGACCTGCAGCCCCAGCCCATGTGCGATGCAGTCACACGACACCCGTGATTTGCGTGACGGGAAGAAAATATGAAAATTCGAAATTAAGATTCAGAAGGAATTGATGGGAACGCGGAAATACTAGTGGCACCCATATATAAGCCCCCTTCCATCCTCCCGAGTCCCGGTACCCCCACCCTCCGCTCCCCCCTCCCCCAGGTATCATGACTGCCGTTGGTCGTCCCCCAGTCATCGTCGCAAATTCTAAACCACCAGTAGAGAGGAAGCCCAAGGGACAAGGTCCACTCGCTCACCTCCACCCTCTCAAACAGCCTCTTCCGTTACTCACACTCTGTTAGAACGCAACTGGGCTGGCCATGAAGATGAAATTCTCGTCAGTGCAGTCGATAAATACAGTCAGTTTACATTCTCCCATCCCGCCCTTTGACATTTCTCACCGTCGTCGCATTCTAGCCGCTGGAGAAAAGATCAATTGGATAAGGATTGCCGAACTCATCGACGGCCGATCGAACAAAGCTTGCCGCAAGCGCTGGATCCATTCCCTCAGTCACACACTCAGAAAGGGGGCGAGACGGTCCCCTCTCTCTTCACAGTCGAGCATAGCCATCCAGGGGGATAGCGATCACCAGAAACACTACTGCGGCTGCAACACCGGCTTGAGTATGTGCCAGAGCTCACCAGAATCTGTAGGCAAGCCTGATATCCATGGCGCTGGCTTGGGGTCCTCTCAAGAAAACCATCCACCCCCGGTGTCGATCATGCCTCTCGATCAAACCTCGGGTAGATGTACCAGTTCTCATCTCCTTCGTTTATCACTAAACCCAGATCATTTGCTCAGCCACAGAACTCCTTAAGCAACCGCTAGCCGTTCGAGGGACTTCCCAGGCCCAGGGTCACGGTTACTACTTCGAGTTTCTCAAACACACACTAACATCCAAAATCGGACGGGAGTCACTGTACGCACTGCCAATCGAGGCGGCTACCGTAATAATAGATGGCCTGGAACAAGTGAGTGCAAAGTAATTTTCTCCCACTGTAACCAGCTAACCTGCACGAGGGTTCGCGTGAAAACTCTGGCCTGTGTCGCTATCATCGAGAGAGGTTCTCCCTGACGCTTAGGAAGATGTGTAGCGAGCGCAGGTTGTTGCCGTCCTCGTATGCTGTAACCGATGAGTTACAGAGGATTGGAGTAATCCCATGCGGGAGGGGCGGAACCGCAGACGTGTGGCGTGGAGTGTACCGAGGTTCCAGGGTCGCGGTTAAGGTGTTGCGGGTCCACTCCAGGGTAGACCTTGCTCACGTGGAAATGGTACGACCTGCTTGTTCCCTGCCCTACAACGTAGAAATCTGACATGCTAACGAGAGTGGAATAGAGTTTCTGTCGTGAAGTGGTGTTGTGGAAGCAATTCAAACATCCGAACCTTGTACCCCTGGTAGGCGCAACCAAATCTCCGCATACCCTGATGATGGTTTCGGATTGGATGGAACACGGTACAATCATGGATTTTATCGCTGCGTGTCCCGAGACCAACCGACTCAAACTGGTAAGAATCTTCCCCCAAAGCCAAACGTGCGTGGTGACTTAAACTCACTTCTCCAGTTGGCAGATGTCGCTCACGGACTAAAATACCTCCATGATTGGCCGTCTGTGCACGCAGACCTGAAAAGTGTAGGTTAGATTCTTTGAACGCTTCGACGCAAGCTGACGATACGAAGACCAATATTTTGATTGATAGCAATCACTGTGCACGCATCGCGGACTTTGGCCTCACGAGTGTATTACGTCACCCGTCTGTCAGCATTTCCGTGACTACGCCGGTCTGGGGAGGTACTCCTCGATGGATGGCACCTGAGTTGTTTAATGAGAGATCAAGTCCGTCGAGGGAGTCGGATATCTATGCGCTCGGGATGGTTATTTATGAGGTTCGATCCCATTGTGCTCTTCGGTGAATCCGTCCTAAGGATATTTCCTATAGGTCTTCGCACAAGAACAACCGTTCTCTCAAGTTTACCCTATCCTTGTGCCTTTGCTGGTCCTTGACAACAGGCGACCCTCACGGCCGCAGAACCGAGAGATCCTTGGTCTCTCGGAGGATGTCTGGATGCTGGCGGAAAGGTGTTGGGACGGAAACCCATGCGTCCGGCCACATATCGCAGATATCCTGTCCCCCTTCGAAGAAGCTTCTCGCCATTGGGTCCCCTTGACTTCCGAAACGATTACGAACCTTGGGCTCGACCGTCCAGCTACCCGGAGGCCTCTGACCAGAGAACAAACTTTAACCATGTCAGAGGGCGCCTCGGGGGATGATCGGGCCGGAAGGGGAGATCGGAACGTCGGGGCCGCGGGCCCTCGTGAGGCTTGGCGATCGCTACTGATGGCGATCTCTAACGGGGCGGGGTGGCTCGCCGCCATCATGGCAGATCTCAGATTGGTGCTCTTTTAGGCTCACTTCCAGTCATACTCATCATCCCCATAGTCATGTCCAAGTTCATAGTGTATTGCTTTTGTGTATTATCTATCCCGTTCGGATTCCATCCCTGCCGCCACACCTGGGTGGGAGCGAGGTTGTCTCGGTGCCGTTTCTAGATACAATGTATGGCTTCAAGTGATCTGTAAAATGAAACAATTAATTAAGCTCCCACATCCATTCTAGTGACGCCATTCCACTTGTTAAAACACCGTAGAACGTTTCCACTCCGATGCATGATGAGATCCGGGGTACCCATAAGACCATTTTCAAGAACCGTAGCGGGTGGGATTCCCGAGAACACCTCGCGAAACTGATATCCGAGAAATCAAATCCTCGGGGATGTTAAATCTCGAATGTATTTCTCGCATCCTCCCACCCCAACACCTGCTCCCCTCTCACTGTTCACCATATCAAATTACCTTCACAGCCGCACACGTAGGTCGACTCGACGAAAGATTACACCAACCGTCTCCTCTCCCAAGACCACGTGGCATGGTTCAGATGCGACAATATCGTCTTAACATCCGGTCGCGAGCCGGTATCAACCAACCAACACCGTAGAAGGATTCTCCACAACTCTTTGGTGAACCCAAGGGTCTCCGCAGCCTCTGGTCTCTTCGGTCGCTCACCTTCCGTGATCGCGTGAATTACTGCCCATGGATTCGTAATCTCCCAGTAAGGAGGCTTCCCGCAAAGAACCTGATCATGCGTTAACCTAGCCTTCTTGAGGGTGGGAACGGTCACAACAATACGGACCTCGTACACAACCATTCCAAAAGCATAACAGTCGGATTGCTTCGTTGGCCTATCGTCGCTTGCCCCAAACCGTTCTGGATCGAGTAACTCTGGACTCATCCACCGGGGAGTCCCACCGGCGGTGAACGACATGAGGGAGGTCTTTGAAACCACCGAGACCACGGAGGCGTTGTCTGCGGCCTGATGCCCTACACTGGCAATGGTTGAGAGACCGAAATCCGCGAGGCAGGCCCGGCGACTTTTATTGATGAGAATGTTTGCCTGGTCTTAGCTGTCAGAGGTTGCGCATCCACCGATTGAAAGAATGCACTGTACCCCTTTTAAGTCTCCGTGTACCATATTGGAGCTGTGTATGTACTCTAGCCCGTTTGCGGCATCGACCAACTGAATAGATCAGTCGTGTCGGTCTTCACACGAAAAAAGTCTTTCTACGACTCACGAGTTGAACACGATTGACTCCATCATATCTCTTCACGAACTCGTTGATATTGCCCTGGTCCATCCACTCGGATATCATCGCAAGCCGGTGTTTTTCCAAATCCACACCGAGCAACGGAAGGATGTTCGGGTGTCGGAGATGCCTCCATGCAATAGCTTCTCGACAGAATTCCTACAAACGTCGTGATCAATAGGAACTTCTGGGGAGTGCGGAGGCGAGTGTCCTACTCACGCTGAAGCACTTTCCAAAATCGCTAGTCAGGTAGATGCGCATGATCTTTACAGCCACCGGACGGCCATTGTGTTCAGCTCTGTATACGATCGCGTGGCCCCCATCATACTCCTCGACCAGCTTCCCGTTCAGACGTTCGGCCACATGCATCGACTTGGGAATCATCTGTTGGCGACTACACATCTTGCATAAGATGTTAAGCAACTTATGTCGGTCATCGTCACAAGCCACATGGTCCAGCATCTGAGGCATGCGTTAGTCTAGCAAGGAGATTTGGGAGTGCCGAGTAACATGCCGTGTCTAGTCTATTGATGAGCTCCGGACCCGGTTGCCTCTGGCATTCGGCGTCGATCTCGGCCAGATTTAGTGGCGGCACGGGGTCATTCCAGTCCGCGTCATCAGGTGACACTGGTGGGGTTGGGACTGGTGTCCCTATCGAATGCCCACCGCTCTCCCCCACGTGGTACAAACTCTCTTCTGTGGTTCGACAGTTATTCTCTCAACAATCCCAGTGTCACTTGAAAGGAACCCACTTGATTTGTTACGTTGTGCTAGGATGGTCTTGGAGAGGTTGTGTGGTAGATGCATGTCTACCCAAGAAGTCATCAAACCGTCAAAATATGACCAGACGAACAAAGGAACGTACTAGAGGGATTGTGGTTCTGACTGCCGGGGTGGTATCTCATTTGATCCGTGCTACCTACATTCAGAGCCGAACCTTCACCCATGTCAAACGATGAGCAGACAAGAGTTTGAAAAAGCAACATACGATATCCGCCCTGGTTTCGTCGTGTCTTGAGCCAATACTTTCCCTCGTCATCTGAACTCTGGTCGAGATCAACGCCTACGGCAATCTCAACACTGGTACAAATACCTCATAAGTTGCTAACTTACGAGAGCCCATGCGGCGAACGACTCTTCTCGAGGCATTTCTACCGAGAGTATTTTGGAGGTCGGTACTCGGATAGTGGCCACTCGCATCCCCTCCATTGCTCTCTGGGGATAAGGTATCGAAGCTATCGGTCGACGTCTGAGGGGTGAGCTGTGGAAACTTGCTGGGGGACATTGTTGGGGTTGAAGGGGAGGGGACCCTAACGATGGCGAGCTTGGCGGGAGGAGGATCTCTAGACATGGGAGAACGGTAAGGTCGACGACTACGTGGTCACCAAAGAGAGAGCACCTACTGGCCAGTCAAAATCTTGAACACCTCAGAAACCTCCGGGCGCGAGAGAGGATCATGATTCCAACACGGTTGCATCAATATCCACAATTGGTTTGTAAATTGTGGGTGGGCTGGTCGCGGGGGGTGCTCACCGGCCATTATGGCCAATGTCGCCGCTGCTGGTGGCTTATTGCTGAAGGGGACCGCGACAGTGAATACCTGCGACGATACAGAACGACAGTGAGAAAAGCACCGAGGGAGTAATTCGCATCATACCTCGATCATGACCATCCCGAAAGAGAAAACGTCCGCTTCCTTGCTATATGTTCCCTCCTCGGTCAATATCTCTGGCGCAGTCCATCGTGCGGTATGGCCATGGTCTTCAGACTCGGTGGTCCGCATCGAATCCAGGTTCTGAGTGACCGTCGTGAGACCGAAATCCGTGATCCGCGCATGGCCGACGTCATCCACGAGGATGTTTGGCTGGGCACGTGTCAGTACGGTCGCAAGACAGAGCCAAATCCAATGACATACCCCTTTGAGATCGCCGTGAACCATATTACGGATGTGAAGAAAGTGAAGACCCCCAGCAACATCAGATAGCTGGTGGCGGGAGTCAGCGTGGGATCAAATACGACAACAGGAGTACTTGCAAGACCGAGCCGGTCTGCGCGAGGATATTTCTTGATGTATTTTGTCAAGTCTCCGCCGGGCATCCATCTCGAGATGAGCTGGAGTGGAGTCGAGGTGATACCAAGGAGGGGGACAATATTTTGGTGTTCCAAGCGTTTCCACACCACAGCCTCCTGGTAAAGAGTCTGGAAGTCTCGTCAGGAACAGTAGGTGGGAATGGAATGGTGTCAAAGCGTACCTTTGTGGCTTTCTTAGAGCCATCCTTGGTGTAGACCCTAACCCGTTTGACGCAAACCTTCGAACCGTCGAGCCACCCTTCGTACACATCGCCACATCTCCCCGAGGCGACAGGCTGACGACCGACGGTGAAAGCTGGAGACGATAATGTATACGAAGGTGGCAATATCGTTCCGTTACCGCACACGTGTCTGAGTTCACGAAGACACTCCCCGAAAGCGAAACTGGCAGGGTCGAGATTATCGAGGGCCTACGGTGGCTTGAGCGTGGAGCGAAGAAAGAAACGACAACACACCTTGTCCAAACAGTCGACAAGCCCCACCAGATCCTTGCCCTCAATGGTTGGCACCCATTGCAAATATTCCCTCCCATAAAGTATGTTGCAGACTAGATCGTGAAATTTGGAAGAAGACTTGTCGAGGCGACGGAGTTGTTCTAAGGGACTGCGGGGGGACATGGAGAATAGAGTGAGCGGAAGATGTGGGAAGGAAGCAGGAGGTAGTTGTACCAGGAGCCTCACCCGATCCACGAGGCGGACATATTAGGCACCACGCTGGTCAAGCTGCACTATGGCCGATGTTTGTGGGGCACAAGTGACGGGGACCATCCAAGCACGTCGTCCAACTCGCTTGACCCCGCATGCCAAACGCTACCGAGGACAGATGGACACCTCAAATAGGACGCGACCCCGGCGCCGGGGATAATCTGGTTGGCGCAGACGACATCACTGGTGGTCGCAAAGTCGTCCGGATGGGTCTGGGACAGGACGCGAGTATTTCGTGAGCAAATTTTGTAAAAGGCGGGTGAAAGTCGAGCTTGAGTCCGGTGTTGCTTAGTGACGTGTGCTCGCTGGATAGAACGCAAGGACAAGGGTCGATTACCGAGTATCGTCCAGCGAGTTCGATCCGAAGCGCATCATCCAAAACTGTACGTCCACCTCGCTTCATGACCGTCAGCCCGCAAGAATAACCTCCCACGATTGTCTCCATCCCGCCCTGAATGGGCCCCCCAAGCCATTGAGAACAAGCAAATCGTACATCGACTTTTTCTCCCTAGATCATAAAGAATTCGACAAGCTCGATTGAGAGCACACGAGGAAATAAGATGAAGACTCCGCGATGCCTCTACCATCTCCGTAAGTTCTTCGATTCTCTCCCGCATGCTGAGCACTGGGCATTAAATCGGAGACCTTCAGACCAGTCAAGCGCCAAGTATTCTACCCCCTCCTGCAATAGCCAGAGATGACACATTTCTCGACTTCAAGGGGAAACTCTCAAGCGATGCAATAAGCGCACGAGCCCTTGAACATCCAGTTGATGACGCCAGCAGTGTGGACGATGACCTCGCAACACGGCCTACATTCCGCTCTTCGAAGAACTCCTTGACCTTCTGAGGGTCGGCGACTCGTGGACAGACTTCTTCGCGGTGTATCTCAGGGGACCTGGAGAGTTTGGCCGGGATTATGGGTGAGTACGAGGACTTGAATACTTTCCTTATTTTCGCGAGTCATCTGATTTTATTGCCCTGTGCGAACATTGAGTACTGAATCCCGAAGCGCACAGGCCGGTCTGTTTCCTACAGTCGGTTCCGCGTTCATCTTCGATGTCCAATCAAACCTCGAGTCAGATCCTAACGGACTGCCGCCACCCACCCATGCGGTTCATAATCCACGCCGTGAACGGCTCACCCTTTCCCCGTGTAGACCCCAGCTCCGTCGCCTGGACCTAACTCCCAGAACTCGCCACCACCCAACTTCTATACTTTACGCGACTCTCGGGACTTTGTTTCTCGTGATGCTCGGAAAGCTGTGGGTCAACCGATATACCCGGAACTGCGGCGGTCGGCTGCTGTAAAGAGCCGGGACAGACAGCGAAGATCGGATGGGATTGGGGAGTGGGACTTCCGTCTCACCATCGAGAGTTCTCTAGTAATGCTTCAGGTTGCGTTGCTATTACTAGGGTCTGCCCTGTCGTTGTATTTCTAGAAAATTAGCTGCACCGTCGCCTGGGTCATCGTTGACTTCACCCACTACAACTGCCCCTATTAGACATCACCGCCCTCGTCCGTCGCTCGCTTCGATCTCGTATAACATCCCCCGCCAATGTCTACTCGCCTTTCGCTGGGAACCACAAGCTAGTAGTACATGTGGGAGATCATTGACCTTTTCAACTACTCTCATTGCTTGTATACGGGATGGGGGAGAACGCAAATTCTTTCGGTTATCTCCTCTTTGTCTGCTATATTACCTTGACCTGGTGGGAACGAACGAGTGGGGAGGCATTCGAGTGTGCTCGGTCGTCTGTTTTTGCTCCTGGGATAATTGAGAAGACCGGGGGAAGGAAGGGATTCGGCCTGTCTTCATCGACACGAAATGTTTGAGTGGGGTTCTTAGGCCTATCAAAACGAGGTCGAACTGATCGCGTACCTCATGTACTGATCGAAGTCACCGGGATCCCCGTCGACGAGTGTAAATCGATACGTAACCCAAGCTTACTCGATGCCGCCCCCGCGGACTCGAGGAACGTCCCCCGAACTGGAGAGGGATCAGAACCGGACGACTGACCGGTCGACACCGCGAGTCTTCACCCGGGGTGAGAACGCAGATCTACGGAGAGGCAAATTCAAACCGTGAGAAGCCCCGTTACGCACCGACGCCACCCCAGCGTCCGGTTTTTTGTTTTCCCACGAGCGCGATGGGAAGTCCTCGGATGCTTATTGAAAAGTGCGCCACGGTTGATGGCGGCATTGCCCTGTCACCGTGGGAAAACCCCGAGCCCGCGATCGCGACATCAGCCGGTTTGTCTGCCGAGTGCAAAGCGGGAACTCGGTTTTCCCACTCAATCCCTGGTCCGCAGGGCCGTCGATGAATCAACGATTCCTGATTTCACGTTGTGTATCCATCATCGGTTTTGTGCGAGCGGTCAACGGGTCATGCCGAGGGTTGCACTTGGCTCCGGCAACCGAGCGTCACGCCCAGAGATCCCAACTCCCAACGGTCATCTCAACAATAGATTTCGATTGGGACCTCTGTCCAGATTGATCCATCCACACGCGAGCAGCCACAAAGTGAAATTCTGCCCTCGGGCAGTACCACTCTGGTCCAGGGTTCCAGTGTTCCGCAGTACTTTTTTCAAAAACGTCGGTCGATGGGGATCATCGTTATTTAAACCATTGGCATCGGAGGGGCCCCAAGACCAATTGCCCACCGTTCTCACCACCTATCCGCCCTACTAAGTCATGGAGAGAACCCCGTATCAGTTATCGTTGTTCACTGCCGCCGCAGGTTCCGTCGGTTTTTTCTTATGGCGTCTTTGGGAATGGTACAGAGCTCGATCCTTCGGGTTGAAAGATATCCGTGGTCCCGATACGGAACCCCTCTCCTCAGGTTCGTTCTCCTCATCCGGTCACTCAAGTGCTCAAGTACTCATCCGCAAATTTCTTCTCTTCTTTTCCTTTACTTTCCCCTCGACAGGTAACGTGGATAAAGCCCGGCAAAGCGAAGCCGGAGAGCTAGACTTCCTATGGCGCGAACAGTTCGGTGGGATCATGCGTCTAAAAGGTCCTTTCGGGGTTCGTAGTTTTCAGCGTTAATTCTACCAGATCCGGTATCCTGATAAGAACCCGACATTGGGAACGCGTGTCGTGTGCGATTTTAGGAAGACCGGTTGTGGGTGTCGGATGTCAAGGCCTTGCACCATATCCACAATGGATACAACTTTGCGAAGGAGCCCTTCCGAAGAGAAATCGCGCGGTCGTTTAGCGGTCAAGGAGTTACGTGGGCTAACGGTGAGGTCCCTTTTAACCCATTGAAACGAACGGAGCGCTAACAGAATACCAGGCGAAACCCACAAACGTCAAAGGAGACTTATACAACCCGCCTTCGGAGTCGCCGAGACCAGAGCTCTGTTACCCATCTTCAGAGGTTGCATCGAACGCGTCAGTATCACCTTGCTTCTCCGTGTTCTCGGAGACGTATTGAGTATGCCACAGGTCACGACGAAATGGAGCGATATCTTAGCCGGGGCCCCCGAATCACAAGAAGTCCTCAACGTGAACGACTGGTTGACTCGTGTCGCCCTTGACGCTATCGGTGAAGGTG
>Ga0307510_10003861_pt1 | contig 17570 bp, 15 predicted proteins | sample 12_EM_MG_FD_207224 | JGI IMG/M metagenome (GOLD analysis project Ga0307510, IMG submission 207224) | Populus trichocarpa ectomycorrhiza microbial communities from riparian zone in the Pacific Northwest, United States - 12_EM | ecosystem: Host-associated > Plants > Roots > Unclassified | place...
GCGCTGACCCGTGGGCCAGATGCTGATGAAGCGGGGATGAAGAATGGCGTCGTGCGAAGCCACGTCGTTGGTCACGAAATTATGGATGAAGCGGGCATTCAGCGCCCGCAGTTCGTTCATCGTCTCGGTCGATTGATGACGGCTCGGAGCAAGTTGCATTTCCATCTCCTTGTCGATCTCCTGGGTTTCGTCAGAGTGCGAGTTGGCGGGCCTTCTCGGCGGTCGCATCGTCCGCCGGGAAAAAACATTCGATCTTGATCTGTTGCAGCGCTGCGTCCATCGGCATCGCCAGCGTCGTAAAGGTGGAGAAGAAGGCGAGACAATAGTCGCCCTTGGCGAGGTGCATCGTCATGACCGGTGACGACGCCGACACTTGTCGCGGGAGCCTCCACTCGGCCGACAGACCGGGATAGGCCATGATTTCGTCGAGCAGTTGCGCCGCAGCCCGGCTGCCCTGCGCGACGTCGCGATGAAGGATCTGGATGAGCTGGCCGGCGAACTCATCCCAGTTCACGATGAACTGCCGCAGCCCCTTCGGATGGAAGACGACGTGCATGGCGTTGTCGGCGACGCGAACCTCCATCCCGTACGAATCGCGAAACGGTTTCAGCAGGCGCGCCGACCCCTGGTTGCGCATGTGAACGTCCCAGCGGCCGTCGATGACAATCCCCGGATACGGCTCCTGCTGACGCAGGATGAAATCCAGCGCCTGCCGCACCGGCTGAAGATTTTCGGCGGCCAGTCCCTTGTCGCTATAGGGCGGTACGAAGCCTGCCGCGACATGCAGGGCATTTCTTTCCTCGAGCGGCAGATCGAGCGCGCTGCAGAGCAGCTGCACCATCTCGCGGCTCGGTTGAGAGCGGCCAGTCTCCAGAAAGCACAGATGCTTGGCGGAGACATTGGCATCCACCGCCAGGTCGATCTGGGTAAGGCGACGCACCTTTCTCCAGTGCTTCAGCAAGCTGCTGAAATGCCCGGCCGGGGTAACCTGTGCGTTCTGGTTTGGCGCGTCCATACGAGGCAATCTAGACCAAGGCGGCGGAAGAGCAATTACCTCGGATGTAAGTGACCGCCCCACGATTCCCTGCAAGAGTTGAAGATGCGAAACGCGCGACGAGTTGTCTCGACCGTGCTGGAACACCGGGAATGGCGGAGCTGATGGACAACAACGCAATCACAGAGATCGTGACACAATATATGGCAGCCTGGAACGAGCCGGACGATACGGCCAGACGCGCCCTGCTCGAGCAATGCTGGAGCGACAGCGGCGTCTATCTCGATCCCAACGTCTCGTTGGTCGGGCGTGACGCACTGGCGACGAAGATCGGCAAGGTGCTTGCCAGCCGGCCCGGCGCGCGGCTTGAGTTCATGAGCGGTATCGACGTGCATCACACCATGGTCCGCTTCCTCTGGCGCCTGGTGCGTGCGGACGGAACCTGCGGCGACACGTCGATTGATTTTGGCGAGGTCGGCCCCGACGGCGGGCTGGTCAAAATCGTCGGCTTCTTTGGTCCACCCCCTGCGCTGCCGTGAATTGCCGGCTGCATGCGGATTTCCGAGGCTTTCGCAGTTGCCCCCTTGCCGCCTCTCATGTCATGACGCCCTTGCAGTAACAGGGGCGTAACATGACTGTTCTCATCGCGGGCGGCGGCATTGGCGGGCTGACGCTGGCACTCAGCTTGCACCAGATCGGCGTTCCCGCCAGGGTGTTCGAAAGCGTGCCCGAGTTGCGGCCGCTCGGCGTCGGCATCAACGTGCTGCCGCATGCGGTGCGCGAACTGATCGAGCTCGGCCTGCACGACAAGCTCGATGCGCACGCCGTCCGCACCAAGGAGCTCGCCTATTTCTCCAAGCACGGCAAACCGATCTGGAGCGAGCCGCGCGGCATCGAGGCCGGTTACAAATGGCCGCAGTTTTCGATCCATCGCGGCACGCTGCAGCAGATCCTGCTCGATGCCGCGATCGAACGGCTGGGGAGAGAGAGCATTCTCACCAGCCATCACCTCTCCGGCTGGAGCGAGACGGAGAACGGCGTGCGCGCCGAATTCATCGACAAGGCGACCGGCAAGTCGCAAGGCGCTCACGAGGGCGCACTGCTGATTGCGGCCGACGGCATCCATTCGGCGGTTCGCGAAAAACTCTATCCCGGCGAAGGCCCGCCGATCTGGAACGGGCGCATCCTGTGGCGTGGCATCACCGACAGCGACGCCTTCCTGTCCGGCCGCACCATGATCATGGCCGGCCACGAGATTTTGAAGTTCGTCTGCTATCCTATTTCCAAACAGGCTGATAGCGCCGGCAAGTTCAGGATCAACTGGGTGGCCGAGCGGCACATGCCGCCGACCTATCAGTGGCGGCGCGAGGACTATAACCGCACCGCAAAGCTCGAAGAGTTTCTGCCCTGGTTCAAGGACTGGAAATTCGACTGGCTCGACGTACCCGGCCTGATCGAGAATTGCCCGCACGCCTATGAATACCCGCTGGTCGATCGCGATCCCGTTGCTCAATGGACGTTCGGCCGGGTCACGCTGATGGGCGATGCCGCGCATCCGATGTACCCGATCGGCTCCAACGGCGCCTCGCAGGCGATTTTGGACGCCCGCGTCATCACCCGCGAGATCCTGGCAAAGGGCACGACCAACGCCGCCCTGGTCGCGTATGAAGCCGAGCGCCGACCGGCAACCACCGATCTCGTGATGCTCAACCGCCGCAACGGCCCCGAGCAGGTGATGCAGATGGTCGAGGAGCGCGCGCCCAACGGCTACAGCGTCGTCACCGATGTGCTCTCGCTGCAGGAGCTGGAAGACATCGCCGCCAACTACAAGCGCGTCGCCGGCTTCCAGGTCGAAGGCCTCAACGCCAAGCCGCCGATCGTCCAGCTCACGCGGGAAGCGCCGCGGGCCGCGAGTTGACAAAGGGAGCGATCGCCTTCGCGGTCTCGACCAGCCGCGCACTCGTCGTGGCGGTCGCCAGCAGCGTGCCGTCCGCGGCCGTCAGCCGCCCTTCCACGAAGGCGACCGTCTTGCCGAGCTGAGTGACTTTGGCTTCGCCTGTGATCGGCCCCGGCTTGGCGGGGCTGAGAAAATTCACCGTCATGGTGATGGTGGCCGTGTAGAGTTTTCCATCCGTCATCGCGAATACCGCCGGCCCCATGGTGTCGTCGAGCATGGCTGAGAGAATGCCGCCCTGGACGAAGCCGGCCGGGTTGCAAAAATCCCGTTTGCCGTCGAACCCGATCCGGATCCAGCCCTCCTGCGGCCGCGCGTCGAGAAGGTGCCAGCCGAGCAATTTGGAAGATGGCGGCGCGGTAAAGGTGTCGAAAGCGGTGCTGACCATGGGAACCTCCGTGAGGCCCCTTTCTAACGCAGGCCTACTGCCAGCATGGTGTCAGCAGGATGCGGATGCTGCGCTCGATCGATCAGGAAAAATAGCGCCGCAACTCGTCTGCCACACGCAAAGGCTCGCCATGATTGTCCGCCGCGATATGGCCGAGCCCCGGAAATTCAACGCGTCTGCACTTCGGGAGGACTGTACCGAGGGCATCAAGGGCGGCAACCAGATACACCGCACTTTTTGAACCGCCGAGCAGCAGTGTTTCGGCACGAACAGCTCTGAAACTCTCGAGCCGGCCTGCCATTTCCGCGACCAGTCGGGTGTCGAAATGCACCGTTGGAATGAGTGTTTCCAGGGCCGGCTCATCGTCGAGCGGCCGCTGATATCGCATCGCCAGTTTGAAAATCGCCGCGAGGATGAACGACGGCAGATTTGTGAAGAACTCACGATCGCCCGTACCCTTGATGGCAGCGGCCATTGCTGCGGCCAGATTTCCGGCGGCCAGCTCCTTGTCATAACGCGGCACCCAATCGAGAGGTGACGGTCGACGACCGATTTCCAGGGGAGGCTCGTAGATGGCTAGTCTGTGAATAGCCGGCGACTCGAGCGCACACTGAAGCGCAACAAGCGCGCCGGCGCTCAAGGCGAACACATGATGTGAACCTGTCTTGTCGAGAAGCGCTTCGAGGTCCTCGGTTTCCGTTCGCATACTATGGTTGTCGCCAAACGGCCCGCTGAGGCCGCGACCGCGACGGTCCGGAATGTAGATCGTAAAGGCGTCAGAAAGTGCGGCCCCGAGGCTCGTGAAGCTCCGGCTGCTCTGCAAGGCGCCGTGTAGCAGAACGAGACCCGGCCCTTTTCCCATCTGGCGATAGCCCATCAGGGTTCCATCGCCTGATAAAAACGAACCGGTCGTTACACCGACAGGAATCGCAGCAATCATCGACAAAGATTCCTTCTCGATTTTCCTCATTGGTTGATTGCATATCGTCAACCAAGCCCATGGGCGATCGCCTTGCGCATCACATTGGGTAGCGCCTCGTCGGCGAGCGTTGCAACCGGCACCCAGCGCATGCCTTGCGGCGCACGTGTGCGGGCAGCGACGTCAGCGGTATAGACCACGAGTTCGAGCGGAAAATGCGTAAAGACGTGGGTTACGACGCCCGCCTTGCGGTGCCAACGCACCACGCCCTTGAGTGCAGGGGCCTGCTTCAGCGCTACCTTGTCGTCCTGTCCCGCCAGCCATTCCGAGCCCGGTACTTCGGTCATGCCGCCGAGCAGGCCTTTTTCCGCCCGGGTGCGAACCAGCAGTTCATCGCCGCGCGTGACGATGAAGGCGGCCCCGCGGCGCAGCGTACCCGTCTTCTTCGGCGCCTTGCGCGGAAAGGCCTCCTGATCGCCGCGTGCACGGGCCGCACAATCCTCGTTCAGCGGGCATAACGCGCAGGCCGGCTTTTTCGGCGTGCAGATCGACGAACCCAGATCCATCAGCGCCTGTGCGCTATCACCGGCGCGTGAAGGACCAAGTAGCGTCGCGGCGAGCTCCTGTATGCGCGGCTTGGCCTGCGGCAGCGGTTCTTCGACCGCGTAGAGCCGCGACACCACGCGCTCGATATTGCCGTCCACCGGCATGGTTCTGATGTCGAAGGCGATCGCGCCGATCGCCGCCGCCGTGTATGGGCCGATCCCCGGCAATTTGCGCAGGCCTTCCTCGGTATCGGGAAACACCCCGCCATGGTCGCGCAGCACCGCGACTGCGCAGGCATGCAGATTGCGCGCGCGCGAATAATAGCCGAGCCCGGCCCACATCCGCAGCACGTCATCCTGCGAAGCCCGGCCGAGGGCTTCGACATCGGGCCAGCGCGCCAGAAATTTTTCGAAATACGGCCCGACGGTTTTGACGCCGGTCTGCTGCAGCATGATTTCCGACAGCCAGACGCGATAGGGATCAGGCCGCACGCCCGCCGGCGGCCGCCACGGCAATCGGCGGCGATGACGGTCGTACCAGTCAAGCAGCAGCGCGGGGCGTGAGGCGCCGTCGGCGGCGGCCGGCTTCTGCGTCGCGACGATGGAGTGCATGCGCCACTTTAGGATTGGAAGACCGCAATTGCCAAGCCTGGAAGATGAAGCGCAGTCTATCGGACGAGGCCATTTCCTCCGGCGTATCCATCCGGTTCCGCCGACCGGCGATCGGCGCCCCTCCAAAGCTGAAGGGCCGTCAGAACCGCAAGGTTCAGCGCACCGGCCACGCCCGCCACCACAAACGACGGCGTGTAGCTCAGCGACAGGTCGAAGAGCACGCCACCCGCATAACCGCCGGCCGCCATTCCCGCCCACGCGACCATCATGACCGCCCCGATCGCCCCGCCAAACCGACTTGCCGGGACGGCGTCGCGCACGCAGAGCGACAGGCACGTCATGTTGCCGGCAAAACCCAATCCAAAAAGGGCGGAAAGCGCCATCAGGGACCATCCTTCCTGGAGCACCGGAAAGACCACCACGCAGGCAGTCTGCACGAACGAAGCAGCGGCATAGGCCTTCAGAGGGCCTATCCGGTCGGCAATCGAACCAAGACAGACGCGGCCGACCGCACCCGAAATCATCGCGATGACCATGCTGGTGGCGCCGGCGCTGGCGGAGCCGCAGACCGCGCTGACAAAGCCCGCCAGGTGCACCACCGGCACGCCCATGCACATGCAGCAAAAGAAGGCGGCGATCGCCAACATCGCCACGGTGGTGGTCTCGGCCCGCGACGTCGCGGGTGCATCGGCGGCAATGCCTGCGGGAGGCCTAAAACCCTGCGGCCATCGCAGCCACGGCAAGGTGAGCGCGAGCGCAACAAGCAACGCGCAGCCGATTTCGACAAACGCCCATCGCCAGCCGAAAGCCTTGATGGCGAGGCTAGCGAAGAACGGCAGCAGGCCCTGCCCGGCCGCGCCACCCGCGGTGACGATACCCATCACCAGCCCGCGCCGCTCCGGAAACCACTCCCCGCTCGTCGACAACAGTGGCGAGTACAGCACGGAAAAACCCAGCCCGCCGTAAATCAGGTGGGCGAAGTAAAACAGCGGCAACGAACGCAGCGCGGACATCGCCAGCAGTGATCCCACCATGCCGGCGGCACCCAGCGCGAGCAGCAGCCGCACGTCCACGCGATCGGACAGCCGTCCCCACCACAAGCCTCCGATCGCCATTCCCGCCGTGGAGAAGGCATATGCCAGGCTCGTGTCCGATCGCGACCAACCGAGTTCGGCCTCCATCGGTCCCATGAACACCGTGATCAATCCCAGCCCGCCGAATCCCATGGCGACGACGAGGGTCGCGGCCACGACAACAAGCGTGCCACGATGACCGGCCACCCATGCGCCAATGCCGCGTGCCGTGTCATGCTGCGCATCCAGGACTTGCGTCATCGCCATTGCCTCTCAAGCCGCGGCACGATCAAGGCTCCGGTGCAGATGCGCCGCGAGGTCCGCGGCATCACCCGCGGCTCCGTCAATGAAGGATGATTTGCGCCGGCGCATGAACGGCAGGCCCATCACGTACATGCCCGGGGCAGCCGCGACACCGCCGTCGTGACGAATGCGTCCGTTGCGGTCGAGCACGGGCACATCGAGCCAGGAATAATCCGGCCGATAGCCTGTCGCCCAGATCACCGTCCCGATGCCGGCCGCAATCAAGTCCAGGCTGAGCTTCGTCTCGGCGCCCACCACGGTCGGTGCGTCGCGATGGGGAGCCGCAAACTGCACTTCGAGTCCGTTCCCGGTCACCCACGCATCGATGCCGGTCAGCAGGCGGTTCATCTTCAGATCGGCCAAGGCACAGACATTGGCAAGCGAGCCCGAGAATTGCGCTTTGCCGTCGCGAAGCCCGGCAAGCCGACCCACGAGTTCGATGCCAGCCTGACGCAGGCTGTTGAGGTCGATCGTCGCGCGCTCGGGCGTTCCGACGAGTTGCGGCGACGGCAGCCGCCGCGCCCTTTCGATGTTCTCCGCGGCGTCGTATCCGAGATCCATCGCGCCGATGACATCCATCCACCACTGGATATCCCGGCCACGATAGGTTCGCGGCATCCGGACATGCTCGCCCACGGAAAGCACGACGCGGCGACCGGCGGCCTGGATCTCACGCGCGAGCTGGACGCCGCTCGCAGAGGCGCCGACGATCATGACCCCGCCATCCGGCAGGAGGTCGGGGCGCCGGTACTGCATGGGCGTAAGACTGGCCACGGTGGCGGGCAGGCCCGCGCTCATTGGCGGGAACGAAGCCAGGTTGCACGCCCCACTCGCGATCACCAGTTGGCGGCAGCGCCACGCACCCTGGCTTGTCGACAGTTCGTAACCCTCTCCATCGCGCCTCACCCGCGTGACGCGCACACCCGGCATGACGGGTGCGCGCGAAAGTCCGGCATAGTGCTGCAGGAAGCGCACGACCTCCGACATGGTCATGAAGCCGTCCCGATCCTCGCCGGCATAGGCGTGGCCCGGCAGGCGGCTTTGCCAGTTCGGCGTCAACAGGCGAAGCGAGTCCCACCGCTCCGTCCGCCATGAATTGGCGACCTCGCCGCGTTCGAGGACCACGTGGTCGATCGAACGGGCTGTCAGATGCCAGCTCATGGCCAGACCGGAATGGCCGGCGCCGATGATGATCGCGGTCGCTGATCTCACGACACTCGCTCCTCCTCACCATCCGCCATCAGTTGACCGTGACGAAGACGGCGGTCGGATTGGTGATGATGTCGAAGACGGCGGACCGCTTCTGCGATTGCGCGACCAGCGCCTTGATGTCGTCCTCGCTGGCGTCGGCACGGATGTCGAGGTGGACGCGGATGGCGCCGAAACCGTTGCGCACGTCATCGTCGATACCGAGAATGCCTTGAATGTCCATGTCGGCCTCGAGCGACGCCTTGACCGAATGAAGCTGGATGCCGCGCCGCTGGGCGATCGCGGCAACGCCCGCGGTCAAACAGCTCGCCAGGCCGGACAGAACCAGTTCGACCGGCGTCGGAGCATGGTCCTCGGAGGCAAAAACCTTGGGATGGTCCGCTTCGACGGTGAACGTCTTGTCGCGCGACTGCTCGGCGCCGAGCCCGAAGAACCCTCCTATCTTGGAGCGGCTGTGAGTGCCATTCAACCACTCGCAACTGGCGCGCCATTTGAATTGCGCGGCTTCCGGCGCCTTCTCCAGCGCTTCGCGCGCGCCGAGCAGAGCATCTACGTTGACGCCATTCTTAACCTGCTCGGGCGTCGAGTTGCTTGCGGTCATTGATCCGTCTCCTTTGTTGTAAGCGGCGGGCTGCCGTCAATCGATGTTTCGCACGCGGGCAAACTGTCAGCGGGCGGAGCGTGGGCTTGTGCGTGGTTTCACAGCCACGTCGCCGACATGGAGCAAATCGATGTGAGATGCTTGAAGAAATTCTTCAGAACGGCTTGAGATGTACGCTACGGCGTCATCCGCCACGCGGAATCCCAGCGACCTGCTGACGGATGTTGCCGGCCATATGGTCGCCATCGGTCAGGAGACGTCGCCGCACTGACGATGCGTGCGATGGTGCGGCCGTTCGAGGCCGACTCGACGCGGCGCGACAGGCACATTTGCAAGTGGCGTGACCGCGACCGACGCCGCTATAATCCCCGGATGTCCAAGCCCGGCCCGATCTCGGCAAAACCGCTTTCCGTCCTGCTCAGCGACGTCTTTTCGGACGCCTATGCCAAACAGGGCTTTGCCGCGCGCGAACTGGTGACGCGCTGGGCTGACATCGCAGGGGCCGAAATCGCCGCCCATTCCGAGCCGCTGAAGATGCAGTGGCCGCGGCCGGTGCAGGGGCAGCCGCAGGAACCGGCCACGCTGATCCTGCGGGTCGAGGGGCCGGCGGCGCTGGAGATCCAGCATTCCTCCGACGTGATCCTGCAGCGGGTCAACCGCTTCTTCGGCTGGAGCGCGGTCGGCCGGCTGGCGCTGCGGCAGGCGCCGCTGTCGCACCGCAAGGCACCCGTGCGCGGCCGCGCGCCGGACGCCAAGGCCGTGGCAAAGGTCGCCGAAACGCTGTCGGCGGTCGAGGACGAGGAACTGCGCGCCGCGCTGGCGCGGCTCGGCGCCGCGATCAAGCGAAATTGAGCCTTTTGCGCCGTGCCGCCGCTGCAACCCGCCATTGCCACAACTGGCGTTTCAAGCTAGCGAAGGCTTCTTTTCGTACTTCTTTCGGGCGTGAACGCGCCATTCGGGAGCAGACCTTGATGATCACGCGCCGCGCCTTCACCGCCGCCCTGTCGCTGACCGGGCTTAGCCTGCTCGCCGGGTTCTCGCCGCTGCGGCTGATTACCGACGCGATGGCGCAGTCCGCCACCGACGTGGCGAAGCCGGTGTCGTTGCCCGACATGGCGATCGGTCCGGCTAATGCCACGGTCACCATCACCGAATTTGCCTCGATGACCTGCCCGCATTGCGCGGCGTTCACCGAAAAGGTGTTTCCGAAGATCAAGACGGAGTTCATCGACACCGGCAAGATCCGTTTCGTGTTCCGCGAATTCCCGCTCGACATCAAGGCCGCGGCGGGCTCGATGCTGGCGCGCTGCATTGCCAAGGACGACGCCCCGAAATATTTCGCCGTCATCGACCTGCTGTTCAAGCAGCAGGAAGCTTGGGTGGTGAAGAACACCACGGAGACGCTGACCCGGATCGGCAAGCAGGCCGGCCTGACCCAGGCGCAGGTCGAGGACTGCCTGAAGGATCAGGCTTTGCTCGACAAGATCGCGGCCGACCAGAAATACGCCGCCGACGTGCTGAAGGTGCAGTCGACACCGACCTTCTTCATCAATGGCGAGATGCTCAAGGGCGAGCAGAGCTTCGAGGAGTTCTCAAAGCGCATCAATTCGATGCTGAAGAGCTGATTCGGCACATGCGGATTCATCCGCGCCGATAAGTCCAGCAAAAGACGCCACACAAGCGCCTCAAATCCCTTGGGAAAAGCCTCTTAGGCCCGTTGCCCTCCGGCTCCGGCCTCGCCATTGTCGCCGCTCATTAAGAGCCGCAAAGGGCTATCCATCCGTACCGGCATTGCCTTCTATGGTATTGTCGCGGCAGGGAGATTCGCGCCCGGCCAACAGAGATCTTTGTTCCATGAAACTCACGCGCCTCCGCCTCCACGGTTTCAAGTCGTTCGTTGAAGCCACTGATTTCATGATCGAACCCGGCCTGACCGGCGTGGTCGGTCCGAACGGCTGCGGCAAGTCGAATCTCGTCGAGGCGTTGCGCTGGGCGATGGGCGAGACCTCGCACAAATCGCTGCGCGCCGCCGACATGGATGCGGTGATATTCGCCGGTTCCGGCAACCGCCCGGCGCGCAACCACGCTGAAGTGACCATGACGATCGACAATGCCGATCGCACCGCGCCGGCCGCCATGAATGACAGCCAGGTTTTGGAAATCTCCCGCCGCATCGAGCGCGAGGCGGGCTCGGTCTATCGCATCAACGGCCGCGACGTCCGCGCCCGCGACGTGCAGATCCTGTTTGCCGACGCCGCCACCGGCGCGCGTTCGCCGGCGCTGGTCCACCAGGGCAAGATCGGCGAGATTATTCAGGCGAAACCCGAACAGCGCCGTCGCGTGCTGGAAGACGCCGCCGGCGTCGCCGGACTTCACGCCCGCCGCCACGAAGCAGAGCTGCGGCTGAGGGCGGCCGAAACTAACCTCACCCGCGTCGAGGACGTGATCGGGCAATTGGCCGGCCAGATCGACGGGTTGAAGAAGCAGGCACGGCAGGCCATTCGCTTCCGCGAAGTCGCCGCCAAGGTGCGCAAGGCCGAAGCCACACTGTTCCACCTGCGCTGGCTCGAGGCCAATGCCGACGTGGCGGAAGCCGCGCATACCCACGACATCAACGTTCGCGAAATGGCCGAGCGCACCCGCGAGCAGGCCGAGGCCGCGCGCATCCAGGCAATCCGGGCCTCCGAACTGCCGGCGCTCCGCGAAGGCGAAGCCCGCGCCGCGGCGGGGCTGCAGCGGCTCACCAATGCGCGCGAACAGCTCGACCGCGAGGAAGAGCGCGCCAAGGAGCGCGTCGCCGAGCTCGACCGGCGGCTGACGCAGTTCGCCGCCGACATCGCGCGCGAACAGCAGCAGGCCTCCGATGCCGAAGTGGCGCTGCAGCGGCTCGACACCGAGGACGCCGAGTTAAAGGAAGAGATCAAGTCACGCGTCGAACAGCGCTCCGGCATTGATGAACGCGTTTCCGAAGCGGAAGCAACGCTTTCCGCCGCCGAGCGCATGTTTGGCGAACTGACCACCGCGCTCGCCGACCTTACCGCCAAGCGCAACCAGCTCGAGGCCGGCGTCCGCACCCATCGCGACCGTCTGGCCCGGCTCGATCAGGAAATCGCCAGCGTCCAGGCCGACGAACAGAAACTCAGCGACGAGACCGGCAATCTCGGTGACCTCGACACGCTCGCGGGCGCCATGGAGACCGCGCAGGAAACGTTGGCGGCTTCCGAAGCCGCCGCGCAAGCCAGCGAGACCGGCCACGTCGCCGCCCGGCAGAAGCTCGAAGCCTCCCGCGCGCCGCTCACGGAAGCCGACAAGCGCGTGCAGCGGCTGGAGACGGAAGCGCGGACGATCTCAAAACTCGTCAACGGCGAAACCAAGAATTTGTGGCCGCCGATCATCGATGGCGTCACCGTCACCAAGGGCTATGAGAAGGCGCTCGGCGCCGTGCTCGGCGACGATCTTGACGCCCCCGTCGACCCTTCCGCGCCGATGCGCTGGACCAATGCGGGCGCGAGCTTCGACGATCCGTCGCTGCCGGCCGGCGTCGACCCGCTAGCCGCCCATGTCGAGGCGCCGACCGAGCTGGCGCGTCGTCTCGCGCAGATCGGTGTCGTGCCGAAGGAGCGCGGCGCGGAACTGGTGTCGCAATTGAAGACCGGCCAGCGGCTGGTGTCGCTGGAAGGCGACGTCTGGCGCTGGGACGGTTTTGTCGCGTCGGCGCACGCGCCGACCGGCGCCGCGCGTCGCCTCGCCGAACGTGCACGCCTGGTCGATATCGAACACGAGCTGGAGCAGGCCCGCACCGACGCCGCCACGAGGCGCCAGGCGCTGGAAGACGCCGAGGCCGAACTGAAGGCGGCCTCCGCCGCCGAAACCGCCGCCCGCGAGGCCTGGCGGGCCGCGCAGCGCGAGGCCGATGCTGCGCGCGAGCGCCATGCCACAACCGAGCGCGAGATCAACCGGCACGCCGCGCGCAAATCCGCGCTGACCGAAGCGCATACCCGTCTCGCTGCCGATCGCAGCGAGGCGGAAGCCGCGCATGAGAGCGCCAACGCCGCGCTGGCCGAGTTGCCGCCGACGCTGGACACCGAGACGCGGCTTGCCGCGGTTCGCAGCGAGATCGAGGGGCACCGCCGCTTTGCGGCGCAGGTGCGGGCCGAAGCCCAGGCGCTGGCGCGCGAGGCCGAACTGGCCGACAAGCGCGTGCAGGCGATCACGGCCGAGCGCACCGAGTGGCAAAACCGCAAGCAAAGCTCGGCCTCTCAGGTCGCCACCGTCGAGGCGCGTATCACGGAAGTGACGGCCGAGCGCGCCGAGCTCGACAATGCCCCGGCGCTGTTCGCCGAAAAGCGCCGCGCGCTGATCAACGAGATCGAATCCGCCGAAAGCGCCCGCCGCGTCGCCGCCGACGCGCTCGCCGCCGCCGAGAGCGTGATGGCGCAGACCGACCGCGAAGCCAAGGCATCGCTCGAAGCGCTCTCCTCCGCCCGCGAGGCCTGCGCCCGCGCCGAGGAGCGCATGGAGGGCACCAAGCGCCGGCTCTCCGACATCGAGCGGGAAATCCACGACATGCTTGAAGTCGAGCCGCATGCGGTAGCGGGGCTCGCCGAGATCGAGCCGGGCGCGGAACTGCCGCCACTCAACGAGATCGAGGAGAACCTCGAAAAGCTGCGCCGCGACCGCGAGCGCCTCGGCGCCGTCAATCTGCGCGCCGAGGAAGAACTGCGCGAGGTCGAGACCCAGCACACCGCGCTCACCACCGAGCGCGACGATCTGGTCGAAGCCATCAAGCGGCTGCGCCAGGGCATCCAGAGCCTCAACAAGGAAGCCCGCGAGCGGCTGCTGACCTCGTTCGAGACCGTCAACGAGCACTTCAAGCGGCTGTTCGTCGAACTGTTCGGCGGCGGCGAAGCGGCGCTTCATCTGATCGAAAGCGACGATCCGCTGGAAGCAGGCCTCGAAATCATCGCGAAACCGCCGGGCAAGAAGCCGCAGACGCTGTCGCTGCTGTCGGGCGGCGAGCAGGCGCTGACCGCGCTGGCGCTGATTTTCGCGGTGTTCCTCACCAACCCGTCGCCGATCTGCGTGCTGGACGAAGTCGACGCGCCGCTCGACGACCATAACGTGGAGCGGTTCTGCAACCTGCTGCACGAAATGACGTCGTCGACCGAAACCCGCTTCATCATCATCACGCATAATCCGATCACGATGGCACGGATGAACCGGCTGTTCGGCGTCACCATGGCCGAGCGCGGCGTGTCGCAACTGGTCTCGGTCGGCCTCGACGACGCGGTAAAGATCCTGGATCAGAACGTGGCGTGATTTCGCACGCTCGTCGCCACAATGGTTGACGTCATCATCCGCGAAGGCGGATGATCCAGTACGCCGCGCCGTTGAGGATCATCACCGCCGCCTCGGCGTACTGGATGCCCGCCTTCGCGGGCATGACGGGAAAAGATGACCTCACCCGACCTCCCCGCTGAACTGAAGGCCGCGCTCGACGGAAAGCTGCGCGGTTTTTCGCGCAACGATGCCGCCGGCCGCTCCGCAACGATCTCGAAAACCTATCGCGACGGCGGCGGCTCCGGCGGCATCCGGTCGGAGGCCGATGCGCTCGCCTACGCGCTGGCGCGGATGCCCGCGACCTATGCCGCGGTCACGGCCAGCCTGAACGCGCTGGTCGAGATCAGGCCGGACTTCGCGCCGAAAAACCTGCTCGATGTCGGTGCCGGGCCGGGCACGGCGACCTGGGCTGTGGCCGAAACCTTCCCGTCTCTGCAAAGCTTTACATTGCTCGACACCAACGAGGCGTTGCGCGCGCTGGCGCTCGGCCTCATCACCGACAGCTATCGCCTGCGCAATGTCAGCTACGAACGCGGAGAAGCCCGCGCCACCCTGGCCAAAGCGGATACCGCCGACCTTGTCGTGGCGAGCTACTTGATCGGCGAGATCGGCGAAGGCGAGCGACGCGCACTCACTGAGCTGATGTGGGAAAAAACCCGCGACACGCTGCTCGTGGTCGAACCGGGCACGCCTGCCGGCTATGCCCGGATCATCGCGTTGCGTGAGCGGCTGATCGCGTTGGGCGCGCATGTCGCCGCCCCTTGCCCGCACGACGGCAAATGCCCGCTGCAGCCACCCGACTGGTGCCATTTCACCCAGCGCCTGCAACGCTCGCGCGCGCACAAGCAGCTCAAGGGTGCGGAGCTGCCGTTCGAGGACGAGAGATTTGCTTATGTCGCACTAACCCGCGCACGAATAGAAAAACGTCCGGCCCGGGTATTGGCGCAGCCTGAAGTGACGAAAGCCGCGGTCGTAACGGAATTATGCACGACTGATGGACTTGTCTTTGCAACCGTTCCGCGTCGCGACAAAGCCGCCTATCACCGGGCGCGCAAGCAACGTTGGGGCGAAACCTCCGAAACCGGCACCAGGGAGACTAACTGAGGAAGTCTTCAACTATTTGACCATGGTGATATCGATCTATTATCAAGGATTGCACCTTGATCTGGATCGGGTACATGGCCGAAATCTATCTTCACATCGAGCGACCAGGCCAAAAACTCGTTTTTGCTTCGCGCGAACCCATGTTCAATTCGGTCGGCTCGCTCGGGTTACTGATCTGCTGTGCAATCCTTGTCGTTGGGATCCACATCTACGCCTTGGCTGCGGGGAGCACGACTACACCCTCTCTGCCAGAGAACGCAGGTATCTTCATTGCTCTTCTGTTCTTTGCATGCATCTTCTTCCATGTCGTCACCCGGCAATGGATCGCCGAGATTGAACTGATTGCGCGACGGCTCAAGATATCTCGGCGATCTTTCGGCCGATGGACAAAGGCTATTGTCGATTGTTCTCTTGATGAATGCATTGCTTTCGGAACGATCGAATACAACACAGATGGCCACATCACATACGGCGTGTACGTACAATTGACAAACGGCAAGCGACACGCGATCCCGCTGACGAATTCCGGTTTCGCCGAGGCAGCGAGGGTTGCATCGCAATTGTCGGCCGCAACCGGAATACAGCGGGTCGACACCAGATTTTGACCGAAGGATCAGTCTCATGGGGGGCTCATCCCGCTCTACCAGGCAGCCTTCCTGGCCGGGACGACACCCCGCGTGAACTTATCCCGGCTTACATCCGACTAAAGCCATGCCCCAAGTTGCCCTTCAAGCGTGGCGGGCTGCCGCGCGCCCGGTTTTTCGTCTAGGTTCCCTGCCTCTTCGTCCCACAGGAGTTGTCCGTCATGTCGACCGGCTGGATCGTTATCGGCGTCATCGTCATCATCGTGCTGTTTGCCTTCGGGGCGTATAACCGGCTGGTCGCGCTCAGTCAGCGCGTCGGACAGGCCTTTGCCGACATCGACGTCCAGCTCAAGCAGCGCCACGACCTGATCCCGAACCTGGTGGAGACCGTGAAGGGCTACGCCTCGCATGAGCGCGGCACGCTCGACGACGTCATCAAGGCGCGCAATTCGGCGATGTCGGCGCAGGGACCGGCTCAGGTGGGTGCCGCCGAAAACCAGCTAAGCGGTGCGCTTGGGCGGCTGATCGCGCTGTCGGAGGCCTATCCGGATCTCAAGGCCAACGCCAATTTCCAACAGCTTGCAGGCGAATTGTCCGACCTCGAAAACAAGATCGCGGCCAGCCGGCGTTTCTTCAACAACGCCGTGCAGGAATACAACACCGGCATCCAGCAGCTGCCCGCCGCATTGTTTGCCGGCATGTTCGGCTTTAGCCGCAAGGAATTCTTCGACCTCGGCGCCAGCCGGACCGAAGTCGAGACCGTGCCGACCGTGAAGTTCTAAAGCTTCGAACACTCCGGCAAAGCAGCAGCGCATCATGGCCGCGTATGGTCTCTACACGCATATCGCATCGAACAAGTTTCGTTCGATGCTGCTGCTCGCCGGCCTGTTCCTGCTGATCTACGTGCTGGTTTTTGCCGGTGCATTGCTCGCGGAAGTGCTGATCCGCAGCGACGCCCCGGTCGACTATTATCTGCGGGCCGCGTCGCGCGATCTGGTGGCGGCCTTTCCCTATGCGACAGGCGTGGCCGCGCTGTGGATCGTAATCGCGTATTTCTTCCATCAGAACATGATCGACGCCGTCACCGGCGGCGAGGACGTGACACGGCAACAACAGCCGCGGCTCTACAATCTGCTGGAAAATCTCTGTATCTCGCGCGGCATCCCGATGCCGAAGCTGAAGGTGATGGATAGCCCGGCGCTGAACGCGTTCGCGAGCGGCCTCAACCGGCGGCAATACTCCGTCACGGTGACGACCGGTTTGCTGCAGGCATTGAACGACCAGGAAATCGAGGCGGTGCTCGGCCATGAGCTGACCCATATCCGCAACGGCGACGTGCAGTTGATGGTGATCGCGGTCATCATCGCCGGTGTGGTCGGCTTCTTCGGCGAATTGTTCTTTCGCATGTTCACCAACCTTTCGTGGAATTCGAGCGGCAGCGGCTGGTCATCGTCGTCCTCGCGTTCGTCATCATCTTCGGACAGCGACAGCAAGGGTTCCGGCGGTGGCGGCGCGATCATCGTTGTGATTATTGCGATCGCCCTGATCCTGCTGGCCTGGCTGTTGTCGCAGGTGGTGAAGCTGGCGCTGTCGCGGTCGCGCGAATTGCTGGCCGACGCCGGCTCGGTCGAACTGACCAAGAATCCCGACGCCATGATCACGGCGCTGCGCAAGATCGAGAACCGCGGCGAACTTCCCGGCGCGACGTCCGCGGTCATGGAACTCTGCGTCGACAATCCGCGCGAGGGATTTGCCGACCTGTTCGCGACCCATCCGTCGGTGGATTCGCGCGTCAAGGCGCTGGTCCAGTTTGCCGGCGGTCATGACCCCGGCCCGCTTGCCTTGCCGTCCGATACGGCAGACGCCCCCGATGAGCCGGAGGAATCGGGGACCGCGCAACCACCGGTTACCCGCGGCCCGTGGAGCAATGCCGGCGAGCCTGCC
>Ga0307510_10003862_pt1 | contig 17569 bp, 12 predicted proteins | sample 12_EM_MG_FD_207224 | JGI IMG/M metagenome (GOLD analysis project Ga0307510, IMG submission 207224) | Populus trichocarpa ectomycorrhiza microbial communities from riparian zone in the Pacific Northwest, United States - 12_EM | ecosystem: Host-associated > Plants > Roots > Unclassified | place...
AATCCCTGTATCACTTGCAGCCAGCTGAGTTCGATGACGAGCAGCTATAAGACTTATTTCAGCGGACAGCCTTGTGCAGCCGCACCGGTGACTTCCAGCGCCAGCCTGACCCCGGACCAGGTCGGTTATAATGTCGCGTTTCAGCAGTATGTCAATTACCAGACGGGACTACAGCTTAACTGGGAAGAGTATGCGCGTGGCGCTAACACAGCCGGGTGTAACCTTGCGAATTATGCGTCCAATGGGTCCGCGATGCAGACGGTGGTCTGCCCCGATACCCTGCCCCTCTATGACACAACGGGGATGTTCATCAAGCAACCTCCATGCCAGCGGGTATATGATATGGCCATCGCCATCGGAACCCAGCTATACAATCAGCGGAAGGCACAGCTGATTGCAGACTTTAAAGCTGCCTACCGGGCGAAATGCCTCTCGGCAAAAAGCATCGAGCAGTTTACCGTACAATATACCAATTCAGAATACCACTATACGCTGAGCTATTATGACCAGGCGGGTAACCTTTTAAAGACAGTACCACCCAGAGGAGCACGCCCGAATTTCAGCGCTTCCTTTATAGCCAGCGTGGAGGCGGCAAGGGTCAGCGGCAGTACCGTACCTGTGCCTCATCTGCTGACCAGCAATTACCGGTACAATAGTTTGGGTCAGATCATCGCGCAATCGACCCCGGATGCCGGAACGGGCCGGCTCTGGTATGACAGGCTGGGACGGATGACCGTGAGTCAGAATCCAGTACAAGCTGGTTCCAACAGATATAGCTATACTGTCTATGATGCTATAGGAAGACCTATCGAAACCGGCCAGAAACCGCAGACCAGCGGCATGAGCCAGACCATCAGCCAGGATCCCGCGGCCCTGAACAACTGGCTCGTCAATACGGGAAATACGAGGGAACAGATCACCTATACCGTTTATGATGCGCCGGCCTTTACCATGCCGGGGCTGATGATACCAAAAAACCTGCGCAACCGCGTCAGTGCGATATATACAAAAGCACTGGCTTCCGACCTCTCCTTATATGCGGGCACGTTCTATTCCTATGACATGCGAGGAAATGTCGACACATTAGTACAGGATTATCTGGGTATCGGGGCGATGGCCGCTGCTGATCAATACAAAAGGATCTGTTATAGCTACGATCTGGTAAGCGGCAAGGTCACCGGGATCGACTATCAGCCGGGTAGTACGGATGTCTTTTATCGCCGGTTCCAGTACGACGCCGAAGAGCGGGTGGTACAGATAAATACCAGTCGCGACAGTATAACCTGGGACCAGGATGCTGCTTATAGCTATTACAAATACGGTCCGGTGGCCTCGCTGACGTTGGGTGGATTAAAGGTCCAGCAGTTAAGATATACCTACACGCTACAGGGTTGGCTTAAGGGTGTCAATGCCGTCAACAATGGATCATCCTCAACGGTGGATGCCTATAATTATAGCCTGGAATATTATCCGGGTGATTATACTCCTATCAACGCTGTCCTGAAAGCAACAGATTTTTTCACGCCGCTGGGCACCCAGGCAGCTCCTTTGTACAATGGCAATATTGCCGCAGTCTCACTCTATCTCCCTGGTCTTGGGGACACAAAGGTCTATAACTATCACTACGATCAGCTGAACCGGCTGTCGCAGATGGATGCTTTTTCCGGCTACAATTCGGCTACACAGGTTTTCACTCCCGTTCAGATCCCTGACTATAGGGAACGGGTCACCTATGATCCCAATGGAAATATTCTCAAATACCTGCGTAATGGCACTACGAGCGGGGGCACTCCGATTGCCATGGATAACATGAACTATAATTATTCGTCGACGGATAACAAGCTGTCCTATATCCAGGACAGTGTCCCTGCTTCCAACTATGCGACGGATATCGACAATCAGGCAGCGGGTAACTATAGTTATGACGCGCTGGGTAATCTTAAGGCGGACCAGGCCGAAAGTATAACAAATGTCAATTGGAGCGTCTATGGGAAAATGCTGGAGATACAACGGACCGGTACATCAGTTGATCCCAATACGGATGTCCAGTTTGGTTATGATGGGATGAGTAACCGCGTGGCCAAGATCGTCAATAACAACGCTACCACAGTCTATGTGCGGGATGCGCAGGGGGTTGTATTGAGCGTCTATCAAAAGACGGGCGCCGGCACGATGCAGCAGATAGAGAACCATTTGTATGGGATCACCCGGCTGGGTCTGGTGCGGCAAGGGACAGTGGCGCCAACCAGCGTCGCTTTGGGTGGTTCGTTTACCGGGACGATGGGCACCTTCACACGGGGCGAGAAAGCATACGAGCTGACCAACCACCTGGGAAATGTGCTGGCTGCCGTATCGGACAAGCGTCTTCGCCCGATGATCAATAACGATCTGTTTTATGCGGATATTATCAGTGCCCAGGATTACTATCCGTTCGGGATGCAAATGCCGGGAAGGACTTATATTGCGGGTAGTTCTTTGAGCTATAGATATGGGTTTAATGGGAAGGAGAATGATAACGAGGTGAAGGGGGTAGGGGATCAGATCGATTATGGGATGAGGGTGTATGATCCGAGGATCGGGAAGTTTTTGAGTGTGGATCCGATCGCAAAAAATTATCCTGAACTCTCAGCCTACCAGTACGCAAGCAATAGACCTATTGACGGTATCGATCAGGATGGAAAGGAGTGGAAAGGGTTCTTGGACCCCATAAATATTTTTCCTGAAATTTACGAAGGTATTAGAGAAGGTCAGCAAAATCAGCGAACTGGCGGATCATTTGGAGCAGGATATATGTGGGGCGTTCTTAAAGTTGGAGGTACACGACTGGGTATATCGGCTGCCTCTATAGTAGTGGCGTATGGTGCGGTCGAGGCGGCTCCGCTTCTACAAGCGCTGGCGGTAAATGGTTCAACATGGGCTTTGAATCCTGCCAATCAGATATTAGCAATATCGGCAGGTAAGATATTCATTGGCTTTATTGATCCTTCGCCTTCGGGGGAGCTTAGCCTTAATTTAGGACCGGAAGGTACAGGAGGATATGAATTAAAAGCAGCAATAAAATCGATTTGGAGGAATGCCTGGGGCGTGACCCGAGGTAAGGCGTTTGAAACCCTCGCTGCGATGACAAAGTATGAAGAGTGGGAATGGGTGGGGCGTTATGATAGGGGCTATTTTCCAATCATCGATTTCGTTAAGAATAAAGTAGCAGCTCAGTTAAAGACTTTTGCCGGTAAAGTCTCGTCTTTTAGCGTTAGCGAATACAAAGGTTATATCAACAGGTTGGCAAAGGCGGTAGAAAAAGGATACGTTTCAGGAAATGATCGTTCTGTTTTTGTCCAGAAGGGTCAATTGGATATTTTAATTCCTGAGGCATACGAAAGAAATAAAGGAGACCAGGCCCTTCAAAAATTGTGGACTAAATTCAACGAGGTAATAGAGTATGGGCATCAACGGGGCATAGATGTTAACGTTACACATGAGTTAAAAAAGGAATAGCTATATTATGATTATATCTTTCGACTTTTATTGGAAGTATGACCTTGATAATTTCAAAGAGATAAGAAATTATATTGTTAATCGTTCGTTCCCATTCACTCCAAAAGAAATTATCCTCGATGAAGACTACAGTTTTGATGACGGCATAAATTTGTTTAAAAATGTAGAAGAGATAGGCAGTGGTGAGTTCAGTGTAATTATAACAGGTGAAGCAAATGGCAAAAAAGGAAGATTGTATTTAAACGCTTTTGAATGGCTTAACGATCTTATGATTAAAATGCATATAAGTGTGGAAATTTTAAATCAAAAAGATCTCGATTTTTATCAGCAGTATATTGCTATTGAACATTTGCTCTGTTGTTTTATATACAGTGACGAGGATGAAAGGTGGCAATCCGAAACTCGTATTTCAGAATACGAGGCCAGGGCTGTGCCTCATTCTCATTTGCCTAAAATAAGGGATAGGACGGGAAGAATGGTCGTCGATGTTTCGAAAAATTGGGGTCGTTGTTTTCACTTATTGGGTATAAAGTTTGTAGCTGGGGGTAAAATGTTTTTTGGCGAAAAATTTTATGGAATAGTGGCTGAAGCAATCTTATTATCTAATCGCGGTCAGAGAATTGCTAAAGGGAAAAATCAACTTATCGAAGTAGATCTATTTGACCTTTTTAGCACCGATTATGAGAGGATTCGAAAAAGCCAGCATGAATTTATATCTACTACCGGATTGTTCGATAAGCTGGCGTATTTGCAAGCGAACTTTATAGGATACAATCAAATGTTAAGGAGTCTTGGTTTTGGTAATGGGATAAAATAGGTAGTGTATCAAGTATATGGTTCATTGATAAGCGTTGACGGTCTTAGTGGAGCCCCAGGCTCAAACAGCCTGTAACACCGGATAATCTGTATACCCTTTTTCACCAGGTGTATATAAGGTCTGAAAATCCGGCGTATTGAGAGACGCATCCAAAGCGATACGAGTCACGAGATCCGGATTGGCCAGGAAAGATCTTCCAAAAGCCACCAGGTCGGCAGTCCCGTTTTCGAGGACATCACCCGCCGTAGCCGGCGTAAGCCCATTGCTATAAATAAAGGTGCCCGAAAAGCCGGAACGGATAACCGCAAGTACGCCCTTCGCCAGGGAATTCGCGTTTGTAGAGATATGCATATACGTTATCCCGATCCTGTTCATTTCTGCTGCAAGATAGGCATAGGTTGCATGTACTTCCTCTTCGGCATAAGGCTGAAGGTCCCCCAGCGTAGAGAAGGGGGAGATGCGGATCCCTGTTTTTTCTTTACCGATGGCTGCCGCTATCTTTTCTGCGATGGTCACCACAAACCTGCTGCGGTTGACAAGACTACCACCGTACTGGTCTTCCCGATCGTTGACATTCGGATTGAGGAACTGTTCCGGTAAATAACCATTGGCCGCATGGATCTCAACACCGTCAAAACCCGCTGTTATAGCGTTGTTTGCAGCTATGACATATCCATCGATCAGCGTCTCGATCTCTTCTGCCGTTAGGGCTACAGGCTCGGAGTGATCCTGCATTCCTTTTGTATCCGTAGCAATCTGCCCGGATGCTTTTATAGCGGAAGGACCTACCAGTCTTGCGCCATTGGGGAGATTGTCGATATGCCCGATCCGTCCTGTATGCATCAGTTGGACAAAGATGCGACTATCGGCCTTGCGGCTGCCAGCGTTGCCGCTCCCGGCCTTGTGTACAGCACGCGTTACCTTTTTCCAGCCGTTGATCTGTTCCGTAGTAAAGATACCCGGGATCCGGGGATAACCTAAGCCGGCGGCCAGAGGCGCAGTACCTTCTGTTATTATTAGCCCGGCCTCGTTGCGCTGTCCATAATATTCGGCCATTAAGTCGTTTGGGATATTATCGATAGCCCTGCTACGGGTCATAGGGGCCATCACCATATGGTTCTTGAGTGTAAAACCGTTTTTCTGATAAGGGAGAAGTAACTTGTTCATTGTTGTATGATTTTGATACAACAAAGTTGCAACGATTAATGGGACTAAAATAGCATGCAAAGACTAATAAATAGTCCTATCCGGCGAATGTGCCGGAGCGCCTATCCGGCAACGGAGAACTTTTTTGGCGTCAGCCCATGATGTTTCTCAAAAAGCCGGCTGAAATGGCTTAGGTTGGAAAAGCCCAGCTCATACCCAACCTCTGAGACAGAATAACCCGACTCTCTCAACAGGAAAGCCGCCTCTTCCATTCTTGCATGCTGATAATAATTATAAATAGAATCGCCGAACACCTGTTTGAACAGCTGTTTCATCTTTGTTTCGCTAAGGCCGGTCATCTTCGCCAGGTCACCCAGACCCGGCGGCTGACTAAGGTCCTTTATAAGCGTCGCCCTTATGGCATACAATTTTTCAAGATCTGCCTTATTGATATGACTCTGCCGATCGTCGTCCCTGCTCAGGAGCTTGTGAAAAAGCAGATACAGGAGTTCCTGTGTTTTTATCCGGTAAGACAAATGACTCAGCTGGTCCTGATCGTCAATTTCTGAAAGCTGTCGAAGTATTCGATGTATATCCGGCGTCATATTCTCGTGGAAAAAGAAGGGAGTATCCGGACTAAGCATTGTCTCGACGAGGCTACTGGCTCCCTTCAGATGAAGCAGGGACATCAGACGGGAGATCTGGATGCCGACGACTCCGAAATAGACTTCGCTCCCGGCCGGGAAGATCGATTCCGTGCCCAGCGAACTGGAGGCGACCTGGACAGCAGAACCGTGACTCTTTATGAACTGCATGGCCTCGCGTTTGACAGTCGAAAGACCTGTAGGGACTTCGATGCTGTTGAAGACAATAGAAATGAGGTCATTCTTCTGTTGTGGTTCCATCCGTTTGAGATGGAGTTCCTGGTTCAGAGTATAATGATGCATCACAAATTTAAGATCCGTCTCTATATCTATCTTTTTGACAAAACCCTGACCGAGGGAGGCGGGAAGCTGCAGCCTGTTGTTGACGACTGGAACTTTCAGCTTTTCTGCGAAGCTGATCAAAAAATTGAACGAAGGTTGAACGGTAAATTTGAAGACCATCCCGCAAATGTAAACAAGAGTTGGCTCAATTTATAGCAACCGCTTTAGGGGCGCATCGGGGGTGTCGCGACCATCGTTGGGATCGTGCCCGCCGGCGCCGGTTGACCGGATGACGGGTCCTTTGGCGGCTTGCGATGCCACCACGATGCCAGTATGGAGCCGGTGACGTTCATCAGCGGTCCAAAAATGGCTGGTGCCAGCCCCACGGTTGCCATCTTGCCCATTTCCTTTGCGAGACCCGACGCAAGACCGCCGTTCTGCATACCCACTTCGATGGCCATGGTGCGGCAATCTCTTTCGTCCATCCGGAAGAGACGACCGGTCCAATAACCCAGCGTATACCCGGAGAGGTTATGCAGCAGCACAAAGATCACGAGCAGTGGGCCGATGGTCAGAAGACTATTGCGGCCGGCAGCCGTGATGATGACGATGATACAGGCGATCCCCGCCATAGAGACAATTGGCATGGCTTTGTCGAGCCAGCCGGCCCTACCACTAAATATCTTATTGAATATAATCCCCCCACCAATAGGGATGATCACCATCTTTATGATATCCCACATCATGCTCAGCGCATCGATATGCACAAAGGCGCCCGCCAGCAGCTTCATCAAAAAAGGCGTCACAAACGGCGCCAGCAAAGTACTCACGGCCGTGATCGTGATCGACAAGGCGAGATTGGCCTTGGCAAGATAAGAGATGACATTCGAAGCAAGTCCATTGGGCGAACAACCGATGAGGATGATCCCCGCTGCTATCTCCGGTGGCAGACCGCTGAGCTTTGCCAGCGAAAAACCGATCAGCGGCATAATGATAAAATGACTACATACACCGATGAGGACGCCTTTTGGGGTCTTGATCACCCCCGCAAAATCTTTTAGCCCCATCGATGTGCCCATCCCAAACATGATGATCTGTATGAGGGGGGTGATCAGGGCGGCCAGCTTAAAGCCTCCCCAGACCAGGAAATACTGCGGATAATAAAGGGCTGTTGTCACCGCTGCAAAGATGACGACGGTATAGGTCAGCCCCCGTGTCAGCTCATAACCCCGGCAGCCCAGCGCAAGGGCGAGGAAACCGGCTATGGCAAAAGGTCCGGCAGAGGCCCCATGACCGCTAAAGGCAAAGCCCAAAACCACAACAAGAAGAGCCGCTGCAAGAAACAGCGCTATCTTGAAAACAGATATATTTTTCAAGCGGGAAAATTTAATAATTCCTGGATTTCAAATACTCGTCCAATTCCTTTTTTGTCATCGGCAGCTTGCCGGGATAATGATTCAGCCAGTCGAGAAAATCTTTTTTGATGGCTTCCGACCACTCACTGTCGATCTGTCCGGCCAGGTATTTCTTTTCGCGCAGACGCTGGTGCCCGAATTCATCGCGAAGCTCGGTGATCTCGGAAGTAAGGACGACGGTATCCAAAAGATGCGCGGGAATAAAGATGACGCCATATTTGTTGGCCAGCACGGCATCACCAGGCAGCACTATGGCCCTGCCGATGCGAATGGGTGCGTTGATGGATGTCAGCATCATCCCCTGGATATAGGATGGGTCCACCCCTTTTACCCAGCCATTAAAACCCGGGATCTCGCTGAGCCCGGCTTCGTCACGGACACTGCCATAAAAGATGACTCCGCGATGTGACCGGGAGTAGATAGAATTCCCGAGGTTGTCGCCGATCAGCGTCCCCCCGGCCATTTTCAGAAATCCGTCCGCTACATAGACGTCTCCTTCGGTAAGGATGTCGATGGGCCAGGAATTGGTGCCTCCCTGTGGGTTACGACCTTCTGCCTTGACACCCTGTTCCTTTACAACGTCGATGAGGTCGGGCCTCGAAGGCATATACTGAGCGGTGATGACACGACCGGTCATCGCACCGCTGTCCGGGTGGATAACATGCCATTCACCTTCATACTGGTTTTGATAGCCATGGTTGCGAAGGACGTTCCAAACGTCTTCCAGCGAAATATCCTTCAGACGCTGCAACATATTGTCGGATACTTTGGGACGCCCATCGGCAGATCGTTCGCCCTTCCACAGGGGCGTCAGCTGTTTGATATATTCGGGTGATGACCCTACGCGCTGGGCCCGGGCGGCCATCGTCAGAAAGAGGAAGGCAAAGCAGATAGTTAGTGGTGCTCTCATATTTTATTGATTATCCTGTTTTTTGCAATTAGTAGCCTAAATTAATGAAAAGTTGCAAATAATTTGCATAATTGAGGTTACACCTTCCGATCATAATCCCATTTCCGCGAACGCGACCCCTTGTTCTGCTCAATCCGCCAGGTCCCCACGCCACGGCCATACCTGACTTCCTTCATCAGCTCGTACCGGATGTCACGGGGAAAGAGAATATGCCACCAGATATGATGTTTATAAGGTTTCTCCAGCAGGCCCAGCTGTGCCAGTACCTCATACGAGGAGGAGGCGCAGCGCATGCCCAGCACGGCATAATCATAGGGGACATGTGCTGTATAGGCACTTGCAATGCTATCGAGCTTTCTTTTCTGTTTTGGGGTCACGGGAATACTGACGACCATTCGCTTCAGGCTGTCGATGGGATATCTCGCACCGGTATAATTGAAGGTCTCCCAGAATCTTTCAACCGTTTCTACCCTATACCTTGACCTGAAATTAGCGGGTTTGGAACGGGCAAAAATATGACAGATGGGGCGATACTTTGTCGGCCCAAAGCTGATCACCCGATCCTTATCGACCTGGATAGCAACATGGCCGCCCGGTCTTCCGCCGAACCACTTGTACTCCTCAGGATGTCCTTTGGCGGGTTTCGAACCATAAATGATCAGGACCCGGATACTGTCCGGGGTTTGAGGGAAGACTTTATAAGAGACAAAAAAAAGAAACAGGAATGCGAATGCTCTCACAAATTAAGATTTGTATACGGTTGTTAAGGGGTGAAAATTATTCCAGGAATGCCAGAATTCCTGATAGGATGGCAGGGACTGTAATTGATGATCTTTGAATTTGCCGCTTAAGCATTTTCCGCTGAAACTCCAGGTCGAGCCGGTGTTGTCTCTCAGGAAGGGTAGGCCGGCTATGGCTCCGGGTACCTGTTCGAATTGAAGCACCTGACCCTGCACATTCCTGTCCCAGACATGAAAGGTCGTGCCGTCAGAACCCAGCACCAACATTACCGGGCGGCTGCCAATCGTATCCTGGATAAATCCGGTATGGGTCAGCTCATTCCAGTCATATGCCTTTGTGCTGCTGCCCGAGCGGACACCTACGACCCAGGACTTTGGTTGCCAGGAGGCGGAGTCCCTTTTTTCCAAATGTCCTTTGATGGTGCCGCTATCATAGCCTTTTAGATCGTCATATCGTTTTGTAAAAAAGGTATCGGGCTGAAGGATCTTTGTATCGGGATATTCAGCTACCCATTCGGCCAGGGATGATTGTGAAGAAGGCAGCTCGGCAAGCTGTGTATTTTTTAAAGGACCTGCTATCGAGACACCAGTCGCCTGCTGCCACCAGCTTTTTGTTCGGGCATCTTCGAACATAGCATTGAAATGATCCATCCCCACCAGCCGGAAATCCTCGGCCTTGCCGTTGACCAACGGACTAAAGACCCTGCCTGTCCTGCATACGGTGCAATAGGTGATCATTACGGGTGTATTCCCGACCGTATCCCTCACCTGGTGATGATAGCCAATGACCTGTATGGGATAGGCCCGGGCTTCTCCATTGAGGACGACACCGATGACCAGTCTGTCCGAAGGTATTTTATTGGTGGTGACGGTGGCGAAGTTCTTTGTCTTCGGCTGGTAAAACATCTTATCGGCCTCAAACCGGAAGTTGAAGAAATAGAATACGATGCCATAAAAGATCAATACCACAGACAGCAGGGCTTTCGACCATGTTTTTCCATTGATCAAATAGCTGTACAAAGGGACAATGACCAGGAGCAGACCTATCAGCCGAAAGACCAGTCTGTTCCGATCTATAAAGTAGGCCAGTCCGATGGTATTGGAATGCTGGCTGCCGGGAAAAGGCATGATAAAATATACGCGGAGTATTTCGGTGGTAAATAACAGGAGGATGCCGGTGATCAGGGCAAATCGTTTCATGCCCTTAAGTTAAGCATATTTAATTTTCTTTTTTCCCTTTCAATTTCCGCGACCAATTCGGACTCTGTCGGTAGGTAAGGCATATACTTGGTGGCAAAAAGCTTTGGATTATCATTCATCACTGAATACTTTACAATGGTTTCGCTTTTCTCTGTGCAAAGAATTATCCCGATAGTCGGATTATCCCCTTCAGGTTTTTTCAGGTCGTCGAACATACGACGATACATGTCCATTTGGCCGATATCCTGGTGAGTTAATTTGCCGGTTTTGAGATCGATCAGCACGAAGCATTTGAGCAAATAGTTGTAAAAGACAAGGTCGATAAAAAAGTGATCTGTTTCAGTACTGATCCTGAATTGTCTTCCTATAAAGGAAAAGCCCTTACCAAGTTCCAGCAGGAATTGCTGAAGGTTTTCAATTAAAGCTGATTCGATCTCTCCTTCTGTGGCCGATGACGGCTGTGGTAAATTCAGAAACTCGAAGACGAACGGGTCTTTGATAAAATCCCTGGATTGGTCTTTTTCAAGGGGTTCCGTAGATTTTACTATCTCTGATCTATTCTGAGAGGATAATAAACGCTGGTAGTAAAAGGTATTTATATTCCGCTCCAGTGTACGTACGCTCCATGCCTGCTCCGATGCCTCCTTTAGATAATAAATTCGAGCGTTAGGGTCTTCTACTCTCATTATCAGTCTATTATGGCTCCAGGTCAATTTTCTACACACTGTGTAGAATATCTCAGGATCAGAGTAGGTAAGGTAAAACTGTCTGAAATTGTACATACTTGCATAGGAAAATCCCTTTCCAAACTCGGAAGTCAAAGCCTTTGAAAGTTCCTTTAAAATAGCTTCCCCATAGGCTGCCCTATTCTTCCCATTTTGCTCCTGCTCCACTATTCGCTTCCCGATTTGCCAATAGGCTTCCACCATGGCAGAATTGATGGCCGAATAAGCATTTTTTCGGGCATCAGCCAATATCCTTCTAATATCATCGATATAACTGTTCATCTCAGGCCGTTTTAATTAGGGTATTGGCAATTTCCTAAAAATATAACAGATTGATTTTAGAAGTTTTGAACAGGGTAAACTCAAATATTCTTAATTTTTTATACTGATAATCAATTAGTTATTTTTTAACCGATAGTTTGGCAGTACGAATTTCCCTGTATAGGCGTTTAATAGGGGTAAGTCCGTAATCCGTTGTACCCTAACCCGAAAACGCTTCTATGAAACCGAGCACCAAGAATGCTAAGAACCCGCGAGGTTCGATCCGACCATTAAAAGATAATCAACTTCGGATCAAACACATAGACTATCTCTATTTTAATATCTATAGTTATTTCTATAGGTTAAGCCAATACAGGCAAATCGTCAATCCCCGCATGCAGGCTATGTATATGTTCTCTCTCGGCTCAGGGGGATGGCTGCTCTTATTCGAGTCTCTTTATCTGCATCTTTTCAAACATCACCGCTTCGCATCCAAAATGGAGTCGACTGTTTTTGCGGGGACTATCTATATGCTGACCGCGGCTTTCTTCCATTATATATTTATTATAAGGGACCGCGACAGACAGATCGTGGAGAAGTATGAGGCGCTGACCGAAGAGCATCCGCGAAGGAAACTTCATTTGATCTTGTCGCTCAGTGTTTTATTATTACCTTATGTATTATTGCTCTGTTCCGCTATTGTGTTTCCCAGAAAGAATTAAACATTTCATAAAATAGCGCTCGTCGTTCAGCTCCATTTGGTGCCTAAGTTTGCACCCTATGGATTTAGCTGCTTTTGACGAGATCTTCAATCGCTACGCGGATTCTGTCCACACGTACATACGACGCAGACTGGACGATGCGCCGGAGGCTGACGATATATTACAGGAAGTATTTCTCCGACTCTGGAATAAGCGGGAGTCCATCGTGATCCATTCTTCTATCCGTAATTATCTGTATACCATTGTTCAGAACTGTATCAACGATCATCTTCGTGCCACTAAAAGGAAAAGATATACGTTGGTGGACGAATTTCAGGAACAGGTCGAACAAATGCCCCAGCCCGATGAACAATACCAGGTCAAACAGGTCTATCATATCTGGAAAGACGCCACCAGGAAACTGCCCGGACAGATGCGCAGGATCTATGTCATGAAAAATGAGGATCAGCTTACGGTTAAAGAGATCGCCTCAGAATTGCAATTGAGCGAGCAGACCGTGAAGAACCAACTCCACAACGCCGGTCAGCGTATCGTAAAAATATTGAGACAGGTGCAATTGCTTTTTTTGTAGACCGCCCGCGTCGCCGTCGCAATGTGACCAAATTGTTAAGTCGAATTTTATTCTGGTACTGATTCTTCCCCCCGCGCGTCTATTGTCCCAAACGTATTAAATGTCTCAGAATGATTGGCAGGAAGCATGGAGTAATCCCGATGAGATCGATCCCGCGAAGAAGCGCGCACTGCTGGAAGGCATTCATAAGAAGATCGATAAGAGTCGCCGCACTCCACGTCTCCTCTTCATAGGCCTCAGCGCAGTCGCCGCCGCGCTGATCATCTTATTCGTAAAATCTGGCGCTCCACCGGTGCCAATCAGTCAATGGCGCGAGCTCGCCAGTAACGAGACCTCCCGGAAGATAACTCTCGAGGATAGTAGTGTCATATGGCTGGCTCCCCATTCAGTCGTGCGTGTGGATCATCGTACAACAAAACTCATAAAGGGCATAGCCTTCTTCAATGTGGCAAAAGATGAGCAGCATCAGTTCACAGTGAAGATCAATCAACAAAAGGTGACCGTATTGGGTACCTCTTTCCAACTCCGAAAGCTTGACAGCGTCAACATCGATCTGATGGTTAAGGATGGAAAAGTAGCGCTCAACAACTCCGGTGGTCGTCTGGTCCTGACGGCAGGTCAGCAGATCAACACAACCCAGCCGACAGTAAACAACATCGATCCTTCTGAAGCAGATTGGTGGTTACAGGAGCAGGTCAGATGGCATAATGTCGCGCTGAAGGACCTGCTGTCACGTCTGGAGGATTACTATCAAATAAAACTAACCCGCGGAATTATCAACGAAAAATTAAAAGTGTCACTTACCTGGGATATGACGATATCAATGGAAAAAAATCTGGCCATACTGAACGCATTGACAGGCTACAACATCCACTAAACATTCCGTACCGGACCCTATTATATGTCGCGCCAGAAGCGCGATCAATATTCTATTGTCTTTTACAACGAAACAAACATGCTAAAAGCAAAACTAACAACCGCATTTTTCTTTATCCTGCTGCTGGCAGCACAGGCACAAAATGCCACCTTACATTTCAAACACGGCGCATCCAATCTCGCAAAGGTCGCAGAAGATTTTGGCGCACAGTTCAAGGTACAGCTGGCCTATGCCGATGCCGAGCTGGCTTCGGTGCACGTGCCGGCAGCCAATTATGAAGCCGCCAGTGTCGGAGAGTTATTGAACAGGGTCCTGGCACCGGGTGGTTTCAAAGCCACTGCCCAGGGCAACAGCTGGATCATCAAACGCTCCGAAACCCGGCCCACAGAAAAGCCCCACTTGGTCTTACAGGGCATGATCCGCGAAGACAATACTCCCATCCCCGGAGCCACCCTCATCATCAAACAGGATGGCCAGAAGACCCTCACCGCAGCGGCAGATGAAAAGGGCAATTTCAGCAAGACCATCGCGGCGGAGGATGGCGTTGTCGACGTTTCCGCCATCGGTTATCTGGCGGCAAGAAAAAAGTTCACGGCTACCGGACAACAGCAATTTCTCAACATCCAATTACAGAAAGACGATGCGCAAATGCAGGATGTAGTAGTGACCGCACTCGGGATCCGACGCGAGGAGAAGGCTCTCGGTTATGCCACCACCACCATCCAGGGCAAACAGCTGACTGACGCATTGAGTGGTAACTGGACCGACGCCCTCTCGGGAAAAGTAGCCGGTCTAAGCCTGATCCGGTCGAACAGCGGTCCGGTCGGAACCAATAAGATCATCCTTCGCGGAGAGAACAACCTCACCGGCGACAACGAGGCGCTGATCGTAGTCGACGGCGTAGTCATCAACCAGGGCAGCGGCAGGCGCAGCGCTATCGGCGGCGAGGCAGCCTATGGCACCAGCAGCGACAATATGCCCGCGGACTATGGCAGCAATATCAATGACCTCAACCCGGAAGACATAGAGACGGTGACCATCCTGAAAGGCCCCGGCGCCGCAGCCCTGTACGGACAACGTGGCGCCAACGGAGCCGTCATCATCACCACTAAGTCGGGTATGATCCGCAAGAGCGGTCTCGGGATCACCCTTGTATCCAACGCCTCCGCAGAACAGGTCAATCGCTGGCCAGCTCTCCAATACCAATATGGCCAGGGTCTTGCCGGCGCCAACTATTACTCCTATGGCGCCTCCGCGGATGGAGCCAGCACCAGCGGCACGAGCTCGGCCTATGGCCCGAAATTCGATGGACAACAATTCTATCAATTCGATCCCGTCACCCAGGCACAGGGCAAAGAACGTACGCCCTGGATACCCTATAAGAATAAGATCAGGGAATATTTCAATACCGGTCAGACCATCACCAATACGGTCAGCGTCGACGGCGGTACCGACAAGACCACGGCCCGTTTCTCCGTCACCAATGTAGACAACAAATGGATCGTCCCCAATACGGGCTATAAGAGAAACTCTGTGTCTCTCTCCGTCAATTCCAAAGTCAGTGATAAGCTACAGATCTCTTCCAAGATCGACTACAACAATATGTGGAGCGATAATCTTCCGGGAGCAGGTTATGGCAACCAGTCCATCATGTATTGGTTCATCTTCTGGCAGCCCAGCGCCAACATCAACTGGTTAAAGAATTACTGGGTCAATGGGCAGAAAGACCGGCAGATCGAATTCCCTTTTAGCTCCTATCCCTCGAATCCCTATGCGGTGGCCTATGAGTATATCAACAAGTCCAATCGGAACGAGCTGACGGGTAGCGTCAGCGCCACTTATACGCTCACAAAGGAATTGACCCTGCAGCTGAGGACCTCTCTTGACTTCTCCTATGAACAACGCGCACAGGAAAGACCCTATGACGCCGGCGCAAAATATCAGAAGGGTAGCTATAGAACACAAAGCATCTTTTCGGAAGAGTCCAGCGCCGACTTTATGTTGCGATATGTAAAGAAGGTCTCACATGATATAAACCTCACCGCCACGGCCGGTGGCAGCGTGCTCCGAAATAAATATGACTACGACGAGACCCGCGCCGACTCGCTGACCTTCCCCGGTGTCTATACGATGTCGAACAATGCCGGACCGCTGGTGACCATCCCTTTAAAAAGCACCTATGGGATCAACAGCTTTTACGGCCTGCTTTCCTCTTCGTATAAGAACTATCTGTACCTGGACCTTACCGCGCGCCAGGACTGGAACAGCGTTCTGGCCACTCCCTTGCGGACGGCAAACGCCGGGTTCTTTTATCCCTCCGCGAACCTGAGCTATATCCTTTCCGACGCATACCATCTGCCCTACTGGATAAATTTTGCAAAACTGCGTTTTTCCGCGTCAGGCGTAGGCAGCGGCGGCACCACCCCTTATCTCACGGCATATAATTATACGACAGCGGGCAGCCTCTACAACGGCGGTCTGCAAAACCCCGACCTGCTCGCCAATCCCGATCTGAGGCCGTTGCGAACCATCACCTATGAACTGGGCACCGATATCCGGCTTTTACGAAACAGGCTGGGGCTTGACGTGGCGGTATATACCGGTAACACAAAAGACCAGATCCTGAAACGGGTGGTCGACCGCGCTTCCGGTTACTCACAGGTGCTGATCAATGCCGGACGGGTCAGCAACAGGGGCATCGAGGTGGCGCTGAACGGTACACCGGTAAAGACAAAGCACTTCTCCTGGACAGCCAGCGTTGTATTTGATGCCAATACGAACCGGATCAAGCAACTCGCTGATAGCTCCGTCGTACTCTACACTGGCCCGGTTGGCGGCGGACAGATCGTCGCAAAGGTCGGGGGCAGCATGGGAGACCTCTATGGACAGGGATATCTGCGGGCTCCCAATGGACAGGTAGTATATGATAACAAGACCGGTTTTGCGATGCTGGATCCCAACGTAAAATATCTTGGCAATACGATACCCAAATGGAAGATGGGTTTTACCAACGACTTTACCTACAAACAATTCCATCTGCACCTGCTCTTTGATGCGCAATATGGTGCCGTGGCCCACTCCCTCACGCACTATAAGCTCGCCGAACAGGGTAAGACACCCAATACCCTGCCCGGCAGATACAATGGCATCATCGGCAATGGCGTCACCGCGGATGCCAACGGACATTATATAAAGAACAACGTCATCGCCACGGATGTCGACAACTACTATCGTTCGCACTTCGGACAGGACAATGCCGAGGGCAGCACCTTCCGGACCGACTTTATAAAATTCAGAGAGGCAAGACTGGACTATACGCTGACGATGGGTCTGATCAAAAAGCTGCACCTGACACGCGCTACGGTGGGTGTATACGGTCGTAACCTTTATATCTGGTCGAAATGGCCGGAGTTCGATCCTGAATTCGGGACGCTCAACGGCTCGGATGTTATAAGAGGGTTTGAGATCGGTCAGTTCCCGTCTACCCGTTCATTTGGTGCGAACCTGGTTGTTGGATTTTAATACTTATACAATGAAGAATATTATCTATAAACTCACCCCTGTTGTATTGCTGTTTAGCCTGGCACTGAGTTCCTGTACAAAGGACTTCCAGTCCATGAATACCAATCCGAACAACACCCCCAACGCCCTGCCGCAGCAGCTGCTGGCCCCGGCCCTTGTCAGTACGCTGACCTATAACATGATGCGTAACCGCAATTTCAACAACGAGCTGATGCAGGTGACGGTCAATATAAGCGATGCCG
>Ga0307510_10003865_pt1 | contig 17565 bp, 14 predicted proteins | sample 12_EM_MG_FD_207224 | JGI IMG/M metagenome (GOLD analysis project Ga0307510, IMG submission 207224) | Populus trichocarpa ectomycorrhiza microbial communities from riparian zone in the Pacific Northwest, United States - 12_EM | ecosystem: Host-associated > Plants > Roots > Unclassified | place...
TTCGCCGCTCTCCCGCGAAGATCTCATGCAGGCGCTCGACGACGGCGATCCCGCCAATGCCCGCCGCCGCCTTGAGATGCTGGTATTCCGCCTGCGCCGCAAGGTGCACGACCGCAGCGGCCTGCCGCTGCCGCTACTGACTGCCCGCGGCAACGGCTACCTGTTCCTCGACCACAACGGCATGCCGCCCGTCGTGCGTTAACCGTGCTTGCGGAAGTACAACGTGGCGCCGACGGCCAGCAGCACCGTGGGCGCGAGGTTCGCCACCAGCGGATGCACGCCGTACACAGTGCCGAAACTCACCACCGCTTTCTGGAAGAAATACCAGCCGATGGCGAAGAGCATGCCGATGAAGATGCGCTTGCCCATGCCGCCCGAACGCAGGGCGCCGAAGGCGAAGGGCATGGCCGAGAGCACCAGCACCAGCACGGTAAGCGGGTAGAGCGCCCTGCCCCAGAACGCCACGGCGAATGAACCGGGGTTCTGGCCGTTCGCTTCCATGTAGGCCATGTTCTGCCGCAGGTCGTGCATGGAGAGGTTGTCCACCTGCACCACGGATTGTTCCAGCACGCGGGCATCGAGCTTGGTGTCCCACGGTTTCACCGGAATGGAACTGCTGTGTACGCCCGTGGCATCAAGGGTCGTGCTGCGCACGTCCTTGAGCGTCCACTTCACGCCATCGTGTTCGGCCAGGCGGGCGTGATCGAAGCTGGAGACCTGGCCATCGTCGGTCAGGTGCACCACGCGCACGTCATCCAGCTGCACGCCGGCACCGAGCGTATTGCCGGTGAGCAGGCGTGCGTTCTTCGCATTGATGATGCTGCTGCCGTCCTTCGCCCACAGGCCGCTATCGGTGGTAAGGCCAAGGTTCGACGACTTGTAGCGAACCATCATCGCCTGGGCGCGCTGGTCGCCTACCGGGGCCAGGGTTTCGCCCAGGATCACCACGCCGAGGGTAAGCAAGGCCACCACGCCCGTTACCGACACCGCGATGCGCAACTTCGACATGCCCGCCGCGCGAAGCGCGGTGAGTTCACCGCTTGACGCCAGGCCGCCAAGTCCCAGCAGGCCGCCGATGAGGGCGGCATTGCCGAAGTATTCGTACAGGCGACGCGGCACGGTAAGCAGGATGTACGCCGCCGCCTGGGTGGCGGTGAAGCCGTTCTTGTCGAGCTTGCCCAGCTGCTTGCCGAACTGCAGCAGCGCGTCGAAACCTACCAGGATCAGCCAGACCACCAGCAGCGTGCCGAGCACGCTGATGGCCACGAGGCGGTCGGCACGCTTGATCCGCAGGGAGATCATGCGCCCGCCACCGGTGCGGCCGCCACCAGATTGCGAACCTTGCGCGGCGCGTACTGGCGGGTGAAGAACCATGCCGCGGTGCCGAAGATGATCACGTGGATCGTCCACATCGGTGCCGAGGTATGCAGCGTGCCCTTGATGATCCAGGTGCGGATGATCTGCATCAAAGCCAGGTACAGGAAGTAGCTGAGCACCGCGATCATCAGGCGCCCATAGCGCGCCTCGCGGGGCGACTGCCGCGACAGGGGCGTTGCCAGCATCAACAACACCAGCGCCGTGACGGGCGCGGCAATGCGCCATGCGATCTCGGCGTGGGCCTCGGTGGTGGTGGCCTTGCGCAGATCGCTGAAGCTCATCGAGTGCACCGGGTCGTCGTCATCGTCGTCGGCCGTGACCGCGGAAAGGGATGAATCGTTCTGCTCGAAGCGCATGCGCCGCCAGTTGTCCCCTTCAAGGGGAATTTCATACTGCCAGCCGGTGTGCAGGGCGATGAAGCGGCCGTCGCCGTCGCTTTCCTGGTACATCTGGCCACTGTTGGCGGTGACCAGGCGAACCACGTGCACGCCCTTGGAAGTGATCACGTCCTTGGCCAGGAAGGTATGGCCAAGCTTGCTGCCGTCGCGGCTGAGCGTATCGACGAAGATCACCCCGCCCTTGCCCGGCAGCGCGGTGAAGCGGCCGGCATCCAGGCCCGCGGCGATCACCGAACGGTTGGCGTCGGTAATCATCTGGTCGGAAGTACGGCTGGCCAGGGGCCCAAGCCAGATCGCCACCGTGCCGACGATGATCGCGGTGATGATGGCCAGCACCGCGATCGGCCGAACCAGGCCCATCGCCCCCATGCCCGAGGACGAAAGCACGTGCATTTCGCTTTCGCGATACATCCGTCCAAGCGCCACCAGGGTGCCCAGGAAGGCGGCCAGGGGCAGCATGCCCGACAGCGCGTCGGCCATGCGCAGGCCCAGCACCTGGAACATGATGCCCGGGGGGAAGGTACCGTTGGCCACCTGGGCCAGTACGCGCGCAAATGTGCCGCCGGCCAGGATCACCAGCAGCACGATGGCCGTCGCGGCGATGCTATAGGCCAGTTCGCGGAGGAAATAGCGGTCGAGGATGCTCAAGCGTTAGAATGTACGGTTAGCGCCGTGCCCGGCAGGGGCGGCAATCGTAAAGTCTATCCTGTCGAGGCATCGACAGGTTCTCGCAGGACAGTTTTCGATGACGCTCCAGTTCAGCCTTGGTTCCAACCTTGCCGACACCGGCCCCACTCCCTGCGCCGTCGTCGGCGTATTTGAGCACGGCGTACTCACCAGTGCCGCGGCCCGGCTGGACGTGGCCTGCGGCGGCGCCGTCAAGCGCATGGTCGAGTCCGGGGACATCACTGGAAAGGCCGGTACCGCGGTGGTCCTCTTCGCCCCGGTCGGCGCCCCGGCCGAACGCGTGGTGGTGGTGGGACTGGGCGCGCAAAAGGGCTTCGACGCCCAGCGCTACCAGAAGGTCTGCCTGGAGGCTGCCCGCGCGGTGGGCCGCCTGCCGGTGGAAAGCGCCCTCGTGCACCTGGCCGAAATCGACGTGCCCGGCCGCGACATCGCCTGGCGCACCCGCACCGCCGCCCTGGCCTTCGACCACGCCGCCTACCGCTACACCGCCACCTTCAAGCCGAAGGATGCGAAGAAAGCACCCGAACTGCGCTCCGTGACCATCACGGCCGAGGCCGCGGGCGAACGCGGCCTGGTCGAGGCCGCCGCGATCGCCACCGGCACGCGCCTGGCGCGCGAACTGGGCAACCTGCCGCCGAATATCTGCAACCCCGCCTACCTTGCCGACCAGGCACGCGAGTTCGCCGATCGCCGGGTAAACGTCGAGTGCGAAGTGCTCGAGCGCGAGGAAATGGAAAAACTCGGTTTCGGCTCGCTGCTGGCGGTCGCCCGTGGCTCGGCCAACGCTCCCAAGCTGATCGTGCTGCAGTATCGCGGCGGCCCGGAGGGCGAGAAGCCTTACGCCTTCGTCGGCAAGGGCATCACCTTCGACACCGGCGGCATCAGCCTGAAGCCTGGCGCCGGCATGGAAGAGATGAAGTTCGACATGTGCGGCGCCGCCGGCGTGCTCGGCGCGTTCGTGGCCACCGTGGAGCTGGCTCTTCCCGTGAACCTGGTGTGCGTGGTGCCAGCGGTGGAAAACATGCCCGATGGTTCGGCCTATCGCCCGGGCGATGTACTGACGAGTCTTTCGGGCCTCACCATCGAAGTGCTCAATACCGACGCCGAAGGCCGCCTGATCCTGTGCGACGCCCTTACCTATACCGGCGACCGCTTCGACCCGGCCGTGATCATCGACGCGGCCACCCTTACCGGTGCCTGCGTGGTCGCCCTGGGCAAGCACGCCACGGGCGTGATGAGCAAGCACGATGACCTCGCCGCCGAGATCATCGCCGCGGGCGAAGCCACCCTCGACCGCGGCTGGCGCCTGCCGCTGTGGGACGAATACCAAAGCGGCCTGGAATCCGGCTTCGCCGACGTCGCCAACATCGGTGGCAAGTTCGGCGGCGCGATCACCGCCGGCTGTTTCCTCGCCCGCTTCACCGAAGGCCGTCGCTGGGCCCACCTGGACATCGCCGGCACCGCCTGGGACGAGGGCCGCAAGGGCCTTGCCACCGGCCGCCCCGTACCGATGCTGGTGCAGTGGCTGATTCACCGTGCAGGCCAAGCCTGATCGATGCCGCGCGCCGACTTCTACCTCATCGACAAGCCGCGGTTCCGTGAAGAACCGCTGCTGCTGGTGTGCGAGCTGGCGCGCAAGGCGCTGGCGGCGAAACAGTTCACCCTGGTGCTGACACGTGACTTCGAACAGGCCGAGGCGTTGGACGACCTCTTGTGGTCGTTCGACGACGACGCGTTCATTCCGCACCAGCTGGCGGGCGATGACGACGACGCCGAGACCGCCGTGCTGATCGCGCCGCCGGGCGTGGACACCGCCGACCGGGCGCTGGTGATCAACCTTCGCGATGCCTGCGCCCCGGGCAGCTTCGACCGCGTGCTCGAGGTGGTGGCTGCCGACGCCTCCGAGCGCGAGGGTTCGCGCAAGCGCTGGGCCGAATACAAGCGCATGGGCTTCGAAGTCGCCAAGCACGACATGTAACCAAGCTAATCCAGGCCGGCCAGGAGGCGCTGCAACGTCACCGCATCCACCGGCTTGCGCGCAAAGCCCCGCATGCCGGCCGCCGCCACGCGTTCTTCCTCCTCACCCATCGAACGGGCACTCACGGCAAGAATCGGTAGCGAGGGTTGCCGCACGCCAAGCCAGCGGGCCAGGTCGAAGCCATCGATCCCGGGGAGGTCCAGGTCCAGCACTGCCACGTCGAAGACGGCATCTTCCATGCAGCCCATGGCATCGAGCGCGTGCGAGGCGCAGGTCACTGCATGGCCCGATTGGCGCAGCAGCCCCGCGATCACCGCGGCAACGGTAGGGTCGTCCTCTACCAGGAGGATGCGCCTGGCACTGCCACCGGTTACGGCTTCGGCGCCTTGCTGGCCCGCAGCCACGGCGTTGTCCGACGCCTCGGGAAGCGGCAGCTGCACGGTGAAGATCGAGCCCCGTCCCGGTGTCGATTCCAGCTCGATGCCACCGCCCATCAGCTTGGCCAGTTCGCGGCAGATCGCCAATCCCAGGCCGAAGCCGTGGGCACGTTGCGGTGTCCGTGCCTGCTCGTAACGCTGGAACAAACGCTCGCGGTCATGTGCGGCAATGCCAGGACCAGTGTCGGCGACGGTGAATACCAGGCCCTCGGGCCCGTCGTGCCCGCTTACCGTCACATGCCCATGCTCGGTGAACTTCACCGCATTGCTGACCAGGTTCAACAGGATCTGCCGTACGCGCGCTTCATCGCCTACCCTGTGGCGCAGGCCGGAAGGTGGCAACGAGGCCAGCAGCCGCAGACCCCGCGTTGTCGCCAGCGGTCGTTCGACTGCCACGGTGTCCGCCAGCAGCGCAGCCGGATCGAACGCTGCGTTCTCCAGTTCCAGTCGCGCCAATCCAAGGCGGGTCAAGTCCAGCACGTTGTCCAGCAGCCGTAGCAACAGCCGTCCGGATTGCCGCATGGCGCGGACGTACCCGGCCTGCACGGAGGTCAGTGACGTGGATGCCAGCAGTTCCGCCATGCCGAGCACACCCGTCATCGGCGTGCGCAGTTCATGGCCGAGCACGCCGATGAAGCTTGTCTTGGCGTCATTGGCTTCTTCGGCCAGCTGACGTGCCTGGCGGGCAAGCCGCACCTGCATCCGGCGATCAATCCGTCTTCGCATGCGCAACACCGCCGTCCACGCCAACAGACATGCCGCCAGGACATAGGCCGCCCATGCCCAGGGGCGCGTCCACGGCGTCCGCTCGACGATCACTTCCACCGGTTGTGGCAACGCCCCCCACGGACCATGGGGGGCGGCGCCCTCCACCCGTAGCTGGTGGCGGCCGGCACCCAGTTGCGCGAATTCCCTGAAACCGCGATGGCCGGTATCGAGCCAGGGCTCGTCCTGCCCATCGAGCCGGAACCGATAGCGGTTGGCGTCGCCGTCCACGAACGACAAGGCGCGCACCTGCATCGTGAGTTCGCGGTCACGCCAGCCCAGGCGCAGCGGACGGCCATCCAGCGGCAGGTCAATCCGCCGGTTGTCCCGCCGGATGGAGATCGAGCGCACGGTAATCGGCGGCGCCGGAATAACGGGCACCGCTACCGAGGGATCAAAACCCAGCACGCCATCGAGGGTGGCGCCGAGGATGATTCCATTGGCCAGCACAGCCGTGGTCCCGTTGGTGAACTCGGCGCTGAAGAGTCCGTCGGTAAGCCCCAATGTCCTTGCTTGGCCGGTTTCCGGCGCATATATCCAGAGACCGGCTACGCCCAGGCCCCAGACGTGCATGCCCGGTCCCACGCCGATGGAGAGGACGTCGGTGCGTGGCCAGCCGGCAGCCTGGTCGATCGACTGCAGTTTCACTGCCTGTCCGTTGCGCCAGCGATAGCGCTGGAGGCTGTCGGCGCGGGCCACCCAGAGGTCATCGTCCAAGATGGCCAGGGCGTCAACCGCACCCGGGTCCACGCCGGGCACCGGTTCAAAACGGACTGCACCAGGCGGAAGCCATTGCACGCCGCTGCTGCCCACACGCCACGGCGAGGCGTCCACCATCAGCAACTGCCGTGTATCGTCATGGATGCTCGAAGGGGGCACCTTCAATGGCGATGCGCCCGGCTGACCCGGCTCAAGCTTCCAGATGCCAGTGTTGCGCGTACTGGCATATACCGTCCCGGACGGCGATTCGACGAGTCCGGTCACCGCTTCGGCAGGCCCCGCGACGCTAACGACCCGCCCTGTAGCCGGATGCCTTGCCAACAAACCCCTCGCGGTGCCGATCCATAACGTGCCGTCGGCGGCCTCCAGCAAGGCGTCCACCCTTGCGCCAACATCCGGCAGGCGTTCGCGAACCTCTTCGGACGCCACCGACATGCGTGCGATCCAGCCGTGCATGCCGCCCACCCAGGCATCGCCATTGCGGGCCGCGGCGACCGCACTGGCCGAGCGCCGCGGCAAGCCGAGCGGTTCGTCGGGCACATGGGTCAACAGGAAGAAGCGTCCCCACCCTGGGCCCACATAGGCCAGGCCGCCATCGCTGAGGGCACACCAGATGCCGCCTTCGTGATCCTCCAGCAGGCGTACGACGTGGCGGCCGGGAAGCCCATGGGGAAGGTACGGCCGCGGTGACGCCTGGACCGGCTGCCCTCCTGGCTCAAGCAATAGCAAGCCGGCACCCGCCAGGGCGATCCAGAGTGTCCCCTGCGAGTCGCGAAGACTGGCCGTTACCTGCCGTCCTGCCGTCCCTTCGACCAACTGCAGATGATCACCGTCGACGACGAACAGACCCCGCTCGCTGGCGACACGCAGCCCACCGGCATCGACATCCAGGGCATGGACGACGGGTGGCGGACCACCGGGAAACTGAAGCCATGTCCAGTTGCCCCGGGCATCCCGGCGTACCAGGCCGTACGTGCCTCCCATCCACAGCGCGCCATGGCCGTCCACGTAGAGGGCATTGACTTCCCCCGGGCCCGGGACGTGTGCTGCCGGAGGGGGAAAAGCCACGGGCTCGGGCCAACCTCCGTCCGGCCGCAGGCGAAACAAGCCGCGGTGGCGGGTGCCGATCCACACCTCGCCATCGATACCCGCGGCCAGTGCCTGCACGTCGTCGTCGGCCAGACTGCGCGGCTCCCCTTCCACGTGGCGCCATGTGGTGAAACTGCCATCGGCATTGCGGCGGCTGAGTCCCGAACCGATGCCGCCCGCCCACACGCGTCCGGCACGGTCGACCATCAAGGCGTCGAAGCGATTGCCGCCAATGGACCCGGCAACGCCCGCCTCGCGCCGGAAGATGTCGAATTCGATGCCATCGAAGCGCGCCAGTCCCGCGTCGGAGCCGATCCAGAGGAATCCTGCAGTGTCCTGCACAAGGGCGCGAAGCTGGCGCGAGGGCAAGCCGTCAGCCATCGCGAAATGGCGGAACTGCATCTTGTGCCGCATCGCCGCGGCGGCATCGGTGGGCGTAGGGACAACGGCATCGGTCGCCTTCACGCCGGCAAGGCAAAGACAGGCCAGAAGGCCAGCCAGGATCCATCGGGCCACGTGATCATCCATGTTCGTTGGGCGCCGCGCGCAGACTATCATCAGCCGCGATGGACACGAACCGAACCTTTCTGGAAGGCGGGGTCAGAGTATTCACTCTGACCCCCAACCCTGCCGAGTCCACGATGAACGCAGGCGCAAGCCCATGCGCCTAGGACGGCTGCTTGCCATCGTGGCGGTCGCGGCGATGGTGCTGCTGTTGCTGCTGGTCGCCACGCGGGCGATCACGCTGGCACGCGAGGTGGCGGCACTACCGGCGGCATGGCAGTGGGCCATCGGTGTATTGGTGGTCGCGGGCCTCACCGCCATCGGTGCCGCCGCGTGGTGGCTGTGGCGCCCGGCCCGTCCGCGTCCTTCGCGCGTCGTGCCCGACCGGCCCGCCTTGCAGGCGCGCATCGAGGCACTGGAATCCGGTGGCGCCGCGGCGTCCGGGGCTCGCGCGGAACTGGCCGAACTCGATCGCAGGCGCGAAGGCGGCCAGGTGCACGTGGCGGTTTTCGGCGATATCTCGATGGGCAAGTCCAGCCTGGTGCGCGCCCTGGTGCCCGGCGCCGAGGCCGCCACCGGCGTCGCCGGCGGCACCACCCGGGATATCCGACTGCACCAGGGCCAGCGCGACGGCATTGCCTGGATGCTGGCCGATGTCCCAGGCAACCGCGAGGCCGGCGGCGAAGCCTTCGAAGCCAGCGCCAGCGAGGAAGCCCTGCGCGCCCACGCGGTGATCTATGTATGCACCGCCGAACTCACCCGCACCCAGGCAAGCGACGTCGTGTGGCTTGCCAGCTTCGGCAAACCCATGGTGGTGGCGCTGAACAAGGCGGACGAACGCGACGCGGGGGAATTGAAGCTCGTGCTCGGCCGGTTGCGCGCGCAAGTGCGCGACAGCGCCGATGCGGTGGTGCCGACGATAGCCGGCGGTACGGAAGTATTCGTGCGCTCGCTGCCCGACGGCCGCAGCGAGCGCGTCGAGCGCACGCGGCTACCGGACACGCGCGAGCTTGCCCGGGCCCTGGACCGGCTGCTCGGACGTGGCGCGCAGGCGTTGGAACCGGCGCGCGAGAAAGCCGTTTTCGCCGCCCTGGACGCCCGCCTTGCAGCATCGGAGGCTGCCGCCCGAGAGGCCCAGGCCGCGCGCATCGTGGCGCGCTTCGCCCGTCGCGCCGTGGTCGGCGCCATGGCTGCGGTGGCGCCGGGCAGCGACCTGGTGATCCAGGGCGTCATCGCCACCGGCATGGTGCGCGCGCTGGCCGACCTTTACGGGGTGAACGCCAGCCAGGTGCAGGTGGACGACTTCCTCCGCCAGGCCCGTCTTACCCTCCGCTCCGGATCATCCATCGTGCTTGCGGTAGCCGGCAATGCGTTAAAGGCCTTCCCGGGCCTGGGCACCCTGGGCGGCGGCCTGCTGCATGCGTTTGCCTATGCCCTGATCTTCGACAGCATGGGCAAAGCCCTGTCCGCCTCGCTGGCCGAGCGGCATGCGCTGGACCACGACGATGCCAACGAACGGCTCAAGGCGTGGCTTGCCGACAGCAACGGCGAGCGCGTGAAGGCACTGGCCGCGATGGCGGCCGAGGCCTTGCGCGAATCGGCAGGCCCCGGCGGCAGTGTTCGGCCAGGATGACAATGCGTTCATGAAGTGGTGGGTGGCGGTACGGTGGGCAGCAAGGGCACACTGGGAGGCATGAGCGTTTCCAAGCCCCGTACCGCGGTCCTGCGTCTTGCCCTGCTGATGGCAGTCTTCGCCGCCGGCTCCGCCACCGCCGCGCCCGTGGCGTACCAGTACGATCCGGTGCACAGCCAGGTGGTCTTCAGTGTCGATCACAATGGCTTTTCGCGTTCGTTCGGACGGTTGCACGTATCGGGAAATCTTTCCTTCGATGCAACCGATTGGAGTCATTCTTCCACTCACGTGGTAATCGATACCGCTGGCGTCGACATGGGCGATGCGAAATGGAACGACGCGGTGCGCGGCAACGACCTGTTTGCCGCTGCCCGTTTCCCTACCGCCACATTCGACAGCACGTCGGTTGAAAAGACCGGCGACGACACCGGTGTGTTGCACGGCAAGCTCACCATGCGCGGGGTGAGCCTGCCGGTGGATATCCCCTTCCGCCTGAACCGCAACGGGCGCACCATCTACGGAATGCACGACGTGGCCGGTTTCTCGGCGAATTTCACCCTGGACCGCACGCTCTTCGGCATGACGTCCAATCCCAATTCCATTGGCCGCACGGTTGCCGTGTGGCTCGAGATCGAAGCCATCCGCGGCGATGACGCCGGCAACAAGGAGTCCGATCGTGGCACTGCGCAGTGATGAATCCCGCTGGGGTACCGGCGCACGCTTCTTCCATTGGCTGATGGCGCTGGCCATCCTCGGCAACGGTATTTTTGGCTTGTGGATGACTGGCCTGGCACCGTCGCTGTCGAAGATCAACATCTTCGCGCTGCACAAGTCGATCGGCCTGACCGTGCTTGCGCTGTTTCTGTTGCGCCTGGCCTGGCGCATGGCTGACCGGCGTCCGCCGGACGAGCCCGCCCCCGCCTGGCAACGCCTGGCAGCGCACGTGACACACGGCCTGCTCTACGTGCTGATCGTGGCGCTGCCGGTGTCCGGCTGGGTGTTCAACTCGGCCCACGGTTATCCGCTGCAGTGGTTCAAGCTGTTCAACCTGCCGCCGCTGGTGGCCAAGGACGACCAGCTCATGCACATCGCCGTCATTGTGCACGAGTACCTTTTTTACGTTTTATTGCTGGTGCTTGTGGCGCATGCCGGCGCCGCGCTATGGCACCATTTCATCCTGCGCGACAACGTCCTGCGGCGCATGCTGCCCTTCGGACGCCCGCGTAAGCTTTCCCCGCCAGGAGACGCTTCATGAACCGCACTATCCTTGCCCTCGGCCTTGCATTCGCGCTCGCGCCCATCACGGGCGTTGCCGCCGACTACACCGTACAGCCGGCCAGCACGCTCGGCTTCACCGGCACATTCCAGGGCGCCACCTTCGACGGCAGTTTCAACAAGTTCAACGCGGCGATCAGCTACGACCCGGCCAATCTCGCAGCGTCCAAGTTCGACGTGACGGTGAACCTGGCCAGCGCCACCACCGGCGACAACGATCGCGACCATGCATTGCCCAGTGCCGATTTCTTCGACACGGCGAAATTCCCGCAGGCCCATTTCGTCACCACCGGCTTCACCAAGGCCGGCAATGGCGTGGTGGCCAATGGCAACCTGACCTTGCACGGGGTGACCAAGCCGGTGCAATTGAAGGTCACCTTCACCCCGGGCTCGGGTGCAGCCTCGCTGGACGTCGCCACCGTGATCAACCGCCTCGACTTCGGCGTCGGCAGCGGCGAGTACAAGGACACCTCGACCATCGGCAACGCGGTGAAGGTGAACGCACACCTGTTGCTGCAACCGAAGTAATCCGGCTACGTGGACCTGCGTTCGATCTGGCGGCGATGGCGCTGGGCGGGCCACGCCCAGGCGACCGATCCCGCAGCCGCCGATGCCGGGGTCAGAGTGAATACCCTGACCCCCAACCATGACGGCGTGGCGCGTTCGCTACAGGAATTGCTCGACGATCCGGGCATTCCACCGGCGGTGCGGCAGGAACTCGCCGCCGACTTCGCGCGCGTCGCCGCGATGCTCGACAAGCTGCACCGCGACGAATTGCATGTGGCGGTATTCGGCCGTGTCTCGGCGGGAAAATCCGCGCTGGGCAATGCCCTGCTGGGCCGCCAGGCCTTCGAAGTGGGCGTGCTCCATGGCACCACGACGGAGGCCGAGCCTGCCCGGCTGGACGAAGCGGCCAGCGGCGGCCTGGTGCTGATCGACACGCCAGGCATCAACGAACTCGGCGGCGAGGCACGCGAAGCACTTGCGGTGGACGTGGCCCAGGTGAGCGACCTGGTTGTGTACGTAGCCGATGGCGACCTCACCCGTGACGAGCTCGACGCCCTGCGCGCCCTGGCGGCCACCCAGCGTCCGATAGTGCTGGCATTGAACAAGGCCGACCGCTATGCCCAGACAGAACGCGAGGAACTGCTTGCGCACCTGCGCTCCCGCACGGCGGGACTGGTGCGGCCCGAAGACGTCATCGCCGTCTGTGCATTGCCCGCGCCACTGCGGGTGATGACCGCTTCCGGCCTTGAAACGACCATGCCCCAGGCACCTGACGTCGACTCCCTTCGTACGCGCCTGCTGGATATCGCCCGTCGCGACGGCAAGGCACTCAACGCGATCAACGCGGGCCTGTTCGCCGGCCGCCTGGCCGACCAGGTGGGCCAGCGCATCGCCGCCAGCCGCCGCGAACTGGCCAGCCGGGTGATTCGCCAGTACTGCCTGGCCAAGGGTGTTGCAGTGGCGCTGAACCCCATTCCGGTAGCGGACCTCCTGGCCGCGGCGGGCCTGGACGCGGCCATGGTGGTGCAACTTTCACGCGTTTACGGCCTGCCGCTGACACGAGCTGAATCCGGCCGGCTGGTGGCCACGGTGTCGGCACAACTGATCGCGCTGATGGGCGCGATCTGGAGCATGCAGCTGGCGGCCTCGGCGCTGAAGGGACTCAGTGGCGGCTTGTCGGTGGTGGTCACCGGTGCCGCGCAGGGGGCGCTGGCCTGGTATGCCACGGTGTTGATCGGCCGCGCCGCCGAGCGCTACCTGGTGGCAGGAAAATCCTGGGGCGAAAACGGCCCCAAGCGCGCCGTCGCCGAGGTGGTAGCCGCCCTGGACCGCGATTCCATCCTGCGTGAAGCCCGCGAAGAAATCCTTCGCCGCCTCCGCCGCGACCCCGCCCTCCCCTAACCCCGCTTCGGCCACCCCACTTCGCTCCTCCAACGCCCTCCCCGCGGCCCACCGCTACGGTCCAGGGAGCCGGCGGGTATCGTTTTCAGAACGCTTCCGCAGGGAGGCAAAGCCGACCAAGGACTTAGTGAAGAAAACGATACCCGCCGGCTCCCCCCGCAAGCCACACGCCGCACGCCGCCGGCTTGAGGCTAACGCCGCAGGAAACGGCGCAGCGTAGCCTCGTCGAAAGGCCAGTCCATCTCACGGCCGTCGCGGCGGTCGCGCAATACCGGCACGCGGGAGCCGTAGGCCTCTTCAAGCAGGGGATCATCGTCCACCCAGGCGCTGTCGAAGTCCGGCGCCCGTACCGCCGCCATCAGGGCCAGGGCCTGGTCGCAAAGCTTGCAGTAATCCCGCTGGTAGAGGACGAAATCTGTCATGCGCGTAGAATAACGTTCTACCCGCCCTCAGTTGTGTCCCCATGGCAGTCAGCGTCTTCGACCTCTTCAAGATCGGCATCGGGCCGTCTTCGTCCCATACCGTCGGTCCCATGCGCGCCGCCGCGCGCTTTTGCGAGCACTGGCTGGCCGGCAAGGGCGTGCTCGACCGCGTCACGCGCGTGCGCTGCGAACTCTACGGATCGCTGGCCATGACCGGCCGCGGCCATGGCACCGACAAGGCGGTGTTGCTGGGCATCGAAGGCGAGTGGCCCGACTCGGTCGATCCTGACCAGATCGACGCCACCCTTGCCCGCATCCGCAAAAGCAAACGCATCCGCGTGCTGGGGCGGCACGAGATCGACTTCGACGAGAAAGCCGACCTGGTGTTCAACAAGCGCCAGAAGCTGCCGTTCCACACCAACGGCATGCGCTACAGCGCGTACGACGCCGACGGCAACGAAATAGCCACGCGCGATTACTACTCCGTCGGCGGCGGCTTCGTGGTCAACCACGACGAGGCCGCCGAAGACCGCATCGTGGCCGATACCTCCGAACAGCCGTATCCCTTTTCCAGTGGCGATCAACTGCTGGCGCTGTGCGAGGCGAACAAGCTCACCATCGCCCAGTTGATGCTGGCCAACGAGAAAATCTGGCGCAGCGAGGCCGAAATCCGCGAGGGACTGCTCACGCTGTGGACAGCCATGCAGGACTGTGTCAACCGCGGCCTGCGATCGCCTGGCGTGCTTCCCGGTGGCCTGAAAGTAGTACGCCGCGCGCCACGCATGGCGGCGGAACTGCGCGACCGTCCGGAGGCTGCGCTGAAGGATCCCTTGAGCATCCTCGACTGGGTCAACCTGTATGCCCTGGCGGTGAACGAGGAAAACGCAGCCGGCGGCCGCGTGGTCACCGCACCCACCAACGGCGCGGCTGGCATCGTGCCGGCGGTGCTGCATTACTACGACCGCTTCTGTCCCAGCCACGACACCGATGGGGTGCTCAATTTCCTGCTGACGGCCGGGGCCATCGGCATTCTCTATAAGGAAAACGCCTCGATCTCCGGCGCCGAAGTGGGCTGCCAGGGCGAAGTGGGCGTGGCCTGCTCGATGGCCGCCGGCGGCCTTACCGCGGCACTGGGCGGCAACATCTTCCAGGTCGAGAACGCCGCCGAGATCGGCATGGAGCACAACCTGGGCCTGACCTGCGACCCGATCGGCGGCCTGGTGCAAATTCCCTGCATCGAGCGTAATGCGATGGGCGCGGTCAAGGCCATCAACGCCAGCCGCATGGCCCTGAAGAGCGACGGCAAGCACCGCGTATCGCTGGACAAGGTGATCGCCACCATGCGCGACACCGGCCGCGACATGAAGGATAAATACAAGGAAACCTCGCGCGGCGGCCTGGCGGTCAACGTCATCGAGTGCTGATACCCGGTCCCGCCCGGTCCTGACATCGGGGCCGGGTCCTGTCATGATTCCGGCCTTGTGCGTCCACCCCGCAAGGAATCTCGATGTCCCAATCGACCGGAATTCGCCGCGAAGTCGGCCCCTTCGCCCTGATGCTCACGGGCCTTGGGTCGATCATCGGATCAGGCTGGCTGTTCGGCGCATGGAAGGCCGCGGGCCTGGCCGGACCCGGCGCGGTCTGGGCCTGGGTACTGGGCGCGGCGATCATCATGACCATCGCCCTCACCTACGCGGAACTGGGTGCGATGTTCCCCGAGTCCGGCGGCATGGTGCGCTATAGCCACTATTCCCACGGTTCGCTGGTCGGCTTTATCGGCGCATGGGCCAACTGGATCGCCATCGTCTCGGTGATCCCGGTGGAAGCGGAAGCCTCGGTGCAGTACATGGCCTCGTGGAAATGGCAGTGGGCAAAAGACCTCTACATGCACATTCCCGGCGGCCACGGCGAACTCAGCGAGGCGGGCCTGGCCATCGCCGCCGTGCTGGTGGTGATCTACTTCCTGGTCAATTTCTGGAGCGTGAAACTTTTCGCGCACTCCAATACCGCCATCACCATCTTCAAGCTGGTCGTGCCGGCGGCCACGGGCGTCGCCCTGATCGCCAGCGGGTTCCATACGGAGAACTTCTCCGTTGGCATCCACGGCGAGGCGCACGCGATCGACTTCGCAGCGGTACTCACCGCGGTCGCCACGGCAGGCATCGTCTTCAGCTTCAACGGCTTCCAGAGCCCGGTGAACCTGGCCGGCGAGGCACGTAACCCCGGGCGCAGCATTCCGTTCGCGGTACTGGGCTCGATCGCCCTTGCCGCCATCGTCTACGTGCTTCTGCAGGTGGCCTATATCGGCGCGGTACCGCAGGACTTGCTGGCCAAGGCCGGCTGGAACGGCATCGACTTCAGCTCGCCGTTCGCGCAGCTTGCCGTGATCGTGAACCTGCACTGGCTTGCCATGCTGCTATACGCCGATGCGTTCATCAGCCCCAGTGGCACCGGCATCACCTACACCGCCACCACCGCCCGCATGATCTACGGCATGGAACGCAACGGCACGCTGCCCAAGGTACTTGGCCGCCTGCATCCGAAGTGGGGCGTGCCACGCCCGGCGATGTGGCTGAACCTGGCGGTGTCATTCCTGTTCCTGTTCAAGTTCCGCGGCTGGGGAACCCTGGCGGCGGTGATCTCGGTGGCGACGATCATTTCCTACCTGACCGGCCCCGTCAGCGCGATGACATTGCGCCGCACGGCACCGGAAATGGCGCGGCCGTTCCGCCTGAAGGGCCTTGCCGTGGTGGCGGGGCTTGCCTTCATCTTCGCCACCGAGCTCCTGTACTGGGCCCGCTGGCCTCTGACGGGCGAGATCATCCTGCTGATGGTGGTGGCCCTGCCGGTGTACCTGTACTACCAGTTCAAGCAGGGCTGGCACGATTTCGGGCGGCAGCTGAAGGGTGCCTGGTGGTTGATCTTCTACCTGCCCTCGGTGGCCGCGCTGTCGTGGGCCGGCAGCACCACCTTCGGCGGCATGGGCTATCTCTCCTACGGCATGGACCTCATCGTGGTGGCGCTGGTGGGCCTGGTGTTCTACATCTGGGGTGTGAAATCCGGCTGGCGCACGCCGAGCGTGGACGAAGCCCGGGCCGAGGCCCACCTCGAGGCACGCGACCACGGCCCGCACGTGGTGCAGCCGCGCGCATAGATCGAGTTGGGGGTCAGAGTAATTACTCTGACCCCGACCACCGGTCAGGCGTAAAGCACGTCGCCCAACAGGGCCTGCGCGGTGATCTCCGGCCCCGCGCCCGGCCCCTGGATCACCAGCGGCTGGGCGTGGTATCGGGTGGTGGTAAGGGCGAACTGGTTGTCGGTGCCGGTAAGTCGCGCTGATGGATGGTCGCGAGGCACTTCCACCAGCCCGACACGCGCCCTGCCCCTCTGGTTCAGCCGCGCCAGGTAGCGAAGCACGCAGCCACGCGCAGCCGCCCTGGCATGCCGTTCGGCCAATGGCGCATCCAGTTCCGCGGCCCGCTGCAGGAATTCCTCGGTCGATACGCCCTGGAGCGAGGCCGGCACCACGCTTTCGATTTCCACTTCATCGTGCCCAAGCGCGAAACCCGCCGTGCGCGCGATGATCAGGAGCTTCCGGGCGACATCCTCGCCTGAAAGATCCGAACGGGGGTCCGGCTCGGTATAACCCTGCTTCCGCGCCTCGTGCAGCAGGGCGGAAAACGCCTGCTTGCCGTCGTACTGGTTGAACAGCCACGACAGGGAACCGGAGAAAACCCCTTCAAGCGTAAGCAGGCTGTCGCCGCACTGGCGAAGGCGCCGAAGCGTGGACAGTACGGGAAGCCCGGCGCCCACCGTGGCCGCATCGCCATAGCGGTCGCCGGCACCCGCCGCCTGCAGGGCACGCCAGCTGTGCAGCTCCCCACCGGCCGAAGCCTTGTTGGCCGTGACCACGTGATAGCCCGCATGCAGCCAGCGGGCGTGCTGCGAAGCCTCGCGGCTGCAGGCGGTGGCATCAACGATGACGCGACGGGACGCGCCACTGGCGTCGAGGGTCGCCAGCAGCGCGTCGTCGTCGCGTTCGCCGCACTCGGCTGCCAGCCGCTCACGGACATGCGCCGGGGCGAGCCCGGCGGCGTCGGCATGCTGCCGACGGGAATTGGCCGCGCCCACCAGGTGCAGGCCGTGGGCCGCGGGGGTCTGCAACAGGCGCAGCAGCGCACTGCCAACCACGCCCGTACCCAGCAATACGATGGCCTTGCGCGAGGGCCCGGAGCTCGTTGCCAGCACCGCGCTCATGCACCGACCCGGCGTTTGGGCTGCTTGGCCTGCGCGCGCAGCAGCGCCGCATCGAGGTCGGCGATCAGGTCGTCGCCATCCTCGATACCCACCGACAGGCGCAGCAGGCTGTCGC
>Ga0307510_10003866_pt1 | contig 17562 bp, 10 predicted proteins | sample 12_EM_MG_FD_207224 | JGI IMG/M metagenome (GOLD analysis project Ga0307510, IMG submission 207224) | Populus trichocarpa ectomycorrhiza microbial communities from riparian zone in the Pacific Northwest, United States - 12_EM | ecosystem: Host-associated > Plants > Roots > Unclassified | place...
CACTTCACTCTCCTCACTCCAGTACCTATAGGCTAAGCTTCTTGTGCATCGCTCTGCATTCTAAGAAACAATGACAATCCACCAGCTTTCTCTTAAGCCTAAATGATCTGAGAACAATACAATAGTCAATCTGTCTGAAGTCACTTGATCATTGGCATTATATTGAGAATCGTGCTCATTCTCTGAGGAAGTGTCAGAGCATGTGTTCTCATTTGTACAAAATGACTAGGAGTAAGATGCAATATCAATGGTGTGGAAGTCATGGTAAAAGATGGAGAGGTAGTGCATTAAAAGGATAGTTATGGGGAAATGTTCCATGTTGAGCATGGGATGTTGATAAGGTGGTTCGCTAAGGTGAGAACCAGTGGAGTGTATGCGCATTGGGATCTTGTGATCTGTTTTACGTTTTGGTTGTAGTTTCGACTTGTGGTTGTAAGGGCAAGTGATGGTGAATGTGAGAATGTGTTTTTTGATGGTTTACTTGTACACATTGTTTCTTTGTTTGCAACTTGAGGGACTTGCCATGGATTTTCATTGTTTGATATGTTCATTCCAAGTTTCTCTTTCTCTCTCTCTCTCTCTGTGATTTTCTTTTTATATATCAGTTCCAATTTTGTTTCTTTCGCTTTAGGGCTGAACTTGGTGAAGCCATGCACAGCAGCAAGGGGAAGTTTTTGCACAACATTGCATGCCAGCACCCGTCCAAGCTTTAAGGACTAGAATAATTTATTTGATAGACAGTTTCTTCTATTTGATTAGTTAAATCTTTCCTCGAACCCCGAAGCTTGTACTGTTTTTCAAAATAGTTGCCAGTTTGGTTTGCTTATGGTCATCTAGCACCTGTGCCTGTATGGGCACTCTATTTTCAATCTGGGCTAAATATTTGATTTTCAAATGACCATTTATTTTATAGATAAAGTGAACATGTTCATATCTCTGATTCACTGCAGGTGCAACCTTGTGGATTTAATGGTGGAGATGGACCGAATATTACGTCCAGAAGGAACAGTCATTATCCGAGATTCTCCTGAAGTTATTGATAAAGTGGCTCGTGTAGCTCTTGCTGTAAGATGGTTGGTTACCATTCACGAGAAAGAGCCAGAATCGAGTGGAAGAGAGAAAATTCTGGTTGCAACAAAAACCTTTTGGAAGCTGCATTGAGACATAACCTTTTTCTCTGTAATGTAATTTTCTTTTCCGTTCTTCTCAGTTCTGATATAACTAACGCCAAGGCATACTCTGCATGCATCAAATGGATGCAGATTCCTTTCTTGCTCCTCTTCTGGCGATTTATATATCTAGCAGTGGTAGGAGGTACACAGATGGAAGGACATTCAGAATCATGTTAGTATAGGTATAGCGGCTACTGATAATACTGTATTGTGATATGATTTGATTTAATTTATCGAATATGATTTTTTTGTCTTTCCACAGCTCATTATTATTGTTTTCACTTGCGAATGTTGTTATCGTCAATGTCTGTTCTTATCAGAAAAAGAGGAAACTCAATGTATATAACATAAGTGATGCTTCAAAGAGTAAAGTGAACGGCAGTACCATGTGCTGTGGCTCCCTAACATTGCGAGTCTGCTAAGGAATGTATCAACATTTCAAATCTTCAAGCATATATATGTTGCCATCTTAACTAAGGACGTGTCGGCGTCCACCTGTTATGTGTAAGGACGTTTTCCTGCCTGTTGGCCGGTGAGTCACCGCTGTATGAAGACAACATCCAACGTTTTCGTCTCTGATTATAATAATGTTTTTGGCCGACGCCTAAGAGGCATTGCTATGGTCTTTGAGAAATCATATGATGTAGTGCCTTCACGGCATTGCATTTAGGAAGGCAGCCCACGTGTAAGATAGACCTTGCTTTCCTCGTGCTGGCCAGAGCTGGAAATTCCTTACTGTTGTGTTTTGCGGAGAGGATATGGGCCATTAGATCACAGAAAGGTGATTGGCCATTTCAACCAGGCCGAGTCTCAGTAATTGCCACCATATCAGACAGAGCTATACAGTCTGAGGGAGAGGGTGGTTGGGGGTGTATCTTTCTCCAGGCTCCAGCAATTGCAGCCTGAAGGTGGCAAAAGCAGTGCCGGTGGGGGCAATTAATGGATGTGGGTGGGCCTCTACAAGAGTTTCACGTGTATGCTCATACAGGAGCCTACCGCCCTTATTCATAAGGTCCACACCTCCCCTTTGATTAGGGTGGCGAACCGGCAATGGATCGAGATTCAGTCGGAAAATTAAATTCAATGCTTGTTTCAATAAAAAAAACAAAGTAAATAGAAAAAACTACGAACGGATGTGTGAATCTCAGATTTGAACACGGTGACCAGTTGTAGTCGGTGTTGGATATTTTATTACACACGCATATGAATTCTCAAATCAAAATTGACCTTTGCAATTTCAAGCTCTTGATCCTCAAGTCAATTTACACAGTCCAATTCAATTATTATTTTTTTATTTTTTCCTGTGAACTGAAAAATTCTTCCATCCCTCAACTTGAATAAGTTGGAAACGTCAATCCAAATCCTTAAATATAGTTGGTGAGGAGCTTGGACTAGTTGACAGGTAGATGACATTTCGGCACCCCATCAACTCCTTCCCATGTTCCCATCACACGGGACATTGATGAGATGAAGAGGTTAAGCTGTCCCTACAATTCATGAGTGATCATTTCAAACAGAGGGTTCTAGCTAACTATGGACTTTAAGCTTTGCCATGGCCATTATTTACATGTACGACGATCCTATCTTCGCCAACTAGCATGTACAGGCTTCTTGTTTACAGACCAACAAAAAAAAAAAAGACACAAAATCTGCTGTTATTCATTCTAAGAACATCAATTTGCAGGGAGTTTTCAGATGATATTTAATCGATGAGATGTGCCTTGCTGGTGAATTTCACGAGTTCCTTTTTTCCTTCTATTATAAGAACTCTCTTTTCTTCGACGTGATAACATAAACAGACACACCTCAATGATTTTTACGAAAATAAACACTTGGTTTCAGGTCATTGTAACTATTCTCTGTATGAAATCTATTTACAACGAATAACATTATTTTTCAAATAAATAAGTGTATATATCCCTATATATACGGAGAAATTGAAGTTATAAATTGAGTTGAATATGTACGGTTTGATTAGAGAAGCAAGCGAGGTTGAAAGGAGATAACGAGGATTGAAATAGCTCCTGGTTACAGGACGTTCATTTTTGCTGGTCAATTTCCAATGCAGAAAAGGAGAGGCGGCCAACGGTCAAGCTTAAATGTAAACAGGAAAGGGAGGTAATGAGGCTTGGAAAAATGGCAAATGGGGTTATTAATGCAACAGCAAAAGCAAATGGCTGTGTGGGCCTGGTTTCTACCTGTTGGAAACTCTCTCACTACCTGGAATTATACATGAACAAGAAGATAAGAGTTTTACAATTCAGAGCACAGTGAGAGTGAAAGGTCATGTGGGGTGTGGGCCTGTGGATGGGAACAGAGCCCCTTGCCCACCTCTACTGGGTCTACTGCCCTTACATTTACACAGGATCAAGACAGAAAGAGTCCTCTGCTATCCTAGCTAGCTACTACAGAGCTAGGACACTCGGTTGGGAGTCGACTTTCGAGCCTTCAAAAAGGTCAAGTTTGTGACAAGTTTGAGTATATAGCCTGCTCCATTGACTTTTATCATCACTTTTCTGGTGTTTTCTCAAATTCTGAGCCATGCATTTCCTTTTTGCAGTATCTAGGAAAGGCTAGATATTTCATTTAGAATGCTTTGGACATATGGAGAAACGACAACTACAAATGACCCATGGAGCGTTGGCGTGATGAGAAATATAAGCAAGTTTTTGGTATGTAATTGTTTACTACTGTCCACGGCTAAATTGGTGTTTCATTGAACTTGTGTTTTCTATGTAAACATTTTGTATTATGTTTAATTTACTTGATAAGGTTCTATTTTAAAGAATATTGAAAATGAGGGCTTTATTGGATAACCGAAGCTTGAAATTAAGGTTGAAATTTATCAAAATCATTGCACTGGGGCTCCACACAATTTAGATTACTCTACTTTACTTTACTGATAATATTTTTTATTTCTAAAATATTATTTTAAAAAACTTTTAATTTCAAGATTGTCAAATTAAGACATCTTAGGATAAAAATGATTATTATCATAGTTTTAAAATTCAACTCGGGGGCTGATCCGGGATAAAGCTCGGGTCACTGGTTGAGGCCCAGGTCATTGGTCGGGCTGACTCGATCCAGCGTGAAAATAAAAATGGTTAAGCTAAGTGTTTTATCTAAGTATTAAGGATTAAGGACAGTAACCGAACTAGACCTAAGTGTTTTATCTAAGTATTAAGGATTTAAAAAATTGGCCAAAAACTTACAATTCTGAAGTCTTTTCTTTGGATAAACTCCAAAAATCCCCCTTCAAGTTTGGAAGTTCTTTCAATTTCCTCCATCTTGTAGATTGTTTTTCTTTACTATCTACATATTTTTGTGCTGCGTGACAAAACATAATTTATCGAGGAAGGCTTAGAACATACAATCTCTTAAATTTTGAAATACTATTTTTTCATTACCTTCTGAATTGTCAAGTAAAGATAGCGAGTGAACAAGTGGAATGGTTTGTCAATAGTCAGTCGGGGACCAATCTGAGCACCACAAAGGGTTGAGGGCGAAATATAAGGTCTTGACGGGTTAAATCTCCCCGGGAGTCCTGCTACCGGACCACTGTTCACCTACATTTTACATCTCAGCTTTATCCATCACGGTGCGGAGGGAAGAGATACCTCATCGGCAGTGCCATGGTCATGCCTCCATCTTGCAAGCTGGCAAAACATGGCATGTTCTCCTTCAGCCTTTAAAGACAACGTAACATAAAGGGCACCGGTATAACAACTGATAAATCTATTTTTAATGGGCTTAAAAAACCGTTATGATTCTTTTTTTTTTTTGGTACACCTAAGGGGATAAACATGTCCCCAGTAGAGGTTTTTCAGCGTGTCGAGGCCATCTATACATGAATTTCAATTTTTAATATTAAATTTTTTGAAAATAGAATTTTATAAATAATTTTATTTATTTTTATAAAATTATTATGATATTAAAATCTAGACTAGAACGGGGATTTAAAAAGTTAGCCTAAATTGAGTTGGTTTTTATTTTTATTTTTTTTAATTAATTTTTTTATTTTATTTTTTAACATTGAGTTGATTGAAAATCATGCTTTATAATTTTTTTCAATTTAGTTTCTAAGGAATTATTCCGATATCATGACTTGGGTTGCAGGTTAACTTAGGTTGATTTGTTTTTTTTTTGTTTTTTTTTAAATTTAATATATTTTTTAATTTCATCATTTAATATTGGATTTATTAGAAATTGACCTTCATAATTTATTTTGATTTATTTTTTACAGGATTATCATGTTCTCATGATCCGTATTGTATATTTAATATATTAATTTAGATTGATCCAATACACATTTATTATTTCACTAACTTTTTAAAAATATTATTTAATACATCACCGATCAATATTTTTAAAAATATAATTTAATAAGAGTTTTGGTTTTTTGGAAAGCACATTACCGATTCTTGGACCTTTTATGTTAAATTTCTTTTAATAAGAACAGCAGTGTATCACGCAAATGGATCTAGTACTCGCTAAAACACATGCTTCTTGAAGAAATAGAGGATTTTTTTAAGAATCCTGCGTAGAAAATATTTGCAAATGGATAATGCTATATCGTGCGCACATAATCCATGAGAATAGTTTTTATTCCACCTCTTTGAGATCTTCATCTCGCATAGCAGTCTTGTTCTGTCCAGGTCTTGTTAATTTTATTCACCAAATGGATTCCTAATTGTCTTTCATCCAGCATCCATGCTTCATTTTCAATCACTATAATTCTAGGAAGATTACGTCATTTTTCTTCCTTTTCTCCTTTCTGTTTCATTTCTTAACTACATCTGGTTACTTGTCATTAAAAAAAAAACTACAATTGGTAATTACAGACAGCTAACACTGGTTCCAGATCTGGTTTTCCATCCATGGTGGCAGCTTTCTACTCATCCAAATCATGGAAGTAGAGAGGAGGAAGGGCGATGCATTGATCTAGAATACTTACTTCCATTTATTCAGTGAAGTAGAGTTTTAATGGAGGGGCCCTGTTAGGGTTTCTTATATCAGTGGCATTCAAGCTTTAATTTAATTTTCCGTGTCCATTTTGAGTATGCAGCTAGCTGTCACAAAATTTAATCGATCAAGCTCCTTTTCCATATGATTGTGAAACTTAACCAAGTCATGATCATTGATGGAACCATGGAGATTTTTGTTAATTTGGTTTTACTTTCATAGTAAGCATGATTAAGCATGCGTATTGTCAGTAATGATAAATTATTGGTTCAGTGACAGAGATCTCGTTTAGTCTGATATTGTAGAACTAATGTTGTCTAGGTGGCTATATGTTATGCTAATTAATTTTAAGAGGAGGAGCTCTCATTGACTAAAGCTTAATTAGAGCATGCAAATATGAACTAATTATACACACACAGTGATTTTTTCAACCTGTTCATACTTTGCATGCCGCGTGGCATGGACGGGGAGGAGGACGTTGTCTCGTATAATTTCCTTGACTAGATTCATTCAAGCAATAATTACCCTGTATCTTAAATCTTGCAGGGAATAAAATTAATTACTATTTAAGTGCGCAAGCACACTGCTGACTATTTGAGACTGGAGCATGGATTGATCATATAATAAGATAATTTCTCGTAAATCTTCTAATTATGAGGTGAATCTCTCGTATGTTTTGAATTAATTAAAAACATGAAGCCCGACTCTATATTGATTGTACAATAACATTAAAGAAACGTAATCGTTTTCAAAGACTGGGCACCTGATTATATGATAAACTAATCTGATATGATTCATTAAAGAAAATCTAATATATATTCTCAAAAGTTAATTGAAAATACTAATAAATTCATAGGGATAATTTAACTAGTCAAGTCTTGAGTTTGCTCCCCAAAAATTACGAGTTCGAGTTTCTCATGACTACTAAAAATTTACATGATCGTTAATTTTAGAAACCGTAAAATTAATCAAAATACACACAAACTAGCCGAATATCTTGATTAATAATAAAAAGTACTTATATTGATGAAATCAGAAAAAATAAACAGTAAATGTTAGCACTTAAATGGACTTAAGAGGACATTAATTCCGTTTGCGTTAATTAGCAAAGTGTCTAAACAGGTAAGAGCAGTGAGTTTACCTGTGAGGTGTCAGGAGGCTCTTCATTGATAATTCACGATCAGGGTTGAGTGAACGCAACCACTTTATAAGGAAATATCTGGTCCATAAATAACCATTCAACATTTTATCACAGCGACTGTACATCGCAATGTCTGGCAAAAAAGGTCAATTGCTAAAACTTCTCACTCATCGTACCGGCTAGAGCATGCCATTACTTGATCATTCATGGAAATTTATGCTCAGAAAAAGTTCTTGAAATTATCATTCAATTGTTCTGTCGTAACGTCCTAGCAAAACGACTGAAATCGGACTGCCGTCGATATTTTCAGTTCTACAGGAGGCGGTGTGAAAGAAAGGGCCCAGTTAGTATCGGGATTAGTCTCGGTGCTTGTGTTTAGTTGAGGGATGAATTATTGTTTTCTTAAAAAAACAAATATGTTGAGGTGCTGGAATGAAGTAAAACAAATCTGAAAAAACCGGTTATGACAAATTTATAATAACAGCCCAATTTATGAGATTTAAATAATTAAAAAAAATAAAAAGAGTTATAAAGTTTTTCTTTAAAAAAAACATGTGATCCGAGTAATTAGATTCGAAATATCTAATCTGAAAAAATCATGAATTTTAATTCTCAATTTATCAAATATTGAAGGATAAAATTGAAAAAATAAAGATCAAAATTAAAATACAAAAAAAAATTTAACTGAATGGTGAAATTGAAAAAAAATCAATTTAGTAAAAGGATAAAAAAATTAAAAAGATTGAAGAACAAAATTGACATGAAATTAAAAACAATGTCGTGATTAAATGTTGAGGTTAAAAATAATAGTAACTTTTACAAAAGAGTCAGGAAAAAAAATTAAAAATCAAAACAATGAAAACTGAATTAGAAAATACAATACCACAATAAGTTTGTCTTTATTACAGATCATGAGGCGCTAAGAGCCTAGGATATATAAATAGACAACATAAGTTGAGTCATCGACGAGTAAAAAGGGTTTTGCGTTTGCAAAAGTTATCATTTTCATCAAGACACCAATCAGGCAGTTTAAACAAGGTGGTTGATGCCCTCAATAGACATATTACTTTATTTAACATCATTTGTGTCTAGATGACAGAGTTTGATGCATTCAAAAAGTTGTATTCAAGAGACTCGTCTTTCAAGTAGGTTTTTATACTGAGTTAATTGATAAAGGTAAACAAAATAACTTTGTACTTGTGAATGATTATTTATTTCATGCCTTGCAATTATATATTCTAGATTGCTTTTTACAAAAGCATATTGTATGTGAGATACATTGTGAGAAACATTTTGGACGAGACAAGACATCGATCCTATTGTCTACTTATAATTATTGGCCTAAGATGCTAAGACATGTATCCAATTTTGTGAAGATATCTGCTATATGTCAAAGGCCTAAAAGAGCCTAATTAAATATTGTATTGTATACTCCCTTACCGATTCCTAATGTCCCGTAGTTGGATGTTAGTACGGATTTTGTGTTGATCTTGAATGGATGTTAGTATCATTTTATATCATGTCAGAAGGCCATTGATGCATCTTGGATAACTCACTTTTACTCTATCGAGGTAGTTTGCTTACAGGATAGTCATAAATCTATCACTTTGAGTAAAGATGTGAAGTTCATAGTAACTTCTGGAAGAGTTTATGGGGTAAGATGGGGATTCAACTGAAATTGGACTACCTAACTTAGTCATTTCAAGATCGATTAGGGACAGAACCCTTTTAGAGTGCTGGAGTTTTTGTATGTTCCTCGTATCGAATAATTAAGTGTTCAAGTTGACGGAATGATATATTATTTACATTGTTTTCATAAGAAGGTTAAGAAGACAATCACTGACAACAATGCCCAATATAAGATCCTGATTGATACTTATCGTAAAAGAGTGGTGCTTGATGTTGATGATCTGGTATGAGCAGTCCTTTCCCGTGACAGGCAGGGGTAAGCAAAAAAACCAAACTGTGAAAAAAAATCAATTATTAGAATTTTAAAAAAACTGACCGGTTCGGTTTTATAAGCCGGAAACCGAAAAAACGGAGCCAAACCAGAAAAAAACCGAGCCAAACAGGAAAAAATGAGCTAAACCGGTTTGAACCGGTTTTTGTTCTAAAAAACCAAATCGATTTTTTTTTAATTCGGTTTGGTTATCTTTTTTTGATAAAAGCCGAATCGAACCGAAAATGATCACCCCTAGTGACACGTTTTTAGTGGGAGAGTATAACAAGTTTAAGAAGAGAGAAATTAATCCCTGTAAAGTGTTGTGGAAAATAAATGACACTGCTTATAGATTTTGCCTTCCTAATCATCTAAAAACTTTTAATGTCTTTAATGTTTAACACTCGACACCCTATCTTAAAAAAAGAGCATAACTCAATGACAAGTTATCTCTAACTTGAAGAGAATAATGTAGCTGAGCTTATAGACATTGATGGTTATGAGCATTCGTGTGATTATCTGACATTCATAGATGAAGATTTAATCTAGATAAATCATGTAGATAGCCTGACAAATGCGTTTAGGTCTAGGAAAAAGGCATGAAACAACTAGGATTGGTTAACTCTTTAAAATTGCGACAACGAGAGATCCAACCATTGGATTTGGCTTGGATTTTTACAAGCTATTCTATGAGAAGATTTCCTTAGGTAGCAATTTCATTCCGAAGATAGATGCTCGTGATGTAGTAGTTTTTATTATTTTTCCTATGTTGTTTTGGATTTTATTTTAATTCGGAATTTATGCTTATTTTCGTAAGGTTTTCGGATTACTAGTTGTTTTGTAGTGGATGTAGGGTTTTGTGGCCTATTTAAAAGTCTTGTAAACTTTTTAAGGAGACAATTATTGTAAATTTTAATTTCGAGAATAAAATTATAAATTTAAAATTCAAACTTGCAATTTTTTTCGCTCATTAAATCTTCGAGGTCTTTTATTTCTTGCTATCTTGTGCTCTTACCATTCCACGTAGCATTTGCATGCATCAGAATTTACCATTTTTAATAATATGGGTATTTATTTCATGTATCTTAATCAAAATATGATAAATGAACTATTTTTTATTAAGATGATGTTATTAGCTTGCTGGATTCATATAAATTAGATACACACATTCAATATAAAAAAAAATAACATGATTGTATCCAAATAGAAAAAAAAAATTGCACGGGAATCACTCCTTCGTAACCATAAAATGAAATAAAAATTGGAATACGCTGTATGCCCATGGAATTGCATGATTGTTGCTGAGCCAAAAAATAAAATAAAATATTTCACTCAATTAATCACCCAAATCAACTTATTGGAGTTAGAACAAGGATCAGTATGAAATTATTATCCATTTGATGTTAGAATTACAGGATTTCAAAAGCAAATCGTCCCAACAGTAACCCCTGCATTTCAAAATTATCAAACCCACACTGTTAAACTGTTCGAAGAGCACACGCTGCAAATAAATTCAAAGCCCTAAAAAACTGAGATGTTTACTCAAGTTGGGTTAGATGTATTGTGTATAAATACTGTTACCATATTGGTTTCGAATCCATACACTAGGGTTTCCTAATCACTGTATATATATTCATCAAGTAAATGAAAAAATACACTTCCAGCAGCCACATGACATCTTCAGCAGACATATGGAGTATCTATACAGATCCCTATGTCTGTACACGAAGAGCCCAAAAAAGAAAAGGAAAAGGAAAAAATCTCCAAAGGGCAACACGAAATCAAGGAAAAAAAAATAAAAAATTCAAGAGTCCTCTGTGAAAATAATTTGCTTTTACTTTTCCCTCTTACGCTCTCCTCTAAAAGGGTAAAAGAATCCAAAACAGAGAATCAGAAATATTTAACTGTTGTTACTGATTCACAGAGGGAAAAAGAGAAAAGAGAGTCAACCGACCTTTTTGGAGGTTAATCAGTATTTTGTAAGGCTTCGAACAGTCCACATAATTTCAATTTATCTTCACCCTTTTTTATATATTTTTTTGTGGGGGTTCACTCACTTCTCTCTCCTTTTTCTTGTCTGTACAAAATCTCTTTGAGGGCCTTTCGTTTTCTTCTTGTTTGCTTAATTTTTTTTATCTTTTCTCTTGTTGGTTCTCTTTGAATCCTCTTCTCACCGAGTGTGAGGCAAGCATGCAAAGAACGAGATATTATTACTTTTTTCTTGGCTCAAACTAGGGTTCCCTGAAGTTTTTTCAACACAATTTAAGGCCTTTGAATGTTTGAGTTTTGGACTGAAACTTAAGGTTTTTTAGAGGGAGAGAGAGGGATAGAGAAGGAAGTGCCAAGCAGTAAAGAAGATTATAAAAAGGGTTTGCTTGCCTTCTTTCTCTTTCTTTCTCTCAGTTTTTCAGTAGAGAGAGGGAGCTGGAGACATTTGGATAGATATATTATCCTTCTGTCTCCTCTACCTCTCTATCCTCTTCTCTTTTCTTCTGAAAAAAGTTTTCCTTTTTTATTTTCTCTGAGAGAGACCCAGTTCAGGATTTCTTGTTTGGCCATCTGGGGTTTGGTTTTTGAATGACAATTTCAAGATTCAAACTTCGTTATTCAGTGCTACTTGTCAATCTAGAAAAAAGGGGTTAAGTCTAGTGTAAAAATAGATTAAACAAAAAAAAGGGCGTAAGCTTTAATGAGTTTTGGGGGTTTTCTTGAAAACACTAGTCCTGGTGGTGGTGGCGCAAGAATTGTGGCTGATATACCTTATAACAACAACAACATGCCCACTGGTGCAATAGTTCAGCCTCGCCTTGTCTCTCCTTCTATCACTAAATCCATGTTCAACTCTCCTGGACTCTCACTGGCTCTTGTACTTATCTTCTTCTTCCTCTTTGTTTTTTTTTTAGGCTACCTGGTGATATGGGGCTGTTTGTTTGTTGAAGTCTTTAACTTTTATGCTCTTGCTTGTGTTTTGTTTAATTGTCTTGATCAGCAACAACCAAACATAGATGGTCAAGGAGATATAACTAGAATGTCTGAGAACTTTGAGACAAGTGTGGGTAGGAGAAGCCGAGAAGAAGAACATGAGAGCAGATCTGGTAGTGATAACATGGATGGTGCTTCTGGTGATGACCAAGATGCAGCTGATAATCCTCCAAGAAAAAAGAGATACCACCGACACACCCCACAACAAATCCAAGAACTTGAAGCGTATGATATCTATCACAAATTTGCACTATCAACAAGATTTTTTGAGTGATATTCAGAGATTGTGTTATGCTGTTGCTTTTGTTTGTTATACAGTTTGTTTAAGGAGTGTCCTCATCCTGATGAGAAACAAAGATTGGAGCTTAGTAGAAGGCTGTGCTTGGAGACCAGGCAAGTGAAGTTCTGGTTTCAAAATCGTCGAACCCAAATGAAGGTAATGAACGATAATTAACAATCCGTAGATGTTTTTCCTTTTTGGGTTGGAATTTTACGGATCGAAAGTCGAAGTTATCTGCTTGTTTGCTGCAACAGACTCAATTGGAGCGCCATGAGAACTCATTACTCAGGCAAGAGAACGACAAGCTTCGAGCGGAAAACATGTCCATAAGAGATGCTATGAGAAATCCAATGTGCTCAAACTGTGGTGGTCCTGCAATAATTGGTGATATTTCACTTGAAGAACAGCATCTGAGGATTGAGAATGCTAGGTTAAAAGATGAACTAGATCGAGTTTGTGCGCTTGCTGGCAAGTTCTTAGGTCGCCCCATATCTTCGTTGGCTTCTTCACTTGGCCCTCCGATGCCAAATTCAAGCTTGGAGCTTGGTGTTGGTAGTAATGGTTTTGCTGGTTTAAGCACTGTAGCTACAACATTGCCTTTGGGACCTGATTTTGTAGGTGGGATTTCTGGTGCTTTGCCTGTACTAACTCAAACTAGACCAGCGACAACTGGTGTTACTGGGATTGGTAGATCACTGGAGAGATCCATGTTCTTGGAGTTGGCTTTGGCTGCCATGGATGAATTGGTTAAGATGGCTCAGACTGATGAGCCTCTTTGGATCAGGAGCTTCGATGGTGGTAGGGAAATATTGAACCATGAGGAGTACTTGAGAACTATCACTCCTTGCATTGGAATGAAGCCTAGTGGCTTTGTTAGTGAGGCTTCGAGAGAGACTGGGATGGTAATCATCAACAGTTTGGCCCTAGTTGAGACACTGATGGATTCAGTGAGTTATTCCAAATCTCTCATTATTAGTGTCCTTTTTCATGATAAACTAAAACTTGATTTTTTTGTTGGATTGTGAGGATACACATTTTTAATGTCACTGGAAATTAATTTTTGTTTTGCTTTCTGTTTACTAGAACCGATGGGCAGAAATGTTTCCTTGCGTGATTGCCAGGACCTCTACAACTGATGTGATAGCCAATGGAATGGGGGGAACTAGAAATGGTTCACTTCAATTGGTAAGCTACTCGTCTTTTATTCTACTGCTGTTATCAACATCTCTACTCTTTTATGTGGTCTTTTGCTAGCAACCAGTTTAGCTGTTTGTTTAATGCTAAATTAAACATTCTTAGATGCACGCGGAGCTCCAAGTCTTATCCCCTTTGGTTCCTGTTCGTGAGGTCAATTTTCTCCGATTTTGCAAGCAGCACGCCGAGGGGGTTTGGGCTGTTGTTGATGTGTCCGTCGATACCATCAGAGAAACTTCTGGTGCGTCACCGACATTCGTGAACTGTAGGAGGCTTCCTTCTGGCTGTGTGGTGCAAGATATGCCCAATGGGTACTCTAAGGTAATAATATAAAAACTATTGTACATTTTGGTTTCTAGCATGCCCAGATGGTACCTGTTTTTTCTTTAAATTTATTGTGTTTATCCAGGTGGGTGTTCTGCGCCTTTAGTCTTTAATGAGTTTGGTGAAGTAATTGCAACAGTGTAGTTTCATTTGAGAGCATTTAATTTTGTGGTAAAACACCAGGTCAAAAATCATGAGCATTTGCATTCCCAAGCCGCTTAGAGAGCTCACGCATCAAAGAGTCTTGTTTGCCTAGTGAATACTCACTGTTATCCCCACACTGTCACTGTCTGAACCTTCCTAGAGTCGTATAATATTGTCTTTGATGTCAAATTACTGTTTAAATCTCAAGTTTCAACAACTAGGGTTGCTTAATCAATTAAAAGATTGTTATGGTACAGCAGCAGATCGAGATCACACCATTTATTTTATCAAATAGAAGCCCCATTACTTGAATTCTGGTGTCTTGGACACATTGATTTCATATCCTTCATTAGTAAATGCCTAGTTACCCTCAACTTCGGTTGAATAAACAATATATTTGATGCTTCTATTCCAATGATCCCATCTTTGATGTACTCTTGGTTATCTTCTTTGTCTTATATTTAATCATGTTACAGCATATGACCTGGTTCCAGCCTTATGATTTTCTTTCCTTTTTTAACTAAATGAAGAGACCTAATTGTCAAAGCCCGAGACTGACTACTTTGTTTCCATTCGAGTATCCAAGCTGATATAGACAATAGTACACGCATATCGATGTCATCTTCTACGGTGTACTTTGTTCCCTCAAATCTTGCAAAAAAAATTTCTATTTCATTACTTTATGCCAGCACTACTTGATTCCATTTCTTTATTTGAGCCCAACCTAAAGCCCTTTCCCTGGATTTCCCTTCTATTTTAATATGGAAAAATAGTTTGTGAATGACATTATAAAAATTGTCACCCTTCATTTCTTTCTTTCTTTCTTTGAAAGTGTTATCCATTGACATAATATATGTTTGTATTATAATATAATAAAATGGCCCCGAGGAAGGTTTATACTTTATAGTGTGCTAGAACCTACTACATACTGTTTCAGTTTGTTTAATCTTCTTCGGAGTCTGACTGATGGAACTGGCATTTGATCTTTTATTTGTGTGGCTTAAATTCCTAATCATTAGCTACGGGAAAAAGAAGATGATCTTTTTGCTGAATAATAGAGAGAGGCAATCAGTTCTCATGTAGCAATCAATAAGCAAATTATGAATATAATTTTTTTCCAACTGAGAAGTTGGTGCAATCAACCCCATAACTAACAAAAACTACTAAAATGCAGGTTACATGGATTGAGCATGCAGAATATGATGAAAGCCAAACACACCAGCTCTATCGGCCGTTGATAAGTTCCGGCATGGGCTTTGGGGCCCAACGATGGATAGCCACTCTCCAACGCCAAAGCGAGTGCCTAGCCATTCTCATGTCCTCTAATGTACCCAGTCGAGACCACACAGGTTAATATTGATTTTAATTTCCTAAACAATTTGTGGCATCCTTTAACTTGCCAAAAGAACCGTCGTTGACATGGAAGGTGTTGATGTAGCTATAACTGCAAGTGGTCGCCGAAGCATGCTGAAGCTGGCGCAAAGAATGACGGCTAACTTCTGTGCCGGGGTTTGTGCCTCAACAGTGCACAAATGGAACAAGCTAAATGCAGGAAATGTCGATGAAGATGTTAGGGTTATGACCAGAAAGAGCGTTGATGATCCTGGTGAGCCACCAGGCATTGTTTTGAGCGCTGCCACCTCTGTCTGGCTACCTGTTTCTCCACAGAGACTCTTTGATTTCCTCCGCGATGAACGGCTCAGAAGCGAATGGGACATCCTCTCCAACGGCGGACCAATGCAGGAAATGGCCCACATTGCCAAAGGCCAAGATCATGGCAACTGTGTCTCCCTCCTACGGGCTAGCGTAATTTCTCTCTCCCCCCCTTGCCTCAACAATTATTTAATAATTTACATATCCGTTGCAAAGTTTCTTTTTTCTCTCATGTTTGTGGACCGTCAGGTCAAATTGTCTGTCATGAAAAGAATTTTCATTGCATAATATTTTCATCCATAACATGCCATAAAAAATCTAATGTTAGGCAGCACATGTTTTTTTTGGACATTAATGTCATGGGGAGTCTAATTTAAACGTCTGGTGTCTGTCCGGGGGTGTGTAAGGTCCCCCATTAGTGTTTGTCGTGGTTATATAAAAGGTGAAATATAAATAAAGGACGAGTTTGGAATTTGGAAGTATCTGTAGAGTCACAGACAGGACCAGATTTTAGGGACAGTTTCTATCTTTAACTTGTAAGCTTCAAAAAGTCAAAATAAAAAAACACATGTCACCTTTTATGTGATAAACCTGATCTCGTCTTTTCCTTTTGACTCCGATGCCACCCTAAAAACAGAGGTTAAAACGTCATGTAATGTAAATTCAAGTCAAATTCGGGGACCATCTTGTGATTCACTGCTTCTCTCTTGGCAGGCCATGAATGCTAACCAGAGTAGCATGTTGATACTGCAAGAGACTTGCATAGATGCAGCAGGGTCACTTGTAGTGTACGCTCCCGTTGACATTCCGGCCATGCACGTGGTGATGAATGGTGGCGATTCAGCCTACGTAGCGCTTCTTCCGTCAGGTTTCGCTATCGTACCAGATGGGCCCGGTTCACGTGGGCCCCCAACAACAAACGGTGGCCCAACTGCTAATAATAATAGCAATGGTGGTGGCCCAGAGAGGGTGAGTGGGTCCCTCTTGACGGTGGCGTTCCAAATATTGGTGAATAGTCTTCCTACAGCCAAGCTCACGGTAGAATCGGTGGAGACAGTCAACAACCTCATTTCATGCACTGTCCAGAAGATCAAGGCAGCTCTGCAGTGTGAAAGCTGATCGTCATCCGAATATTTTGCATGATTGAGCTTCATCCTATTAGTGAGTCTTCATTAGTTTTTAATTTTAACATGGTGTGTTGATCTGTTTATTTTATGGTGTCAAGGGTGGTTGGTGTTAAAAGGGAGGGAGAGAGAGCGCGCGCCTTGGTAAATGAGTGTGGTAAAGACTGGGAAAAACAAAAAACGTGACTAGTCTTGATGTTGATGTTTGCGGGTGTTGAGTCAAGAACGAACCGCGCGTGGAGACTCCTTGCAAGGCGGTGAGGACTTATGGGTCTGTGACTGTGACTACTGGCTCTGCTTGGGTGCAGTGGCATGCATGCAGCAAACAAAGTCCTTGGCACAAGGCAAGGGTGCTGGTTCGGGTATTGACTCAAGTTCGACCCCTGGCTGAATTATTAGCAGTACAAAAAACAAAAACAAAAATGTTCAAGAAAAAAAAAAGGGTCTTTTGATATTTATTAATTTAATATCCTCCTTTTTATTGCCTTTTTTTTTTTCGTCAGATGCTTTTGTTGAACTTGTAAGGACACTGGTTCAGTTTGTTGATGTTTGTTAACTTGTGGGATTTTGTATTAAATCTGATATTCGAAGTTTACTAGTAATAACCTCTTCTGTTGTTTCGGACTCCTTACATATTTCTTCCTCTT
>Ga0307510_10003867_pt1 | contig 17561 bp, 4 predicted proteins | sample 12_EM_MG_FD_207224 | JGI IMG/M metagenome (GOLD analysis project Ga0307510, IMG submission 207224) | Populus trichocarpa ectomycorrhiza microbial communities from riparian zone in the Pacific Northwest, United States - 12_EM | ecosystem: Host-associated > Plants > Roots > Unclassified | place...
GATAGATGATTGTGCACCAGAAGCACTGTGAACCTTGTTTTGTTCGCTATGTTTGTAGATTTTTGGCTGAAATGTTCCAGGATTTCTGCTTATGCCTAATCCCGCTTGCAAACCATAAATCTGTTTGGATCTTAGGTTTGTTTGGAAACACAGAGCAAACTGTGTTTCTCAAATTTTAATTTTTTTTTGTTAAAAATTGTTTTTTTTTAATGTTTTCATATCTTTTGATGTTTTTATATTTAAAATAAAATATATTATTTTAATATATTTCTAAATAAAAAACAACCTATTTCAAACAAACTTACAGTCAAGAGATGCGGAATGTAAGTCAAAATTAGTTAAATGAGAGTTCTTGTGGTTTAAGCTGTAAACACTCATGGAATAGAACCGAGCTAAAAGGGAAAAACGAACTTGGTTATTGAACTAACATGTAACAAACAACTCGATAGGATCTTCATTATTTTTTTTTGAAATAACTTTAAAACAAATCAAATTAACAATCTTAATTATTTTATTTTTAATTCTAAAAAAAATCATTACAAATATTCTTATATTTATTTTTCCTTTAATTCTTTATTGAATGATGGGACTTGTTAATAATCTTGAAAGCACAACACAAGAAGAAAAATAAAACCCAATTATTTGCCTCTAGTAGCACGTAATCGATTTTCCCATTTGGGGTGTCGATGATTATTTTTAATATTAATTTTAAAAAATAATTAAGAATAATTGATTTTGCAAATAAGAGAGTTTCTCATCTAATTTGTGACACGGACCTTTTGGATCATAGTTTTGAAATCCAGTCCGACGAGGTAAAATCACTTGAAATCTAGTTGATTTAAATTAAAACTGTATTAGATTAAAAAAAATAAATTAAAAAAAATAAAATAAAAAAAATTTAGTTGATCTGGTGTTAATCCAATCAAAAATTTAGTTGCAATTAGAAAGTTATTCTGATTTTTTTTTTAAAAAAATTAACTTGACTAATCAATCCGGAGAAAACCCGAAACTTGAATTTTAGATTAAGAGCATGTTTGGGAACGCGGCTGCGGCCGCGTTCCCAAAAAATTTGAAATTTTTTTTTTTTTGCTAAAATTTAATATGGTTTGTACGTTTTGGATCGTTTTGATGTGCTGATGTCAAAAATGATTTTTAAAAAATAAAAAAACATCATTTACATGTATTTTAACACGAAAAGTTATTTGAAAAGCACCCACAACCACACTGCCAAACACGCTCTAAATCAGCTACCGAGACAGGTATTAAAACTATGCTAAAAACTCACTCTGGAAACTTTTGAGGGTTAAATTTGTGACACGAAACCTAAATCCTACCCCAAAAAATAATAATAAATAATAATAACAGCATGGCAGCCCACAGTATCTTTCTTTCTGGCTTTACCATGATCTTCCCAAAACACTTGACAAAAAACTTAGAAGTCCTAACTCCAAAACCTAAATCCCAAAACAACAAAAGCCCCCTTCCCTCCCAGAAGATCCAATCCTCACTCTTTTTCTATTCATATTTGTTTCTATAGCCACTACTGTCACTCTGTGTAACACTGAACAAATATATCCATACACTGCTCCTTTTTGCTTAATTCTTCTTCTTAATTATCTCAAGATTGCTTTTTTTGAGTTTCATCTTGTTGGTTTTTCTATTTTCCACATGGGTTTTGAAGATTTCTTCAACTCAGTGCCTGGTATCATTGTTTTAGCATATGGGTATGCTTCTGTTTGATAAAATTCCTCTGCGAGTTTTCCATGTGTAGTGGGTATGGATTTTCATTAAAAATCTTGTTAAGATAATCTCTTTAATGTGGGCAGGCTTTTGTGTTTGTTTGATAGAAATCCTCTTTTTTGGTTTTTCATTTTTTTTTAAATGTGCTGTGAAGGTTTCTTGACGTTATTGCATTGGATCTTGAGGATGGAACATGGGTATGTTTCAATTTGAGGAAGAAACCAAGACATGCTCTCTCTGCGAAACACTCGCAGATTCTGCAACTTTGCTGCTTCCGTTGCATTAAGTCGTAGTCCTGCAGCTGTATCTAACCGCATTCAGAATCAAAACCAGAAACCTTTGGAGGAACCTGCACTTGTTAAGCTTAAAGCTGAGAGAGACCCTGAAAAGCTATTTAATCTTTTCAAGGCCAATGCTGAGAATAGGCTTGTTGTGGAGAATCGGTTTGCATTTGAAGATACCGTTTCTCGCTTGGCTGGTGCTAACAGGTTTGATTACATTGAGCATTTACTTGAGCACCAGAAGCCTCTTCCACAAGGTAGGCGCGAAGGGTTCATGGTGAGGATTATAATGTTGTATGGAAAGGCTGGAATGATAAAGCATGCTATTGATACTTTCTATAATATGCATTTGCACGGCTGTAAAAGGACTGTTAAATCCGTCAATGCTGCACTGAAGGTTTTGACTGGAACCCGTGATTTAGCAGCAATCGAGGCCTTTGTTAATGAGGCGCCGAAGAAGTTTGATATTGAGCTAGACATATTGTCTGTTAACATCATTGTTAAGGCTTTATGTGAAACGGGAAATTTGGATAAAGCATATTTGCTCATGGTAGAGATGGAAAAGTCAGGGGTAAGGCCAGATGTCATCACATACACCACACTTATGTCAGCATTTTATAAGAACAACAGGTCAGAGATTGGCAATGGATTGTGGAATCTTATGGTGCTTAAAGGATGTTTACCCAATCTTGCAACATTTAATGTTAGAATTCAGTATTTGGTCAACATAAGACGGGCATGGCATGCAAATGATGTGATGCGTTTGATGCTAAAAATTGGGATTGTGCCTGATGAGGTTACATATAATTTGGTTATAAAAGGCTTTTTCCAGACTGGTAAACTTGAGATGGCCAAAATGGTGTATTTTTCTTTACGTGGCAAGGGGCATAAATTTAATGTTAAAGTTTACCAAACAATGGTTCATTATTTATGCAAGGGTGGGGAGTTTGATTTGGCTTATACAATGTGTAGAGATTGCATGAGGAATAACTGGTTTTTGAATGTGGATACCATTCATACGCTGCTTGAAGGGCTGAAGAAGAATGGGCAGCTTAACAAGGCTAAGGTGATCGTGACTTTAGCTCAGAAGAGAGTGCCTCCTTTTCCTTCAAGTCATTTGCGTTCCTTGCAAGCTGTATTGTCTAGAAGTTGAATTGAGGTTATGGAAATGCTCAGATAAGCTTGGTTTTGTAACACCACAGCCTCACAGCAGGGGATATTAATTTCATTTTGTCCTCTGATACATCCACAGAACCATATGGATATCCTCGTCCTTAAACATCAAACAAAGGGAACGTTCCCTTTATTCAATTAATTTGTTGTAGCTTTTAATAAGTTCCTGATGAAATGAAATTTCTAAACTTCTAACTGGATGGTGCCATGATTCTTGTAAGTTTTCATTCAATTTCTTCCATTATCTTTGTCTGTTTCAAATGCATTACTCTTTTCTTTCTAATCTACGAGTGTTGGAGCATGTGAGTTTTGGATGTTCACCTGTCAATAATTGCTCTACTTACTGAATACTGATGTCTCATGCCATCTTTTATACTTGTTATTTGCATCTATCTTCATGGATTTGGGGTGTTCTTTTTAAATCATCATGCAACTTCCTCATTGTATGTATTTATGAGTGTGAACGTGTCTTCTGCTCTGACTTTCATGTTAGGCATATTTACATCAGATGTGATATAAATTGGCTTAAAGTTTTGATTTGATTTGATTTTCTAATATGATGCCTTTTATTTGAAATTTTTGCAGTTTCAATTGACGAAGAGCTGGTTAACCAGCCAAAAGAGTGTGTTATCTCTTTGTTATCTATTGCTTAGATGCCAGCATTGGTAAGCATCAATTATTTTGCTCATTATTGTTTGTTGGGCTTAGCAGATGCATCAAGTTGTTTTGCAGAACTTACCGCTTCATTGTTCTAGATGCCTACTTTTTCTAATTTGAACTTTTGTGAAGTATATCAATGTAAGCTGATATGTGTTGATAGTGATGGCTGATGTTTTGATTCAAATTTTTTTATGTTCAATGTTGTATTGAACTACATGATAAAGGACAGCTTTGGTGCTGTTTTACAGATGTGGACATTAACATTTTAGGGTTTGAGTTGGTCTTTTGATGGTCAGTAACTATAGGACTGATTGGGCTTGAACGTCTGGATGCTTAGTAATTCCATAGAGGCTGTTTGAATATGGGATTTGAGTTGCTGGAAATTGTAGAAGCTATCAATGTGGTTTCTAGGAGTCACACCTAAGAGAAGATTGAGTCACACTATCAAAGGCAAATTGCTGGATTTTTTTTTTCATGAACTGATTTTCTCTTGTATTGAACAATTACATAACCTTTATATAGAGTTCTTAGGACTTATCTTCCTATATAAGAAAATGCTTATAATCCTATTTGAGAATCCTAATAAAGCTAATTACTCTTTAGGACTAATAAAATACTAAATAGAAAAAAAACCAAGACCTATAGAATTTACAGCAAATCTAGAAATTTCAGAAATACCTTGTCTATGAAAATCATGTTAGAAGACAACAATTTTGACTCTCTTGTTTTCTGCATCATCACGACTAATAGTTCTAGTGGGTGTTAGTGGTTTCATCTCTTAAAAAATAGTTGTTGTAACATGAAACATCCAAAAAATAGCACTAAGATAAACTGTCAAAAGTTATTTTAGTGTATGTTTACACCAAAGGAGCATATTGTAGTTATAAAATATGGTTACCTTTTTTTAGGGTAGATAAACTGTCAAAAGTTATTTTAGTGTATGTTTGGTAATGCGGTTGAAAGTGCATTTTTATATGTAAAGGCACCAAATTGATGTTTTTTAAAATTCTTTTTGATGATTTTGATATTTGCATAACAAAACCATTAGAAGCACCTAAAAGGCATCAATTTGGTTCTTTTCAAACAAAAAAAACACTTTGAAAAGAACATTAAAAAGCACCTAAAACGCAATGTCAAATGGTGCCTAATTTGGTGAACCTGCTGTTCTGATAAAATAAAATTGAAAAGCAGAATTGTATAACATTTTTTCAGGTCTTGCATGTTCCTAACAAGCGATTCAATGGAATTCTTTTTTTGGAAATATGCATACACACACAAAAGGTGCTTCCTGAGCTTCATGAAATGAATATTCAACTTTACTTCTTTATGAAGCCGAATTCACATTAGGTAAAAACCAAAACAATATGGTTACCCCTTCCTTGGCATCCCCACAGTGCACCACCACTATCTGTTCCTTCCTTTTCTAAACAAGCTGCTGACTTGCCTGAAGTTGCATCAATATAAAGATGAAGCAAGCTTCATCGTGCAAAGTCATCTGTTGGTGATAATTGTTTTTTATAGTTCCTTCTGATGATGACATGAAGTACATCAAGTAATATAGTTTGTTTATCAATAATAAAAAAGGTAGATTTTGCTCCTCCAGGTGAAGATGCCTATTGGAGTGAACGGCTATTACAAAATCATACTATTCCTCACCCTTCCTATCTCCTAATCTACATGTTAAATTTCCTTGTAGAGTCGATTGCTGCATGAACACTAGGATTAGACTGAATCTCTTCTATTAATGTATATTTAATAATAGATAGGTAGGAACAGAAACTAGACACATTAGAGGTTTTAATGAAACTTATTCATGAATGCATTCTGCCATAAGGGAAGAAAACCAACCTTTTCGGTTCTTCAAATCCATCCTTTTGCTCTAATGATAGGAATTCTTAAACCTTTTTCATAATTGTACCTGTGCAGGACAAAAGTTGCAAATCAAAATTGGCACAGCCTGAAAGGGAAGAGAGGAGTGCTGGAGAAAGGATACTGTTGTGAAGTAATGGGGTGACGGTTGCAAGGTGGAATGTTTAATGGTGCTCGTTGGCAGCAGAAATTGATTCTGAAGTGTTTCTTAGTTTATAGCTTTCTAGTAGAAATTTGATGTCTCATTTGACTGAGGCAGTCAGTGTTCGACGGATTAATTCTTCATGGCTAGATTGTGGTTGCAGATCTGGATAACTAGCCAATGTTGTCAAAGGCGAAAATGCCCATGGTGTTAGGTGCACGCCGGAATGAACCAAGATGATATGTTATAACATCAAAAAATATGTATGATATTATATACATAATCATATAAAGTTACATTTTTTTTCACCTTTAAAACAAAATAAACAAAATAAGAAAGTTATTTCGCCGCGAAAAGGCACCATGTAGTTCGTTGAAATTCTTTGTCTAAGCATCTGAGCGTCTTTTAACAACATTTTATTAGCAATGACTGGTGTTGCATCCTTGGACATGGACGATAATTTGTTATGATTGAGTTACCTGAATGCCCTCTGCTGCAGAGAGTTTGGTTGTTTATAGTAAGTGCTCTTATGTTTTGCCTGATAAACCGGCAACCTCAGATTTTACTTGTGAGCACTAGTGCGATGTACGAAGCTCCATCCTGTTGCTCGGTTCCATGCTTCAAATTTTTGCTCCTGTCAGAGATATCCAAGCATATTTCTCATAAATCCAATACAGAAAAGCAGCTATTGGCAGAGATGTATCCTGCATTCCCAAGATGCCATATGTATAGTTGGAGTTATTTAAATGGAGAAATTATTGTTTGAGATTTCAAGTGGTTTTTTATTTTGTCTTCTTCGAATTCAACTCTTTGCTGTAAAAAAGGCCTCAGAAGGTATAGTATTCATGTTGTTTATTTATTGGTGATTAGTGAGAGGCACACACACACACACACACACACACACATATATATATATGGTCTCTCCTTTGAGTTTTCATGGTGAATAATTGGTTTTCCTTGTTACAGGGGCGATAAACTCAAGTGGGTTTATGGAGAGGATTATAAAACTTTTTATGAACAAAAAGTCTCCGACAACCCATGGTTGTAGAAATTCCTACAGCCCAATGTGGCAATTTCTCAGGCAACCGCATGTGCATAATTAATACAATATTAGTTGTTCATAATTCTGTGGTCAATAAAAATTCTCATACTATCTTTTGTTCATTCAGAGCTGCTAAGAGTAAAATGTACTGTTTTTGATACACTGACAATTTCGACTTCCAAAATGCTGCATAACACATCTCGGGGCAGTGTAAATTCCTCGTTCCTACTTCCAAAAGCTACAGGAAGGTCCTGAGATGAAGAAGAAATGAGGTTAGAGAGCGAAATGTCACTCCTAGAATTCACAGGAGAACAGGGAAGAAAACCAGGACTGTAAAATTACTGTGAAAATCCCAGTTGAAAGAAGCACGACTTCCAGATAATATGAATCTGAAGCCTGTTAAAATATGCATAATGAATTTGCAGCCATCTCGTTTTTTGTTGTTCTTCTGCCAAAGGTTTTGAGGGCATTTGTTTTGCATGAAGCAATTGCAAAATAAATTATAAGGAAATTCGAACAATAAGCTCTTGGAATGGGAGCTGCAATCAGTGTCAAATTACATTACAAAATAAACTGAAGGATGTAGGGAAAGGTACAGTGCGTTGGTTAATTTCCTCCATAACCATATCCATTGTTCATTGCATTGTTTATATGAACACCTTTTCTTTTAGATTTTTTTTTTAATTTCATCTTTTTCAAGTTATGTTAGTATTTTTACATGCTAAGATTTTTTTTTACTTTAAACTGTATGCAAAATGTTGAACAATATTCTAACCATAAACTAAAATCAATTTTGTGAAATAGAATTTTTATTTGTAGTTAACAATAAAATTAAAAGAACAAAAACATTTTTTTTAAAAAAAAGAAGAAGATTCATTTGTATTTTGGTGTGGAAAACTTTAGTACTCCTTGAAGTTTTAGTTTATATATTATTTTGATCCTTTTTTAATAGCATTTTACATTTCGATCCTAAACTTTATCTTTTTATATTTCAATTCTTAAATATTGAGAGACAAGAGAAAATAGCTAAAAAATATTGAAGATGAGAAAAGTGCTTCGATGATTACATTCTTACAACTAAAATATAGGTCTTAGTGCTAATAGGTTTGTCTTTTGAATGGGAGTTCAATAAAGGTTGTGTTGCTTTTTAATAATGTCAAAAAAAAAAATAGAACATGGTTTATAAAGTTTTTTTTTTTTAAGTGATTAGAGGGTGTTTTGGTTTTAAAAATAAATTTATTGATGTTCTTAGATTATTTTAGATGTTTTCGTATGAAAAAAAAATTATAAAATAGATTTTAAAATCCCAAAACTCAAACCTTAATTTTTCAATCTTCCTTAGTGATTAAAAAATTATACAGATAACAATCAATTATCTACCACAACAAACATGTTGTCCCCTTAAAAAAAGACCTGAGCAAACGACTTAAAAACAATCTAATCAACAAAGCACGAGGGTTAAAGGTTTTTTTTATGATTGGCCAAGGCCTAGAGGTGCTTGGCCCTTTTTTTTATTTAATTTTTAATTCATATTTTTTTTTTGAAAAGAAATGTTTATTTCAATTTTTTTAAAATAGTAATTAATCTTTATTCTTAAAAGAAATTATTGTAATTTATTTTTAAATTATTAAATTTTATATAAATAAATTGTATGAAGTATAAAGTTCATAAAAATAAATATTTTTTTTTAGCACCAAAATTAACCTCTAAAGATAAAATAAATAAAAATATATAAAATAGAAAAACAACCATTATAAAATATTTGCATACAATATCTTTAGCTTTTACTAGAAAAATTAATTTCTCATTATAGTATTTAATTTATGTTAACAAGTTATTAATTTTATTAATTTATTTATTTTATCATGCATAAACAATAAACTTTTGTTTTCTAATTAAAAAAATCATGATATCCAATGTCAATAGTTTCTCTTACATGTTACAGGACTAGTCATATACAAAGAAATTCGAACAAGTCAAATCCTAAAACATGAAATCACGATTTGAAGTCACAAAAGCAGTCAGGCAGAGCAGACCCTCTTCCCATGGCATAATCTTCTTTGTGAGCCAGCCATAAGGCTTGCATCAACTCCTTCCCATCCAAGCCCTTAGAAGTGAGCTCTGCATAAGCTCTCCGGCTTAGGAATAGGGTATTATGCAACCCCTTATAAGCTCGCATTGCAGCAACCATCTTATCCATGTTACCGAAAAAAGTAGCCACGTAAAAATCACTGTTGATTGATACAAAATAATCCAGTGCAGCTTTTGTGTTCCCGTGCATATTTAGGAAATCCTCGCCACTGAGAAGTGCAGATTTGGTGACCACGTTGGTGTAAATAGATTTTAAACCTTCAATTTCCATCAGGCCATCCCCAGCTGCAAGGTATATATTTGTGTTCGTAGGGATGGAAAGTGCCTGAAAAATGAAGGCTGTCTCGTTAGGCGTGAGGGGACACTTCCCTCGGTTTCTCCAAGTGCGAGCCAGCTCCCCAGTCCATGGTTTTCTGTCTCCCCTTGCAGCTTCAATGGCTTCCTTGGAGGCAGGGGAAAGGCCTGGGTATTCACATTGGCTATATGCTACCATGTCAGGTTCAAATCGAAGATGAAGCGAAAGAAAGGGTTTTGGTATAGCTTCCAGAAGTTCTGCGGCTTTCTGTTCCAGGGTTCTTGTAAGGCGTAATGAATCATAACAAGCTTGACAAAGTGCAGCTTTTGCATTCAGAGGATACCTAAACAAAGAAAAGGTGCAAACTCTTACATAACAAACTGCATGCTATTTTACCATTTCTAAAATGAAAACAAAGCCTAGGGCTAATAAAAATATGCATGTAGTCAAACTTACAGGCCTAACAGTCATTGTCATGTAATCACTACACACAAAAAAAAAAAATATTGAAATTGAAATGCAATCTGGTACCTGTCCCTTCTTTGACTCATTGCTGGTGTAATTGAAATATATTGGTATTTCAATAAAGATGGAAGGACACTTTCAATGTAATCAAATTGGCCTTTTCTTTTGCTACAGTCTACATGAAAGGGTTCTTTTAATGCAACCTCTGGTGGCAGTTCCTTAACAACTTTAATGAAGCCATCCATCTGTTGAATGAAGTAATCAACATCAAATACATCTGCAAATCCACTGAAGTACAATTAAAGGGTCATTTACTGATATTGTCCATGAAATGACAGCAATCAATTTCAAACACATAAAGATGCTTTTAGCCTACATTATTTGATATTGGATTATAGTACATCTCAAACATTTTCACAATGCTACCAAGAAAAGAAGAGTTTCCAATTCAGTCTATTACATTAGATACACTGCTTAAAACAGTAAGAATAATACGAATATCAAAAATGAAACAAGCGCAACAAAATCTTCATATTACTTATGGATAAAAGAAGACTTTCCCTAGAAGAGGAGAAATAATTCCCTATTGGGGGGTTGAGTGGCGGGGAGAGTGATTATGAACAGGGAAATTACACTGTATATCTGCTTATTTTGAAAAGAAATAGAAGTAGAGATGAGAGCTTTACTGCTGCTCCACAGAATTTTCTTTCTTTTTGTTTTTATGAATGGACATAGATAATCTTAGAGTAACAGCACATTACTTAAACTTCTAGTGGAAAGCATCGTGCCCTTTTCACCATATCTGCGACCTTCACATTTTTTCACTACACATTGGATTGGCTGGGGAAGATAAACTAGGTGCTGTTTATTTCCTTTTGAATTAGTAGTTTGACTTTTAGTTATGAATTGGACCGATTTAACTTTCAAAAACCCACCTTATTTGCACCATCTTATTGACCTCTTATAAACTGACCAAAGAAATCTGCGAGTGAAGGAAAAAGGAGAAAGGAAATAGATCATGGCACTGGGCCGACACTGCCAAAACCTAGATGACCCTTTGTCAGTTTGTTGTCATCATCATATTCCTTTGCCCAATTTACATGGCTTTTACACCTAAAATAAGAAGGATCAAGGAAAAAAAATTAAGTTGTTTTCATTTTGTGTTTAGATCTTGAATTTAAAAGATGAATTGAGGTTGAAAACTGGAAAGACAATTTAGTATTGTCTTGGGATCAGATTTAATTATTTTGGCGGCCAAAAGTTCATAAGAAAAAATGTGTTCAGCAGAGGACTCAAATGACACTGAAACGGTGACGTTTTACTCCTAAAAGAGGTGCCAACTAGTGCAGATGACATGCATCCGCTGGTGAGAGCAAACAAGACAACATGTCTTTGGGTTTGATGCATTTAGATCTCATAATCATATGCCATCGGTAAAGAAAATGAAAAAAAAATGAAGCACCAATATAAACATGCGGAGCGGCAATATCAGCTCCAAAAAAACACAAACGTCAATCTAACTGCACTGAATCAAAGTTCAATACCTAAACACTCTACACTCCATTAAAACATACCAAATCACCACAACGTCAAACACAGCACATCCATTTAAAAGTATGTTCTACCAAACATACTAAATTTTGATCCATGATGACAATAGCCTAATAATGTTGCATGGAAATGCATACAAAATTTGAAGTCCTGAAAATCCCAGACACAATCTACTTGGAGCAGTTATAACATCTGGCAAAAGAATAAAGTAAATCAACTCATGTTTGATATTACTTGGATTTCAAAATTTTTCCTTGGTTTATCTAGTTATTCAGAATGCAGGAATGAGGACCATCTCCATAGGTTGCACATTCAATCTAAATTATTCTGAGTTTGTAACCAGTGGTAATTGATAAACGTGATCAACAACTACCTTGACTCATTCCAATAAGCAGCTGCTTCAAACTTTGGCAAAACCAGAGTAGCATTTAACAAGCGGGCAATGCCAACGCCATCACAGAACTGCATAGATCATAAACAAAGAGATTTTATGAACACAGCATACATTAACGAGCATTACCTGGAAATAACAACAAATAATGTTTACTCCACACTCACATCTCGTCTCATCTGATTGAGGCCACCATAGCAATCCACACGGATATATCCATTACTCTCTGCTAGTAGGGCTGCATGATTTCAACAAAAAAAACCAATGCAATTTTCTGCAATGAAAACCAATTAAAATTGACTCAGGGAAAAAAAAAAAGAAGAAAAGAAAAATGCAGGAGAATTCCTTTACTTTGACTCAAACCATATTCCGAGCAGCATAGATGATGATTAGAAAAAAACACCTGAATCCCTCCCGAAACAGCAGATTTATCCCAGATTTCAATATTAAGTAAATAACGAAAAAACTTGTGCATAAACAAATCTTCACCAAAATCCAAGCCATTTACAAACCTTGAAGCAGTAAAAATTTTAATTGACAACACAGTAAGAAAAGAACTTGCTTCCCATAACTCAAACTCACTGCCATTCTAAGTTTCCAAATTCTGTTCTCTTTCTATTCAAAGCCAAGTAAATGAACTATATCTCGTATCTGCTTTTAAAAAAAAAATTAAATCTCACTAAAGCTATATAGAGAGTTTGGATTTATTACCAACACCCTTTAAGTGCATAATTCAGTAAAAGAGGAAAAAGAAAAGAAACCAGAAACAAAAGAGCCCACGCAAAAATCAGATGCAGAGAAGAGACATACCGATGCGAGGTCCATGAATCCACCACTTGCACGGCCTCCAATCCACAAGCCTCTTAACACCCCATATGTCCGATTTCCCTCTAAATAAAATACAAGTAAATAAACCCAATTACAATCGCACTACATAAAATGGCATCAAGCAGCTCTAGTATAATGTGACTTACGCTTGTTTATTTGAAGGGACCGATGAAAACGGCGAAGAAGGAGACAGCAAAACGATAGCTAGGAAAAGCGAGAGTGTGAAGATGGCCGTGAACAATGGCTTCACGGAGACAGTAATCATTTGATGATTCAGAAAACAAAAGATTTTCTTTTTAATGTAAAAAAAAATGATGATTGGTTTGGTGTTTTGTTTCACTGAGAGAGAATTTGCTATGCTAGATCGGATCGAGTCTTCAAGGTAAGGTACGGATGGAGAAGGTATTCTCATTAATTAAAACCTGTTTTTAAATATGTCATTCTTCTCTATTTTGGCACTTCTAATTTACTTTTATTTCCATTTTAGTCACTATAAAAAAGATTGTTACAATAGTAGACTCGGAGATTTTTTATCAATGCAATTTGCCACCTTCATCTCTTGGATATTGACATATATTTGCTGAGTTTTTCATGGTTGAATTCTACTCTAGGATAACTTAGATTGCTTTTGAAAAACTAGACCTCATAGGAATAGAGGATATTTTGATACTTAAATCATTAAATATAAAATGATAGAATATGTATAAAATAAAATAAAATAAAGTTGTAAAGAATACTTATCTAAATGTAGTAATTAGAAATTATATGTTCTGACTCTAGCTAAATGCTCTAGCTTTTGTGTGGCATGCACCTTTGTATAGCTATTTTTGTGTGGTCAATGGATGGGATCGATATTTTGCAGGGTGATTAAGTGTCTTTATACACTTGGAACTTAGACTTCCTTAATGAAAAAAGAGATATATCATTAGTGGAGAAATTGATGTGCTATCATCAACTAGCCATGGTGGCTATGGTGGTTATTGTGTCATGTCATGATTATTGTGCATGTGAAATATTGATGATGAGCAATGTTATTATTGGCGGAAAATAATGCTTGCTCTACACAGAAAAATTTGGGTGTGCATAAAAAAAATTGTGTGCATGAAAAGTTTGTGTGTGTTGCTTCTGGAAACTCAAAAAGATTAATTGAAGGGTGTGTTAGGGTAAGATTGGATAGATCATGATCAATTTTAGTGTCGTGTTGAAAATCCTAGCCAGTAAGGGCTTGCATTTTCTTATTATGCATAGCCTAAATGACTAAAAATTGTTTTTCTTAAGTATTATCAATGTAAATAAAAAGCTCATACCTACTCATTTACATGTTTTTTCCTTTGGAAAAACAAAAGCCCTACTATTTACATGTATCAAGTAAAGTAATGATAGTTATGGTAATAATGATAATGAGGTAGGAGAGAAGATGGTGGTTGTAGAGTAATGGGATGATAGTGGTGAGATGATAGTGATATTAATAGTATAGTTGTAAAACTTGAACCGACCGACCATGAACCTAAACTAGTTGAGGTTGAAGGAAGAATAGAAAAAAAAATTAATTTGGTTAAAAAATTAGGTTGACTTGCAACGTAGTTAACCCAGGTAAAACCCCTGTCTAAAACCCTAAACCCCCAAATTGGAAATGTCTTCTCTTTATATAGAACAAATGATAGAGAAATGGATTCTATAAAAATTGATTTAAAAATTCTTGAAAAAACATAAACAATAAATCCAACACATATTAGAATGTAAAAGATTTTTCATCAAATTTAGATCTAGGTCATCTCTCAAACTCATAAAATCACTCTCAAAACCTGTCCCAAGGTTAGAGCAACTATAACTTTGGGTTTTTCCAACATCAGGATCATGAAAGTTAAGATGACAACCAACCTTATGTTTGTAACATGGCATGATTAAGAGAAGTTAGGAGAAGGTTTTTTAGAGGTATGAAAAATATAAATATTGATAGTTTTAGTTTTTGGTTAGTGAAGGAGAAGAAAAGATATAAAAGAAAGAAGGAGAAGGTTGAATGTTTTGTTACATAAAATGGGTGGAAATGATGTTGTAAGAGAAGAGAGGGTAGAGTCAGCTAAGGCGAGATGAGATGAGATTTTAGTTAAAAAAACAGATTTTGGATAAGATATAAGAGAATGAAAGGTTGTTTTATAAACCACATAGCTGATTTTAGATATATTAAATTTTTTAAGTTAACCGGGTTTATTCTTTCAATCTATGACTTGAATTTTATCTCTAGTCAGTCCTCAATTGAGTTTAAAAACACCTAGTAATAATATTGATGATAATAAAAATGGTGATATGATGCTAATGATAACAACGTGATGGTTGTTTAAAAATAATTAGAGGTGAACTATCTAGTAGGTGGCTCAGTAGTAAGAGCTTGGGACCAGGATACTTGCTCTTCCTGTTGTCTCAGGTTCGAGCCTTGAGGTTACTAATATTGATGGCCACTGGAGACTTACCTGGTCGTTAACTTCAGGGCCCGTGAGGATTAGTCAAGGTGCGTGCAAGCTAGCCTGGACACCCCACGTGAATAAAACAAAATAATTAGAGGTCACCAGTTCGAGTCTCACAAACCTTAGAGTTACTAGAGGCTTACGTTGTCGTTAACTTCAGGGCTCGTGCGATTAGTTGAGGTGCGCCCAAGCTGGCCCGGGCATCCACGTTAATAAATAATAATAATAATAATAATAATAATTATATGAAATTTTGAATGAAATATTGTTCAGATTTTTGAAATTTAATTAGTTTAAAATTGTTTCTAATAAATAAAATAAATGTAAAATATTTTATATTGATTAATTTTTTTATAAAAATATTTCAAGAAAAAAAAATTAAAATATTTTATGCAAGACATGAATCTGGTTTGATGTATCAATCTTCCATTTAAGTTATTTTGGAAAATACGTTGGACTTCGGAGGATTAAAGAGTGTTTGGCTTAGAGGTGTGGTGGCTTTTTTTCAAAAGTACAATACATTTAAGCACAAATCACACCTCCAAAACCTATAAAAACATGCTTTTTACTCAAAAAAGCACAAGCTACCTTTCCTCCAAACACACCCTTAATTGTGAGCGAGATGGACCTTTTTGTTTTTTCATGGATCCCGGAAAGAGAGAGAGTGTGTTTTGGCAAACTGGACTTTGATTTGGTGATATAAGCCCACCTCCTCGTGGGCTTGACAGGTACGCTTTTGCCTTCAATTAGATAAATGAAGCGAGCGAGCACCTCTAACATTTAAATATTTTTTTTCTTCGAATTAGCCCCTAGGCATTGGGCTGGAGCCCAGCAGTACTTGTTCATCAACTCCTCAAATGAAGGTGTGAGGACGCGGGAAAATAAACTCTTCGTTTGTGGCTGTTTCAGAGAGGGTTGTTTGGGTGGAGTTGGAGTCGTGGATGGGTTGAACGTTAACAGCGTTGCTGGTTATTGTGGGTGGAGGAGAAAGAGAGTGACGAAGTTGCGGAAGCTGTCGTCGCCGGCGTGCAAGGGCAACGTCACTGCTGTTGGTCTTGAGAGAAATATTGAACAGTGGAGGGGCTTTCAAATATGAGAATGATGATTTTGTGTGAGCTTTGGGGTGTTGCATGGACCATGGGTAAATAGGTCTGAATGGAGGTTGAATCTTCGGCTGGACTTTTGTGCTGACCGGTGGAGCAATGTTGGAGGGTCGACTGTGTGGTTCCGAGAGCGTTTGGAAACGCGGGCAATCCGTGTTTTGTAAATTTATTTTTTTTATTAAAATTTAATTTTTTTTATATATTTTAGATTATTTTGATATTTTAATTTTAAAAATAATTTTTAAAAATAAAAAATATTATTTTAATATATTTTAAAATAAAAAACATTTTAAAAAGAAATTCTAATCACATTTCTAAACAGCCCGAAAGCAGTGTGTTGCTGTCGGCTGGAATTGATGGTGACCAGGAGAGGGACACGATGCTCTGTTTTGATTGATTTAGAAAACAATAATAAAATATTAATGACTTTTTATTTTAGAAAGCATGAATGTAATAGCTCTTTTTAATCAACTAGCTAAAATAATTAACTTTCAGCTATTTTGGTTAAAATTAGAGAGTAACTGAGTAAGGGTATGGATGCTTCTAGAGATATAAAGAGAATGTTTGTTTTTGTATTTAAAAAAAAATTAAAATTTTATTTTATTTTATTTTTTAAATTAATATTTTTTAATGTCTTTATATTATTTTAATATACTAATATTAAAAAAAACTTTTATAAAATAATAAAAATATTATTTTAATGTATTTTAAAAATATATATTTTAAAAAATAATTACTATCCTATTCTTAAATAACCAAAATCATGTACATGTACAACTGATTCATTAATCAATCACTATGTAAATGGTCATATTCAAATAAATAAAAAAAAGAGACGGAGGAGAATAGCTTGTAAAAGGAAAGAAACATGTGTAGGTATTAGGTATAGTGTTAATTTGGTTTTAATCACTTGAAATTTATTGTAATAGGCATTCAATATTAATTTCGGGTGTTTGAAAATGTAATAATGATTGTTTTAAAGTGTTTTTTTATTTAAATATGTATTAAAATAATATTTTTTAAAATTATTTTTAATATTAACATATCAAAATAATTTGAAAAACATAAAAAGATTTTAAATTTTTTTAAAATACTTTTAATACACGAAAAAAAACCCTAATTCTTGACCAACCTAATAAAACAAATTCCATAGTCAATCCTTTGGTGCCAAAGAAGAATATTTTGTAGAAGAAAAGAAACCAATAGGAAATTTTTAAAAAATTATTTTTAAAACATAAAAAAAAAATAGACCTGAATTCTTGACGGGCCTAATAAAACAACTTCCATTGTCAATCCTATGGGGTGCCAAAGGAGAATATTTTGTACAAGGAAAGAAACCAATAGGAACATAATAACCTTCCCCACCAAGGACCAGCCCAGTAAATGCCTCCTCCAGATGAAAGAATCACGGGACTTATTTTGAATTGATGTTGAATTTGTTTTTTTTTTAATTGAGTTTTTTTTT
>Ga0307510_10003868_pt1 | contig 17557 bp, 5 predicted proteins | sample 12_EM_MG_FD_207224 | JGI IMG/M metagenome (GOLD analysis project Ga0307510, IMG submission 207224) | Populus trichocarpa ectomycorrhiza microbial communities from riparian zone in the Pacific Northwest, United States - 12_EM | ecosystem: Host-associated > Plants > Roots > Unclassified | place...
TTCATTTTGTCAGTTGACTCCAAGTCAATGTCTAAATCTCCTCTTTTATGCAACGAAGATTAATTATGGCACTGGTTGCTTGGCCTGCGCCATGTTGCGTATCAATTTTTTTTATATAATTTTTTTTTAAAAAAAGTTAAAATTTAAGAGTTTTATGTTCGCTGGGTGACCCAGTTTGCAACATATTGATGGTTTTCTGCAAGTCTTAAGATTAAACGAGTTTTATTTAAGAGTAATAATTTTACATTCTTCTAAAACAAAAACAAATATTGAAACTTCATGGAAATTGATGGACTGAGTCACCTTCCATAAGATCCACTTGATCAAAGATGGGCCCGCCGTTCAATGAACACGCGGACGGCAATGCATGGTGCTCTCCCCTATAAAGAGCCTTTGGCTCCTAACAAGTATTTGATACATTAATTTCAAGCAGAAACAGAGGGGTACAAATGGGATTCAACAGGTTCTCTCTGCCAGCAGTGGCGGTGATAATGATGATTAATGCCATGCTTCTATCACAAGCGTGTTTCGAGGAAGAACGAATTGCTCTTTTGCAAATCAAAACTTCCTTTGGCCTAAATGACATTCCATCCCAGCTATCCTATTGGGGAAAAGATGCCCTCTGTTGCAGTTGGGAAGGAGTTACCTGCAGCAATTCCACTACAAGACGAGTCGTCGAAATCCATCTTTCCTTCGCAAGATATGATTGGTACTCATCTATGGGAGATTGGTACCTAAATGCATCTATATTTCTTCCCTTCCAAGAACTCAATGTTCTTGACTTGAGTGTAAATGGCATAGCTGGCTGTGTTGCGAATGAAGGTTTGCCTCTTCATTAAAGACTTCATCTTTCATAATTTTAGCACGAAAATAAACATATATAAACTGACTTATTCTCTAAATTAATCTAATAATTTTTTTGGCTTTATACCCTGACAACTAACTAGAAATCTTACATGCATGCAGGTTTCGAAAGACTATCAAGACTTGCCAAATTGGAGGTTCTTTATTTGAGCTCCAATAACTTCAATAATAGCATCCTATCATCCATGAAAGGGCTTTCATCTCTCAAACATCTATTTCTTGATGACAACCAGTTGCAAGGATCAATAGACACGAAAGGTACCTAGACCCACACAAACACATCATCACAATCAATTGAAAAAGACTCGAAATGTTAGACACACACATGTTCTATTTATTCTTTGATATGAAGTTATGAATTGATCCCTATAAGTTTCAATTTGAGAATAACAGGCCTAAGAGTTTTATATTAACTCTTCTCTTTTGTATTATTTTCTTAACTCAGAATTTGATTCATTGAGCAACTTGGAGGAGCTATCGTTGTCCTACAATAAGATCCAAAAATTTATAACCTTAACAGGTATCAATTAATTAAGGGTTGTTTGATAACTCTTTTATTTCTCTTTTTACATTCTTTTGTGTGATTGTCTTTGATTTTTAAATAACAGAACAAACTTGGTCTCAATCATATATTTAAATTAGTGGGAATCCAAAGCTGGGAGGTGTCATTGTAACCTTTACTTAGTACCGACTTGTTTCTCAATCATACCGGCCTCGATTTAGGACACCTTGACCCTAAACTTTGCTGCACTTCAAGCACCCTAGATTTAACCTAGTGCTCGACATCCATCTTAAGTTTAATCTTTCAAGTCTCAGATTAAGGAGATATCTTATAGGTAGAAACGGTTGTTTTTAAAATAATTTTTTTAAAAAATATATTAGAATAATATTTTTGACATCAGCACATTAAAATATTAAAAAATTTAACTTGAAGTAAAAAAAAATAAAAATTTTTAATATTTTTTAAAAACACTTTTAAAACGCAAAACAAAACGGGTTCTAAGTATATTTTTTCTTTGTAGTGTTTATTTTGATTTAAAATTTATTTTTATTATATTTCAATCCTAAAAAAATAAGACAAGAGGAAGGGATATGTTGGTTATATATATTTTGACCATGAAAAAAATTAGTTATAAATTATGCTTATTTTTATGCATGGCTTAAGAAAACATATTTTTCTCTACTAGATAAAAAAAAATCATGAATTTCAATTACTAACATATTAAATGTTGAAAAATAAAAATAAAATTAAAAAAATATAAATTAAAATAAGTACTATTTGAATAAACAATACTTTGCAGTGCACCATCATAAAAGCACATTCTCTTTTAGTATTTTATTAATTAATTAAATAAATATGCCAATGTGTGAATAAAATATTAATTATACCATATCTCTATGTATCTTTATTTAAATCAAGTTACATAACAATACTACTTGATCGGGGGGCGGGGAGCCTCAGCCAGTTCATTCTACCATTCACTATTGACCTCCGGTGACTTTTGGTGCATGGTCTTGTAAAAGAGCTCTCCTGTCATTTGCTTGTTGTTATCCTATAAATATATTAACTCCGAGTGGTTTGATAAATTAACCAACTGCGAGTCTGAAATTACAGTAAATGCTATTTTTTTTTATTTTGAAATGTATAAAAAAATTATTCTTTTATTTTTGATATCAGCACATCAAAACAATTTAAAAATAATATAAAAAATTAATTTGAAGCAAAAACCAATAATCAAATTTTGATGAAAGACATATTAAATCTCAATGCCGAACAAGCATTACGAGCTTATTTGGTGTTGCGGTTGAACCGCCAAGATAAACCATTGGATTAACCTATAAGTTTTTTCTCAATATTTCAAATAATTAACGATTTTGACGTGAGTGATAATCATGTAGTTGGTTTTCAAATCAAAGATTTGTCTCTTAATTAAATTCTTTGAAGACAAAAATGAATATTTAGGATTTGAAATGTAATTGATTTTGAAATTAATCACTAACCGCTTGAAATGTAAATATCATGCAGGCTCTGAAGGATTATCAAGGCTTAACAAATTGGAGGGTCTTTACTTGGATAACAATCACTTCAACAATAGCATCCTATCATCCCTTAAAGGGCTTTCATCTCTCAAATATCTAATTCTTGGTGGCAACCAGTTGCAAGGATCAATAAACATGAAAGGTACTTAGACCCACACAAACACATCATCATAACTAATTGAAAAAGAGTCGAAATGTTAGACACACATATAAGTTTCAATTTGAGAATAAAAGGCCTAAAAATTTTATATTAACTCTTTTGTATTCTTTTCTTAACTCAGAATTTGATTCATTGAGCAACTTGGAGGAGCTATGGCTAGCAGGAAATAAGATCCAAGATTTTGTAGCCTTAACAGGTATCAATTAATTAAGGACCGTTTGATAACTCTTTTATTTCTCTTTTTTTACTTATTTTTTGTCTGTTTTTTTTACTTCAAGTACCCTGGATTTAACCTTAGTGCCCAATATTCATCTTAAGTTTACATACCAAATATTTAAAAAAAATAAAAAAAATACTATTTAAATAAATAATATTGTGTAAAGTGATCCACCATAAAAGCACATTCTCTATTTTATTAATTAATTAAATAGTTCTGCCAAAGTGTGAATAATATATTAATTATACCAAACCTCTATGTGCCTTTATTTAAATCAAGCTACGTCACAATACTACTTTAGATTCAGGGCTTGTTTGTTGTTATTGTTGAACTGTTATTTCGTTATTTTTTGAATTTTTTTGTTTTAAAAATAAATTTTTAAAAATAAAAAAAAATATTAACTCCAAGTGATTTGATAAATTAACCAACTAGAAGTCTGAAAGTGCAGTAAATATTTTTATTTTTATTTTGAAATGTATAAAAAAATAATTTTTGTAATTTGTTTTTAAATTTATTTTTTACATCAACACATCAAAACAATTTAAAAATAATATAAAAAATTAATTTGAAGCAGAAACCAATAATCAAATTTTGATGAAAAACATATTAAATCTCAATGCCAAACAGGCACTACGAGCTTATTTAATGTTGCGGTTGAACTGTCGTTTCTCTATTGTTTTTTATTTTTTTGTTTTAAATTATTTTTTTATGTTTTTTTATTGTTTAATGTGCTAATATCAAAAATAAATTTTTAAAAATAAAAAAAATATTATTTTTTTACATTTCCAAACAACAAACACTTTAAAATATAATTTCTACTGCACTTTCAAGTAGGCTCTAATTAGGTGATGAATCATAATTGTTAAATTTAGTTTGATACCAAACCATTGGATTAACCTATAATTTTTTTCTCAATATTTCAAATAATTAACGATTTTGACGCGAGTGATAATCATGTAGTTGGTTTTCAGATCAAAGATTTGTCTCTTAATTAAATTCTTTGAAGACAAAAATGAATATTAGTGATGAATCACTAATTGATTTTGAATATTTAGGACCATCAAGGCTTGACAAATTGGAGACTCTTTATTTGAATGACAATAACTTCAATAATAGTATCCTATCATCCCTCAAAGGGCTTTCATCTCTCAAATATCTACATCTTGATGGCAACCAGTTGCAAGGATCAATAAACATGAAAGGTACTTAGACCCACACGAATTGATACTTATAAGTTTCAATTTGAGAATAAAAGGCCTAAAAATTTTATATTAACTCTTTTGTATTCTTTTCTTAACTCAGAATTTGATTCATTGAGCAACTTGGAGGTGCTATCACTGTCAGGAAATAATATCCAAAATTTTGTAGCCTTAACAGGTATCAATTAATTAAAGGCTGTTTGATAACTCTTTTATTTCTTTTTTTTACTCTTTTTTTTTGTGTGTTTTTTTCACTTCAAGTACCCTAGATTTAACCTTAGTGCCCAATATCCATCTTAAGTTTAATATTTCAAGTTTCAGATTAAGTATATTTGGTCTCTTCAGTGCTTATTTCGGTTTGAATTTTATTTTTATTATATTTTAATTCCAAAAAAATAAGACGAGAGAGGAAGGGATAGGTAGGTCATGTTCCTACCATAAAAAAGACAAATCATGATTATTGTTTTTTTGTCTACGTGACCTAGGAAAACATATTTCTCTCTGCTAGATTAAAAAAATCATGAATTTGAATTTTTACATACCAAATATTAAAATAAAAAAAAACTATTAAAATAAATAATATTTTGTAATGTGATCCACCATAAAAGCACATTCTCTATTTTATTAATTAATTAAATAGTTGTGCCAAAGTGTGAATAATATATTAATTATACCAGACCTCTATGTACCTTTATTTAAATCAAGCTACATCACAATATTACTTTAGCTTCCGGGCTTGTTTGGTGTTATTGTTGAACTGTTATTTTGTTATTTTTTGAATTTTTTTGCTTTAAAAATAAATTTTTAAAAATAAAAAATATTTTAATATATTTCAAAATAAATCAATATTTTCAAACGCAATCTTTACGATACACACTCTCAAACAGGCTCTAAATTATGTGATGAATAATTATTTAGCTTGCTACCTGTTTTTTTTTTCAATTTACAACTACACTTCAAATAATTAACGATTTTGACGTGAGTGATAATCATGTAGTTGGTTTTCAAATTTGTCTCTTAATTAACTTATTCTTTGAAGACAAAAATAAATATTTAGGATTTGAAATGTAATTTATTTTTTTAAAATTAATCACTAATCGCTTGCTATAAATATCATGCAGGTTATGAAGGACCACCTAGGCTTAACAAATTGGAAAATCTTTATTTAAGCGACAACGGACCAATAGACATGAAAGGTTACATGCCTCCATATATTCCTTTATATATATATATTACTAGTTTTTTTACAGGTGATAAGATGATTTTATTTTATTTTTTGTTTGTAATTTTAGAATATTGTCTCGAAACTACCTAGTTAATTGGAATTAAATAATCAAAACCGATGTTATACATGAAAATAATTATAGTCCCTTGTAATAATTACTACTAGCAACGCACTTCCACAGCTAACATCTCTTTTCTAAAATATTCTTACTTTATTATTAGAATAATAAGGATATGTATTTTTAATAGTACTTTTAAAATTTATTTGGTTTTGTTGTGCTTTCACATAAAACACCTACTTTAATTAATTATAAAAGAAGCAAGGAATTACATGATTATCTCGTAATCATCCTTTACATGTTTTTTTCTAGAATAGCATGCTTGCCTTTTCTAAAAACAAATTCTTTATCAATTATAATAATCTTTTACTCTATTTTTTTGCTTTATTAATATGAATAACTTATTTTCTTAAACTCAAATTTACTCAAACGATAGGAATAAATAAAGTTAATCTTGGACTCTTGGCATTTTTGTCAAGCTATTAGAAGAACTAAACATGTATATAAAAAAAGAATATATATATATGATAAAGGGATGCAATTCTAAGTGTATTCATTGGGAAAGACATGAATTGTTTAATAGTCAATATATTTAAACCTAAACCCATATTTTGTATTAAATTTATATGAATGCACAAGCCGATATAATGGTGTGGGGACATGCATATAAAATTATATGCAGAGAACTTAATTTTAATCGACGTTCAAACTAGTTTGAGGATATCTCTTACCATTAAACCAATAAAATAAAAGATTTAACATGTAAACTGGGTTTCTTTAACCCTATGTATAGACAAAAAGTAGAAAAAATAAAATATTCATGCCAAAGTTTAAAAAAGAGAAAAATATGAGAAGAGGTTTTAAATAAATAGTTTGAATTTAGTTTATGTTATCACATAAACCAATTGAATTATTTAAAATTTATATTAGATATTTTTAGATAAAATGTAAAAATAATAATAATGAAGAAAATCATCTCTTACACTAGTTCAATCATTATTAATAAGTCCTCCAAGTTGTTTAAAAGTTTATGATAATATAGGATTTGGATTATGTAATTTTTGAAACTTTATTATTTTGTTAATTATGTTTTTTCTTTCTTAATAAAATTACAAAATCAATTGATACAATAGTATCTCTTTAGAGTAATAAGAATGTCATTCTAAATGCATCAAGAAAATTATATATATAATTTTATTACTTTTTTTATTTTAGTTTTAGGGAAAAATCTCTTAAAACCAATTTCAAATTAATAAGAAAAAATTAAAAATTGATACTAAGCACCAATTAAAAATCTCTTAAAACCAATTTCAAATATAATCAAATCATTAAAAAATTGATTACATGCGAATAATCAAACAACCACATTATATTACTGCCTCAATGCAAAGCCATATGACTAGTTTAGTAACAGTTTCCTATTCCTCGCCTATAAGAAGAGCCTTCATTAATCCTATATTGCTCACCCTCTCTAGGATCCTACAGTTTCCATTACATTATTGTATACTAAATTTCTCTTAAATGGATAATTTGCAGGTCTTTGTGAGTTAAAGCATCTCCAGGAGCTAGATATCAGCTACAATGATCTCAAAGGTTCTTTGCCTTCATGTTTCTCGAATTTGACAAACCTTCAAGTTTTAGATATCTCTTTTAACAACTTCACTGGGAATATATCCTCGAGTCCCATTGGAAGTCTCACGTCCATTCAAGATCTAAGACTTTCACACAATCACTTCCAAATCCCAATCTCACTTGGCCCCTTTTTTAACCTTTCAAAACTCAAGCTTTTGAGTGGTGAATATAATGAGATATACAAGTCAACAGAGCTGGTAGACAATTTGATTCCAAGGTTCCAGTTACAGACGCTTTATTTGGCATGTCATGGATTTGGTGGGACATTTCCGAAATCCCTTTACTATCAGCATGACCTTCAATTTGTTGATCTCTCACACATCAAAATGACAGGAGAATTTCCGAGCTGGTTGTTACAAAACAACACAAAACTCGAAGAGCTTTCTTTGGTCAACAATTCCCTTTCAGGATCTTTGCAATTACCAAATAATTCCCGTGTGAATTTGTCATATTTGGATATCTCGAGAAATCACATCCAGAACCAAATTCCCACCGAAATTAGAGCATGTTTCCCGAGGTTAGTGTTTTTGAACCTATCCAGAAATGATTTCAGTGGTAGCATTCCCTCTTCCATAAGCAATATGAGCCTCTTGAAAGTCTTAGATTTGTCCAACAATGGCTTGTCAGGCAACATACCCGAGCAGTTGGTGGAAAACTGTTTATCATTACGTGTTCTCATGCTTTCAAATAATTATTTGAAAGGCCAGCTTTTCTGGAAAAATTCCAACTTAGCATACTTGACCGAGCTGATATTAAGAGGGAATCAGTTAACCGGGATTCTTCCAAATAGCTTATCTAATTGTTCTGAATTGCAAGCATTGGATGTCAGTCTCAATAATTTATCTGGTAAGATACCGAGATGGATAGGGTATATGTCTTCTCTTCAATATTTAGACCTTTCAGAGAACAATCTTTTTGGAAGTCTACCATCCAACTTTTGTTCTTCAAGGATGATGATAGAAGTTTATTTATCAAAAAATAAACTAGAAGGATCACTGATTGGTGCACTCGATGGCTGCCTGTCGCTGAAGAGATTAGATCTTAGCCATAATTATTTTAGAGGTGGCATTCCCGAGTCAATTGGTTCTTTGTTAGAGTTGAGCTTTCTTCTTTTAGGTTATAATAATCTAGAAGCTGAAATCCCAAGACAGCTGTGCGAACTAAAAAAATTAAGCTTGATTGATCTTTCTCATAATAATCTGTATGGTCATATTCTTCCATGCCTACATCCTAGAAGCGAGTGGTATACGGAATTGGACAGTGTTCCAGGTCCTTCTACTATGCCGTTAGCATCTGTTCCTATGCCCTCGGAAGATCCTTCTGTTGAGATTACAACAAAGAGTATATCGTATTCATTCAAGGGAATCATCCTCACTTACATCTCCGGTATCGATCTCTCCTGCAACAATTTGACAGGAGAGATTCCTTTTAAGCTTGGAAACCTCAGCAACATTAAGTTTTTGAATCTATCCCATAACAGTTTAACAGGTCCAATACCACCTACATTTTCAAACCTGAAGGAAATTGAAACTCTGGATCTTTCCTACAACAACTTGAACGGGGAAATTCCTCCCAAGCTTCTCGACTTAAACTTCCTATCTGCTTTCAGTGTAGCCCACAATAACTTATCTGGCAAAACACCAGAGATGGCTGCACAATTCTCAACATTTAACAAGTCTAGCTACGAGGGGAATCCGTTCCTTTGTGGACCACCACTCACCAGAAATTGTACTGGAGCAATACCGCCATCACTGGTGCCACGGTCTCAGACTCATAAAAAAGAAGAAAATGGCGTTATTGATATGGAAGCTTTCTTTGTGACATTTTCAGTGGCATGCATCATGGTCCTGTTGGCGATAGGTGCAATTCTGTACATAAATCCACATTGGCGACAAGCATGGTTTTACTTTATTGGGGAGAGCATCAATAATTGCTATTACATTCTTGTGGATAATTTACCAGTGCCAGCCAGGTTCAGACGATTTCAGCCTTGTGTCTAAAACGGTATTGGCTTAGTGTATACTTTGTTTAGTGTTTACATTTCAAGTCGTGATTGATCAATAAACCAGTCTATATAATTGGTGTTAATATATGTTCAAACACTCTATGCCATCCTACAAATAATGTTCTGTTTTTTTCTTACCTTACTGCCAAGAAAAGTTGCAATGAAGCAAATCATTTGTTTTCGATTATGCTTTCAAGACTAATTTCTCTACTAATTATACAGTTGCACTTGTCTTTGAATTAGAGATTTGTTAAACTTTTGATGCGTTAAAGAGAAAATAATATACCAAGACTCAAGGCATGGAAAAGACAACAATTATGCATTGATTTTTTATTGAGTATTTGCGTGAACATATATCCAGTGCTATGTTGACTTTAGTGTTACAGCTAATAAAATTACAATATGGTTTCTTTTATGAAAAAGTCTGAAGGGTCATGTTGGTGAGATATCATAAGAGTTGACTGGTTCTCTATATCTAGAGTTATAATTAATCAACAAAATAAATGTTATATATCCAATAAATATTTTCATAGTTTTAAAAATGTGAAAAGTCATAGTTGCGAGTTTGTGTGATGTGCTTCTTCAGATGATGCTTAATATAGATATAAGTAGGCTCTTTATCAAGTGTTATTTGTTTTGAAAACTTAATTGCAGTATTGATTAATGTATTAAGTGTTAATATATGCTATTAATATGATGAGATAAAATTAAATTTTACTATCGAATGGGTGTATAGGTTTCATTGGAATGAATATCTTAGGCATTTACTAAAACTTTCTAGTTACATTTATATTCTGGAGTGTTATATGGTTATTATGAATATCTGCATATTAAGATCATATTTGAAAGTTTGGTAATTTCTGTTTTTGAATGTTTTTCAAAAGTTTTTTTTTAAAAAAATATTAATTTGATTCTTTTATTTTTCAATGATTTTGATGTGCTAATATAAAAAATAACCAAAAAAATATTATTTTAATATATTTTCAATAAAAAATACTTTTAAAAAACTCTTGGCACCACAAAATACTAAACTAAAACTAAATTATATTTTGTGCAATGATCAAGTATGTTAGAGGTTAGAGTTTAGGGTTTAGTTTATTTTAAGGATAGTTTTTTAGGGTTTAAAGTTTTTTAAGGGGTAAAAAGTTTAACTGTTTCTAGGGATTTAAGGTTCAGAAACTAGGGTTTAGCGCTTAGTATATTTAGGGTTTAGGATTTTTTAAGGGTTAGGTTTTTAAGGTTTAGTGTATTGTATGTTTAGAGTTTTTAGTGGTTTATAGTTTAGGGTATTTTTAAGGGTTAGACTTTAAGTTTTAAATTGTTTTAAGGGTTAGTATGGTAAAAGTTTTTAGAGTTTATAGTTTAGGATTTTTTTAGGATTTAGGTTATAGGATTTTTTAGGGTTTAGGATTTTAAGATTTGAGGTATCGTAGTGGTTTATGGTTTTTTAGTGGTAGGATAGGATTCAAGGGTTAAGGTTTAGGGGTTAAGAGTTTTTTTAGGGGTAGGGTATTTTAAGGGTTAAAGTTAGAGTTTAACCGGAGAAAGGATTAGGGTATTATAGATTTAGATTTTTTAGTGGTTTGTTTAGGGTGTTTTTAGTTGTAGGGTTTATGGTATTTTATAGTCTAGTCCGAAGTGTGAACAACGAGGCTAGTATATGTTTACATATTGATTTAATAAATCTTACTAATTGAAAATCCACTCTTGGAATCATACTGATAACTTTATGTGAGAGATATCATCAAATCAATGAGCAAAATGAAGACTTGTTTGGTGCAGACCTGATTTGCAAAAACATTTTGGACCTTTAACCCAACTTCAGAAACTAGGCATAAGGATATGGTGCCAGGACTTGTAATGCATTGCCCAAGCTTTTGCTAGGCCAGCTCTCTGAATCAATTCGATGCTGAAGCTTTGCATCCAAGAGCCTCCTTCAAATTCAGCTCCCACCTAGAAAATGATTGCAAGGCTTAGTAGTGAAATTATCTCTAATACTGATTCAAAACAATCTTTTTTTTTTCTTAAAAAAAAAACCCTGCAGGGGTGGGCAAAATTTCATGTATTTGAAGGAATGAAGTAGGGTTCTTACATTTTAGAGGACTATATATGTTGTTTGTTATATTTTTCTTTATAATAGCAATGTTTTACTAAATTCACAACTATAAAACTCTATTTCTCATAATTTTTCTTAATATTTCGTGACAAGTGATCATAATTAATGGCTTCAAAATTAAATTGAGTTAAAAAAAATTAATGGACGATGCTGGGCCTCAATTGTTCATAGCGATCAAACTCAACCCTAGCTAGTTTGATCCGGCAATTCCTTTTTTTACCAGTCGATTTGTAGGGAAAAAAAAGTTGGTTATAAGAATAATTCAATTTTTATGTACTATAATGAAAGACGCAGGTATGTGATATAACTTACAAAATTCTATTATGAAAAAAGCAGTCTTTCTCAGCTGGGTATTAAAAATAACTCCAGAGAAGGTACGCAAATCTTTCAGGAATGGAAATATTTTCTTTGTATTTATGCCAGCATTCAATCACACACATTATTGGAGACTCAATTCATTGCAGCAACATGTCCAACTTTAAGCAATGAGAAATCAAATAATGAACTGGTGTTGTTATTTGATTTTCTATCTGTTGAAACAAAGCTTTCTTCTTTTCTGATTTACCTATTCACTATGATTCCAAGTATGCTCTTTTATTAATTGCCATCCTACGGCTAAGCCTGGTGTTGGCAAGGTCAATTCAAGCATGTCTTGGACATTAGATCTCAATCCTGCCTCTCCGGCAGTGGAAGCTATCTAGGCTTTCCAATGCAGAGCAATGGTCTACATCAAAACCATTTGTAGGACATTTATGTTTTACCTGATTGTCTGATCGGGGAAGCTTGAAACCTTTAAATGACTTGCGAATGTCTAATTCATCCACAAATGGAACCAAACATTCAAATATTGTTAGGGTTTTGTATTGTGGAGAGTTAAGGATGTGCATCAAGACAACCTTGCTGTCCTTCAATAAGAGCACCCGAAAACTCAGAAGTGGCATGAAAGTCAGTTGTCAACTACCCAACATCTTCCAACTCCTCCTAGTTTTAATAGGATTGATCTTCTTGTACACTAAGTCCACTTTTCATTTTGTTTCCCTGATATTCTTTTATTTTTTATCTTCCTGGGTGTGGAAGCCATTATTACACCTATGAGTACTAGTTATATGTTATGCTTTTTTGTGTGTAATGTTTCATTTATTTTCCTTTCAGGTTTTTGAGTACTTCGCATCTTTTAAAACGCCTGATGGTGAAGTTCTTCTGACACCAGCAGACTTGATGCGAGCAGTTGTTCCTGTATTTCCTCCATCAGAGTCAAATCGCGTTAGAGAGGGATTTCTGAGAGGGGAAACAGTCCCTAGGGAATTGCACTGTGCACCTTCAAGATTTTTCATGCTTTTTGACACTAACAGTGATGGACTTATTTCTTTTGCAGAGTAATAGTCTATTGTCTCTGTTGAATTTGCTGGCCTTGTGAATCTCTTCAACATCAATCATGTTGCATCACATATTCTGTTACGGAAACTTGTGTTCTTACTTAGTCCTTTCCATGTTCAACGTTTAGGTACATCTTCTTTGTCACCCTGCTCAGCATTCCTGAATCAAGTTTTTCTGTTGCATTTAAGATGTTTGACCTCGACAATAATGGGTGAATTGCTTGTAGTTTCAAGATCTATGTGCAGTTGCAGATGACCAGACCAGGAAGCTACTCAAAGTAAAGACATTTAGTTCAGTAGAAATATGAATTGCCTTTATCTTGAAGAAAATTTTTCATTTACTTGCTTTCTTCTGGACACACAGTCCACATTTTTCATAGTTCAGCTTCTGCAGAATATCAAAACAATTTTGAAGTTCATTGATACTTATAGTACAATTTGCTTCTTGATTCTCTTATTTCTATTTGTGCTTATTTAAATGTTCGCGTCTTTATAACAGACAAATTGACAGAGAAGAATTTAAGAAAGTGATGGGTTTAATGAGAGCTCAAAACAGGCAAGGGGCAGGCCACAGAGATGGAAGGAGATTTGGGTTGAAAGTAGCAGAGCCTGTGGAGAATGGTGGCCTCTTAGAATACTTCTTTGGCAAAGATGGCAGGACCTGTCTCCAACATGAAAGATTTGTCCAATTTTTGAGGGACTTGCATGAAGAAGTATGTGTTTATATTTCTAACTTCTTATTACAGTTTCTGTTGTAATCTGTGTTTATATTTCCAGCTTTTTGTTACAGTTTCTGATGTAATCTCCCATGAAGGGTTTTAAATTAACAGGATTTTTGTTGGGAAATGTCAGGAATGTCATAATATTGATTCGATAGTGGATAAGTTTCCTTTTTCAGTCTTAATGTGCTCTGATGAATCATCAATTCTTGATTCTGTTCATGATCATTGTCTCATTGTACTCGTATACAATTCACAAGAACTGAATCTGTTGAATTTTACAGATTTTACGGCTGGAATTCGCCCATTATGATTACAGATCATGTGGTATTGTATCAGCTAAAGATTTTGCCTTGTCCTTGGTTGCATCAGCTGACATTAGACACATTAGCAAGCTACTCGATCGGGTAGGTGAAGTAAGCAATGAACCACAGAGAAGAGACATACGAATTACCTTCGAGGAGTTCAAAAACTTCGCAGAGCTACGTAGACAGTTGCAGTATTTATCTCTCGCCATTTTTAGCTATGGAAAAGTGAAGGGGTGTCAACGAAAAAAGATTTCCAGAGAGCTTCATCGCAGGTAAATATTTAGCTGATTGTTACATTTCTTCAAGCTTTGTTGACATCCCATTAACTGTCTTACTTCTCATACTGATATGTGATTTAAGTTTTACTAGCTATGCGGCATCTCCATCACCAATAATTTGGTTGACATAATATTCCATGTCTTCGATGCTAATCGCGATGGGAACTTAAGTTCAGATGAGTTTGTAAGAGTTCTGCAGGGACGTGAGACGGCAAGCCGTATCCCGAGAGAACCAGGATTGAAGGGATTGATGTCTTGTTGTGCAAACTGCGCCAAAAATTACTCACCTGCAAAGCGTCTCCTCTAATATATTGGCCAATACATGGTAAACCTGGACATTTATGTAAAGCATATCACCATAGGTATGACAGGTCAGTGACTAACCAACATCTAGTTGCCCGGTAGCAGATTGTCATTTTTTTTGTTTTTTTGTCTTCATGGGGTTGCACTAGTAGTATTCACTACTGAGATAGGTATTAAAGATGGTCAGGTTTCGTCTGCAGATTGAAGTGAAGGTATCATGGATAATCCAGAAAAAGCATGGCATTCTTCACTACATCCAACTCTGATAGATCGGAAACATGCTCAGACTCCAATCCAACATGTATTTGCACCTTCAAGTCACACCAAGTTGTCTCATTTAAGTTTTAGAGGTGAAATACTCCCTGGACATTCCCTCTCGTACTCGAGGTCATACATGACAGAGATGGGATCAGTATGCTTATTCTTGCCATGAATATAGTACAGTACAGAGGCTTCGCTTTGTTTGTAGAAAATTATGCCATCAATAATTTTCCACGATTTTCACAGCTTTTCGTATAAATGTATCCGTGGAGTCTATGTTTGTTGTTAAGCCTGCATGGCCTTGTAAAACATCTCTGGTATTGTGCTCGTTTTCCCCCTTTCCTTCTTTTCCTCTTTTTCTTTGGCAAAAGCAGTGTAAGAAGGTGTTCTGCAGTTTGCCTTCCTCTTCTGTTCAATGTTTTGTTTAGTATCCATTATGCTCCTTTATCACGTGCTTCGCATCTGCCTCTAGGATTGAATTTCAACCAAATTCAATCGATTTATATGGAACACGGGTTTTTCATACTTTCGAAGTTCAAAAGCTAGTCCACATGTTCTTTCAGGAGGCATTTTTTGTTTTTTGGAGCTCAAAAGATGCATTTAGAACTTAGGACAGAACCACTAATCAAGTTCCAGTAGTAACTCTCTTCATCATTCTCCACTAAGAACTGAAGCTAAAGATTTATATGGAACATCTAACTTAAGTATTTGAAGTCCATCCTCACTTGTAAACAAGCACTTCATGAAAAATTGCTGATGAACCATTACTTGAATGATAATGTACACTTTTAAATTCCAATATAAATTTCTATTGTAAGAAAGCTCGTGCAAGCAGTATTGTGCAGATGGTTTACCAAGTGAATAAGCAAATGAATATTTGCATTCATCATTCAAGCGATGGTGAGTATTTTTAGCATAAAAGTCAACATTGATAATATGTGTGTCCATGCAACATAAGCAACCCAGAATACCATGTCCATACTTGTTTATAATACAGATAAACACAGGAAATGCAAAATATTCACGTTTATGTTCATGCAGGCATTATTTGTGATTAAGGAGTCTGTATATAGCATCTTCCACAGCATCTGAATGATGCAAATGGCAAGTGCATTATATTTTTATCTCTTTGTAATCAAAAAAGGAAATGCCACATTAATAATAATCATTTGACAACAAAGCTATTACAATAATGAAAGTTAAATAAGAAAGCATCATTCTAATGTGCCAAAATCTACACAGCAAGCAAATCCATGGATTATCACACACAGCTCAATCTTGGAACTGGTGTGGGATTCATACAGAGTATGATCCTTTCAGCACATTGATGTGGGTATGAAAGAAATTAGTTAATCAAATTTAAGTGTTTCATCATCCAAATCTTTAGTCATTTGTAAGACTAAGAGAGTTCATGCACCCAAAGGAACAAGCAATTAGATATTTTCAGCTTCATCCACAGAATGATTATAGTAGTTAAATAAATGTCAGTATTAATCCCCCCATCCCCGACCCCCTTGATCCCTAACACAAGCATAGACGCAGAAGAGCACACGCAATGCAGGCTCATGTGCATCGATGTATATAATGAGCTAAAGCAGGCCATAAAAGACATCACAATCATCAATAGCCACTCCACTGCTAAAAAGAACAGCTATTTATTTACAGAAAAGCAAGGTGGACTACAACAACAATTATTCATCAAGAAATGAGAAAAAGACTACAAGTACAGAACATAACAATTTATACCATTCATTTCCTCATACTGGCCAGACTCAAGTGCTGTGCAAGCGCATCCCTAATCGTCTGTCCAGTCTCATCTCCCTCTCCCTCAAAAACTAGCAATTCCTCCTCTTTTAAGCACCCACCCACACTCTCCTCCGGCAATGGCTCACCCCACTTAATCAAGAAATTATGCAATACACACCCCATAACAATGACAAAAGGCAAAAACTCCAAACTATCCTCTTTCCACCTCCTTGCCAAAAGTTGCCACCTCGCCTTAACTCTCCCAAACGCAGTACTAACCAACTTCATTGCTCTACTATGTGCCACATTGAACTCTCTCTCCGCTGAACCAAAACTATCCTGCTCACTGTAAGGAGTTAACAACCAAGGCAATAATGGGAAACAAGAATCTCCCATTACATACTGAGGGATTGAACAGCCATCGCTTAGCATATAAGTTGGCCCTTTTAACAACTCCGACTCCCTTGAATCCTCAACACCCAAATAAAGTCTAGTTTGTCTAAAAATCGCTACTGGCTCCATACTACAAGGCCACCCTGCAGAAATATCCAAAAACCTCCCTTCAGAATCCACTAAAGCCTGAACCAATATTGACCCATTTCTCCCAAAAACCTCTCCATCAACCCCAAACCTCCCAAACCCCAAAGCACCACAGCAATTTGGGAGCGAAATCCACCCAAAGCCCACCACAATTCTCTCCAAATCACGGCGAAACTCAAACAAGTCCCCAAGTTTATCATTCACAGCTTTACAAACTGAATAAAACGCAAGGCAGGACGCCTCAGAGGAGTCCAGACCAAACTTACGCGCCACAGTTTTATAACACGCGCCGTGGGCGAGGCGGAAAAGGGCGGATGCAAGAGCGGTTTCTGGAGGGATTGTGGATGGAAGAAAGAAAACGAGGGAAGGAGAAAGGAGAGAAAGGAGGCGGTAAAAATTGGGTCTTGAGAGGCGAAAGAATTGGACCCAACGTTGGTCAAAATCTAAGGTGGCGGATGAAACGAAGCGGTGGAAAAGGGAGGGTTGTGAAGGGAACTGAGAGAAGGGAGG